>OCZT010000182.1_pt1 | contig 59162 bp, 58 predicted proteins | sample 1539031 | NCBI WGS metagenome assembly OCZT01 (sample SAMEA3539308, study PRJEB22396) | soil metagenome | biome: tundra; feature: field; material: soil | place: USA | collected 2010-05 | depth 0.15 m
TGGCGGCTTCCCGGTACTTGCCCTCGGCGCTATACCGCTTTCCGCTCTCCAGATATTTCTGCTTGCGCACGTTTGGATCGCCATGGCATCCGGCCAACAGAGCGACCGCGACAAAGAGCATGACTACCCAAAGAGATCCTTGCCGATTCATCTGTCTCCATCTCCCATCGAAACTCAATTGAACTGCTTTGAACGATCCTTTCACTGTCTTCCATCCTTGCTGGCTGCCTTTCGCACGAGCACAGCCTGAATTCCTTTGCCAAACTGCGTTGTCTTTCCCTGCATCTTCGAATTGACCTAGTCCGGGATAAAGCGCGGGAGCATGGGCGCAAGCTGCGCAGTAAATGCCTCGGTCCGAGCCTTTGCGTCCGCTGTGCTTTCTCTGGAACCGATGGGCGTAAGCACCCGGACCAGCGCGCCATCGGTACGATTCAGCCGCATCGCGTCGGTCACCAGATAGACTTTCGCCATGTATTCGTTGGCCACGCTTCGCCCGTGCGCCTGATACCAATAGATGACGAACTGCCTATTGTCGCCGTTGCCAATGATGTACTCACCCACCCGATGTGGCTTGCCATTCGCATCCGTCAGATCGACGTACTGAGACGACTCAAAAACCCAACCTGCGCCCGGCAGGCAGTTCTTTGGTGAATGAATCGTCGCGCCTGTCCTCTGGGTCGGGAAATACCCAATAAAGAGGCCGATCGGCTGCGCCCCTCCGTCCTGGGTGTAAATGCGCGACAGGAAGTCTCCGGCCCCAAGAACCTCGAGCGAATCCTGGTCGATCGGCACATCTCTCCCTGTCCATCCCGCGATCATGCTCGGAACCTGCGACAAGGGCTCGCTCACGGGAATCAGATCGCGATTGCCGCGGGCGTAGAGCAGCAACACAGTTCCAGCCAGTAGCACGACAACCGTCCAGAAACGAGGGTTCTTCATACCTGCCTCCTTTTGGCCGGGAACAAACACATCGTGCGATGGACGATGAAAAGGCACGCGAGAGACACTAGAAACATCACCCAACCGGAAAACTCGTGAAAGAAACCCAGGGCCTTATCCGGATCCCAGTACTGGACGCACAATCCCGTGCCAAGAATGCGCACCGCGTTGGCCGCAATCGCAATCGGAATGCTAGCCAGAGCGAGAACGGCCCGCCGCAAGAAGGACTTCTCCAGGAAGTAGCCATAGAAGATCGAGAGCGTGAATAGGCTTACCAGGGAGCGGATGCCGCTACAGGCCTCCGCAACCTCCAGCTTCATGGCTGGGAGCTCGATGACGTTGCCCTCCCGCAGAACCGGTACGCCGAATAGAGGAAGCAGAGCGCTGGCAAGCTTCGAAGCCAGGATCTGCAGTGGAAGGGTTATCTCATTGAAAATAATAGAGGGAATCGGAATCGCCAGAAGTAGGACCAACAGGGCGAAACGCAGCTCCTTCAGGAGCTGCCAGCCACCGAAGCAAAGCACCAACCCTGCCAGCAGGATCACCAGCGAAACCCGCGATAGGAACAGTTCGGCGCCGTATACCCCCAGGAGCAGAACCACAAGCCCCAGGAAAACGACTGCAATTCCGCTCCAGGTGGGAGCGATTTTCGTCTCGATGAGAGTTTTCCTCTTCGCCCACACCAGATACGCCGCAAAGACGGGCACCAGAAAACCGTGCGAGAAATCGGGTATCTGCCACCAGTCGATCACTAGTTTCGCCAGCACGCGGTAGTAAACCGCCGCCATAAGCACGCCGATGAGCACCGAACCCCATGCAAAATGAGCGTTTTGCAAGAACCAGGGGTGCTTGGGAATCACTGGAGCCTGGATGTCTTGGGTCATATTCTCCGTAAAGGTACCTGCGGCATTTCGATCCGTTACACCATCCTTAGCAATCGGAATGCCGAAAGTGGAACGGCTCAATCCAAGGGGATTCCCTATGAACTGCCGGTATCGGGAACCAGCCTTCCCGGGCGAGAGGAAAACATTTTCCACTTTCCATGGGAATCAATGCCACAATTCTTTCCGCTGGGAGGGAAAAACTTTCCCTTCTCTTTGGCAACCGCCCCTCCCGGAAGTGCGTCCAAGAGCGGATATACCGCATAGAAAGCCATTTCCCCGTCCCGTCCCCAGGTTTGGAACCCGCATTGCTAAGGCAGGGGGTGAACCCAGGACTCCTCATGGCAGGCAGTGCAACCATCCAAAGCGTGAAGCGACAGACGAAGCCGTTTGCCCCTTCGAAACCGTTTGCCCCCGTTGAGGCGCAGATTCAACGCGCGATTGTCCGCATTGCCGAGAGCGACTGCCCGGTCCTGATCGTGGGTGAGCATGGCGTCGGGAAGCGTTCCATAGCCGCGCAAATCCACGCGCAGTCGCGTCGGTCTCGCAGCATCTATACGGAGCTTCACAGCGCCGATACCGATGCTCAGGCTATACTCTCGGCTTTTTCCACCAGGGGAACGGTCTATCTGGAGGAAATCGGGGATCTGGACCTTGCCCTGCAGGAACTGATCATCAACACCTATTTTCACTCCGAGCAGGCGCAAAGCAGCCGCCTCCTTTGTGGTACGAGCCGCGAACTTTTGGGGGAAGTCAAAGCCTGGCGCATGAGAGAGGATTTCTACTATCTAGTTTCGGCCGTTACGCTCCGGATTTCACCCCTGCGCTGCAGGAAGTCCGAAATCCTCTCCATCGCCGATGACCTTTTGATACAGTACTCCAAGCAGTTTGACCGTCCCAAGCCGGTTCTACGAGAGGAGATTATTGGGTTCCTGATGGAGCACACCTGGCCCGACAATCTGTCTGAACTTCAAACCGCGATCAAGACGTTTGTCGCCATCGGTGACCAGTCGATCTCCCTCGCCGCACTCAAGGCAGCGGCCTCAACGGTGAAGTCGAATGGGCATCGCAATCCTCTGTTGCTCAAGGAAGCCACACGGGCCGCATCTACCCAGGTCGAGCGTCAGTTGATCTCTGAGGTCATGGTTGCTACCGGCGGCAATCGCAAACGCGCCGCGGACGAACTGGGGATCAGCTATAAGGCCCTGCTCTACAAGCTCAAGCAGGTCGGAGCGGAATGCCAACCTGCGTCCAACAGGAACGGAGTCGCACGATGAAACTAGGAAGACTTTTCATTTTGGCATTCTTTGTGTCAAGCCTCTTCTGCCATGCCCAGAACAAAGAGGCCGCAGGAAAGCCTGCCCAAGTGGCAGCGCCAGCCTTGGCCACGCCAGCCCCAGCCGAGGGGACCGCGACCGACAGCTATGTCATCGGCGCATCAGACGTACTTACCGTCACTGTATGGAAGGAGCCGACCCTCTCAGGCAACGTTCTCGTCCGGCCTGACGGCATGATCTCGATGCCACTTCTCGGCGATGTTCAGGCCTCGGGTTTGACGCCATTGCAGTTGGCAGGCCAGATCACAACAAAACTCAAGAAGTTCGTTCAGAATCCGAACGTTTCCGTCGTGATCAGCGCAATCCACAGCAAAGTTGTCTATCTACTCGGGGAAGTCGCAAAGAAAGCCCCGGTTGAGATGACCTCAGGCATGACACTGCTGGAGGCTATTTCTAGTGCCGGGGGACTCACGGATTTTGCCAACACAAAGAAAATTTACATCCTGCGCGACGAATCCGGAACACACCAGAAGATTCCTGTGCATTACAAGGACGCGTTGAAAGGCAACAGCACGCTCAATCTGGTTCTCAAACCCGGCGACACGATAGTTGTTCCTTAAGGCGCTACAAATGAAAACAACTCTTACATTTCTGGCGTTTCTTTTTACTGTTTGCGCCGCAGCAAATGCGCAAGTTGTTCCTGCGGGTACGGCGGGCGCGGCCACCCTGAATTATTCTTTGCGCTATTCGCAGACCGCAGATTTTTACGAGAACGGCCTTGGCAACCAACAGAGGGCCGTCGCATCAGGAGATTTAAATTACATGAACGGTAGCGAACGCCTCCCATTCGCCGTGGACTATGGTGGCGGCTACATATGGACCATAGCGGGCCCATCCTACGATACCGGACTCTTTCAGCGTCTGTTATTATCGCAAGGCATTGTTTGGCGCAAATGGAAGGCCACGGTCAGCGACGACGTAAACTATACTCCGCAGGCCCCGACCACGTGTTTTTCTGGGATCCCCGGTATAGGGGAACCGATCGGGGGGTGCGGTACGACTCCCCCGTCCGACCAGTCGATCCTGACGCTGAATACCCATACTGTCAATAACATTGCAAGTGGAAATGTCGGGCATCCTCTCAACTATGCGACGACCCTCAGCGCTGGCGTCAGTTCGGAATTGCGGCGTTACCCGGACGGGAATGGCTTGGATATCAACCAACTAATGGCAAACGCGGAACTTACAAGACGCCTCAATGTGCGAAATGCGCTCACAGGGACCTACATGTTTTCTCAGTACAGCTACCCTGATTCCGGCTTTTCTTTTCAGGTTAACTCTGGGCTTTTTGGCTTCAAGCGCCTGTGGAATGCAAAGATTAATTCAGAGATAGCGGCAGGACCGGAGTGGAAAAGTAGTTCGAACAGTGCGGTCGTGCCCTCTTCAACAACGGTTGCAGCGAACGCGTCGGTTATGTATCAGTACCGGTTCGTGACAGCCAGCCTGACTTACATCCGCGCAGCTAATAATGGGGGAGGGTACCTATTCGGCGCGGAATCGGATTCGGTCAGCGCAAACTACACGCGGGAATTCGGAAGGAAGCTGACCATCGGGCTGACAGGAGATTACCGGCGTACTTCTGGACTGATCCATAACGGGGTAACAAACGCTAAGTTTGGAAGCGCGCAGGCTACCAGACTATTTGGCCGGCATTTCACCGCATTTGCAAATTACACGGCTATCGACCAGTCATCGAGTTCCGCGCTTCCTGCCAACACACTCAGCACGCTGCAGCAAGTGATCGGCTTCGGCGTCACTTATTCACCTCGGAAAACACACCTCAGTCACTAAATCTTAAAGGAGTCGTATGCTCGGGCATCGTGAACTGACAATGCAGGACTACGTGGGAATATTGAAGCGGCGATTCTGGCTGATTCTGACTTCCGCGATCCTTCTCCTGGGGGTTGGCATCGGCCTCAGCCATATCCTGCCACCGCAATACGTGTCGCAGACGTTGGTACTCATCGAACAGCAGAAGGTTCCGGAAAACTATGTGAAGCCCGTCGTCACTGAAGATCTGGGCGGACGACTGGCGTCAATGAAGGAGCAGATCCTGAGCCGCTCTCGCCTCGAGCCGATCATCACGAAATTCAACCTGTTCGCCGGCAGCAACAACACCATGGACGACCGTATCGATCAGACGCGAAAGGCCATCCAGATCACCCCCATCCTATCTAGTCAAGCGTCGCATGGAATGCCGGGCTTCTTTATCACCTTCAAGGCACAGGATGCGCGCATAGCACAACAGGTATGCGGCGAGATCACCTCGCTCTTCGTCAGTGAGAATCTAAATGCGCGCGAGCAGTCCGCCGAAGGTACGACCGACTTCCTGAAGCAGCAGCTCGCCGACTCAAAGAGGAATCTTGACGAGCAGGATGCCAAGCTTGCGGTATTTCAGCAAAAGTACTTTGGCAAGCTTCCCGAACAGGAACCGTCGAATACGAACACGCTCCAGGCTCTCACAACCCAGCTTGACGCCGTGACGCAGTCGCTGGGTCGCATGCAAGAAAATGAAACATTTCTCCAGGCAATGATTTCTCAACAAACGCATGAACTTCAGGGCTTAGAGCCGGGCTCAGGAATTTCGGCGGATGAGCGCCAGAAAGAGCTAAAGACTCTGATTGCGCATAAGCAGGAGTTGGAGGCACTCTATACGCCGGACCATCCTGACCTGCTCGCGATCTCGCGCAGGATTGCCGATCTGCGGGCGGAGATCGCGCATGCCTCGGCCGAGCCGGCGCCGAAAGCGGCCCTCGCCCCCGTGGCCCGAACTGACCCGCCGCAGCTCTTACAGCTCAAAGCTCAGCTTCGCGGGGTGCAGCAGTCCATGGCCGCCGCAAAGCAGGAGCAGACTAGACTCCAGCAGAAGATTCGCACCTATGAATCGAGAATCGAGTCGAGCCCTCTAGTCGAACAAGAGTATAAGCAGGTCACACGCGACCACGACACTGCTCTGCAGTTCTACAACAGTCTGCTAACCAAGATGAACGAATCGTCCATGGCAACCGCTCTTGAACAGCGCCAGCAGGGCGAACAGTTCCGCGTTATGGACGCTCCAAATCTTCCCGACGCGCCGACATTCCCGAACCCTTTTGTCTTTGCCGGTGGCGGGTTTGCAGTTGGCCTGTTTCTGGGTCTGCTCATCGCGGCGTTGCTCGAGTATCGCGATACTTCCCTGCGCAATGAGAGGGATATATGGGCCTTCACAAAACTGCCGACTCTGGGCATCATCTCTCACATTGATGGCCTTCCCCAGCCCGCTCAAGCAGGCAGCCGCTGGAAGCTGTTCTCACGATCGAGCAAGGCCATTGAAAGCGCGGGCAATTAGCCATGTACAGAGCTTTCTTCAACCTTAGAGCCCTCCCTTTCGGATCCAGTCCAGATCCGCGGTTTCTGTACAAAATGCCACACATAAAAGAGGCGCTAGCCTGCCTACAGTACGGCATTACGGCACGCAAAGGCTTTGTCGTTTTGACAGGAGAAGTTGGCACAGGAAAGACGACACTGCTCAGGACTGTCCTTAGCTCGTTCGCCAAGGATCGCGTTTCGACGGCAATTGTCTTTAATCCCTGTCTCGATGTGCTTGACTTCCTTGAGTTCGTGCTCACCGACTTCGGTGTTTCCCCCAATACCCGGACAAAGTCCGGCATGCTTCTGCAGCTCAATCGCTGGCTTATCAACCGCTTTCGAGACGATGGGTTGTGCGCCATTGTGGTCGATGAGGCGCAAAATCTTTCCTGGGAGCTCATGGAAGAAATTCGTTTGCTGACCAATCTCGAGACCTCATCGGAGAAATTGGTACAGATAGTTCTTTCCGGCCAGCCTGAACTCGAAGAAAAGCTACGCAACCCCAGGGTGCGCCAGCTTCGTCAACGTGTTGCGCTGTGGTGCAGAACGAAGCCGCTAACCGGCGAGCAAACGAAGGCTTATATTGCAGAAAGACTACGCATCGCAGGAGCCGGCGAATTAATATTTACCCCCGAAGCTGTGCAGCTTGTTCATCAATACTCGAAAGGAATTCCTCGCGTTATCAATTTGATTTGCGAGTACGCACTGATCAGCGCATTTGTGGAGGAGATCAAGCCTATCCCAGCACTCATCGTTGAAACGGTCAGTGCGGAACTCGTTCTCGACGACCAGCCCTTTCTGATCTCGTCGATGGGGTTATCATCTTCACCCAAGAATACTTTGCCGGCATCTCTATCCAGAACCATCAACCCCGTCGCGGATTCCATTGACTTCCTGAAGGAGAGTGAACTATGAGCCGCATATACGAAGCACTTCAAAAAGCATCCTTCCCGCAACAGGCCGAGCAAGCATCAACAGCAGAACATATTGTTGAGCCTGTAATCGCCCCTGTGATCAAGGAGCCGCTGCCGGCAAAGGTTGATATTGCCCTTGAGAACATTACGCAATATCCATGGAAGCCCTCCATCGCTTCCTTTCCTACGCTCGCGGAACACGGCGCAGACGTGGAGCAGTTTCGCAGCCTTTGCTCGCGCATTTACCAGGCTCACTATGAAGCCCCGATGAAGACGATTCTTATTGCCAGCGGTATGCCCTCGGATGGCAAGAGCTTTGTAGCTGCGAATCTTGCAATGAGCCTGGCGCGCAACACTGTCAATAATGTTTTACTCATCGACGGCGATCTGCGCCGTCCCTCGCTTCACAATTTGCTGGGCGCCCCTAATACGCCAGGATTATCGGATTATTTGGAAGGGAGCGCAGAATTGATTGACATCATGCAGCGCGACCGCCGAAACGAGACTGCGGAGAACTCCAGCGCGAGCATAGTCTCAAATCTCACATTTATACCTTCAGGTAAGTGCGGCGACAACTCATCTGAATTGGTGGCCAATCACCGTATTGAAGAACTGATCGCGGCTATTTCACCACATTTTAACTGGATACTAATCGACTCTGCACCGGTGTTGGTGGTTACGGACGCGGTGGAGCTTGCCCGCGCCGCCGATGCAGTATTGCTCATTGCCCGTGGAGCAAGTACGCCTTACGACGTTGCGCAGCGTGCACAGGCCACCTTCAGCGGCATGCGTATCCTTGGCTTTGTGCTCAATGACGTAAAGGACGCTCCGCTTCGCGGGTCTCACTACTCCTACTACTACGGTGGGACAGAAGCACCGGCAGAGCCAAGAAGGTAAAGGATTGGCAGGGATGATCAGGCTTTTCAATGTTTACTATTCGACCCGGACCCTGTTGCTGCTTCTTTGCGAAGCGCTCATCGTAGGTGGCTCATTTCTGCTGGCGACTACCTACATCATTGGGCCGGATACGTACATCGCTCTGATCTATGAGAACGGTATCCTGAAGATCGTAGGCATCACTGTTCTCACCTTGCTCCTCTCATATTACTTCGACTTGTACGCGCCGCAACGCATCTCAGGACGCTGGGAGATCTACTTCCGGCTGCTGCTCGTTCTTAGCGTTCTATCTTTTATTCTCGCGGGGCTCATCTTTTTCTACCCTGAGATAAACATCGGCGCTAATGTTTTTGTCGCCGGCGTCTCTATCCTTGCCATGGCCCTCGTCATCTGGCGATGGGCCTATGAGTGGATCATTGGCCTTTCGGTGTTCCGCGAACGCGTCTTCGTGCTGGGTAGCGGCGTGCGGGCACGCACTGTTGTCGAGACTCTACGCACCAGGCGCGATGCCGGCATGGAAGTGGTCGACGGAGAGGGCAAAGGAGTGTTCAATGGGCAACTTGAACGTTTTGCCGCGGACCTTCGTGCCTTCCGCAAGCCGAAGACCTGCATTGACCGCGTCATCGTTGCCATGGAAGACCGTCGCGGATCGATGCCGACTCGTGAACTCCTTGACCTTCGGCTCCGCGGGGTCGTGATTGAAGATGCTAGCGTCCTCATGGAGCGCCTCTTGGGAAGGCTGCCGCTGGACGGGTTCAATCCCAGCGCCCTCATCTTCACTGACGGTTTCAACGTGAAAGCATCACAGCAGATTGTTCGGCGCTTGGTCTCCATCACTGCCTCTTTCATTGGGCTGGCGATCTGCCTGCCGTTCATCCCGTTCATCATTCTGGCCGTCCGCCTGTCTTCGCCGGGCCCCATCTTTTTCCGCCAGACTCGTGTCGGACTGCGTGGGCGTCCCTTTTCCGTCCTTAAATTCCGGACGATGCGGCAGGACGCCGAAGCACAGGGCGCTGTATGGGCGACCAAGAACGATCCTCGCGTCACTTCGCTTGGCAGATTCATGCGAAAGACTCGCCTCGACGAGATTCCACAGCTATGGAACGTCCTCCGCGGAGAAATGGGATTTGTCGGTCCCCGCCCGGAGCGCCCCGAGTTTGTGCAGTGGCTCTCCAGCGAAATCCCCTTCTATGAGCTTCGGCACATAATCCGTCCGGGAATCACCGGTTGGGCACAGGTGCGCTATCAATACGGCGCAAGCCTGGAGGAAACAAAGCAAAAGCTCGAATACGACCTCTACTACATCAAGCACTTGTCATTAGGTCTTGACTTGCTCATCATGTTTGAGACGATCAAGACGATCATCCTGCGAAGAGGCGCCCAGTGACAACCATCTACGGGCAGTCGGCGATCGAAACTGGAAATCGGTCTTGGCGGCAAAGCCCGAAGCTTCGATCACCGCAAAGACACAAGAGCAAACATCCGCATTCTGAAAGGCTGAAATGGATACGTACTTAGTCACAGGTGCAGCCGGCTTCATTGGCCGGTCGATCGCCTCAGAACTTCTCGCGCGCGGCAAGAGAGTCCGTGGCATCGACAACTTTGTCACCGGAAAGCGCGAAAATCTCCGCGGGTTGGAGGCGATGGACTTCATCGAGGCCGATATCAACGATGCCGCGGCGGTGGCCAAGGCATGTCGCGGCGTCGAGTGCATCTTTCACGAGGCGGCGATCCCCTCGGTTCCGCGTTCCATAGAAGATCCGGTGACCTCAAACCACGCCAGCGTCTCGGGAACCGTTCAGTTGCTGGTCGCGGCAAAGAATGCAAAGGTGCGGCGGGTCGTGTATGCCGGCTCGTCGTCTGTGTATGGTAATACTCCCACCTTGCCCAAGTCCGAGCAAATGCAACCGAGTCCTATCTCTCCGTATGCGGTAGCCAAACTGGCCAGCGAACTCTATATGCAGTCCTTCACCAGGGTTTACGGATTGGAGACCGTGACCATTCGCTATTTCAACGTCTTCGGCCCTTGCCAGGATCCGACTTCTCAATACTCCGGCGTTCTGGCCGTCTTTACGCTGAAGATGCTTGCCGGCGAAACCCCCACTATCTATGGAGATGGGGAGCAAAGTCGCGACTTTACGTTCATTCAGAACGTGGTCTATGCCAATCTGCTGGCCTCCGAGGCTCCGGCCGAACGCGTCTCCGGCAAGGTATTCAATGTGGCCACAGGCAATCGAATCACTCTGAACCAGGCAGTCGAAATGCTGCGCCATGCCACCGGCTATTGCGGAGAGGTACGGTATGCCGCAGATCGCAGTGGAGATGTAAAGCATTCGCTCGCCGATATTAGCCGGGCAAAAGAATGTTTCGGCTACGAGCCGCTTGTCGATTTCCCCGAGGGCATCGAGCGCACGGTTGCCTGGTACAAGACAGTCGCCAATTCCCAATATGCTCAAACTAGGAGTGACCTGTGACCATTTCCCCGTTGGATAAAACGGCAGAGACCAAGCGCAAAATCGAAACCCGAGAAGCCTGCATCGGCATTGTCGGCATGGGGTATGTGGGTCTGCCGCTCGCTCTGCTGTTCAGCGAGGAGCGCTTTTCCATTACTGGATTCGACATCGATTCCAGCAAAGTGGATACACTCAATCGGGGCGGTTCGTACATCGTCCGCATCACCGGCGCCGAGATTCAGTCGGCCCAAAAGAACGGCTTTATCGTCACCACCGATTACAGCCGGATTGCCCAGATGGACGTCGTGATCATCTGTGTGCCGACTCCTCTGAACGCGCATCACGAACCCGACCTCAGTTATGTGACCGGCACCGTGAACAGCATCGCGCCTCACCTCAAGGACGGGCAGCTAGTTATCCTGGAGAGCACTACGTACCCGGGCACCACGGAAGAAGTCGTTGTTCCACTGTTGGAGCAGGGCAATCCCTCTGGTCTGCGGGTAGCGCGCGACAATTTTAGCCCGGGATTCTATGTCGCCTTCTCTCCCGAGCGCGAAGATCCGGGCAACACCACAGTCGCGCGGCGCGATATTCCCAAGGTTGTGGGCGGCTGCGGACCGGCTGCGCTTGATCTGGCCTCCGCCGTTTACGCAACCATCTTCAATCGCACTGTCCCGGTGACTTCGCCCGCCGTCGCGGAGATGACGAAACTGCTCGAGAACATCTATCGTTGTGTCAACATCGCGCTGGTCAACGAGCTGAAGCAGCTTTGCATGCGCATGGGCATTGACATCTTTGAAGTCATTGATGCCGCAAAGACCAAGCCCTTTGGCTTCCAGCCATTCTATCCCGGTCCTGGACTCGGTGGACACTGCATCCCTATCGACCCCTTCTACCTATCCTGGAAGGCCAAGGAGTTCGACTTCCACACGCGATTCATCGAGCTAGCAGGACAGGTTAACCTTGCCATGCCCTACTTCGTGGTCGAAAACATCGTCGAAGCCATGAGCCAGCAAGGCAAAGCCCTGCACGGTTCACGCGTCCTGGTGCTTGGGGTAGCCTACAAGCGCGACAACGACGACCTCCGCGAGTCGCCTTCGCTGACCATTATCGAACTGCTGCAAAAGCGCGGTGCGCACGTCGAATACAACGACCCGTTTTTCCCCACCGTCGGCCGCGGGCGCAAATACGCCCTCGATATGACCTGCACGCCGCTGGAACGAATACCTGAATTCGACTGCGTGGTGATCATCACCGACCATTCCCAGTACGATTACGCCGGCATCGTAGAAAAGGCGAAGCTGGTCGTAGACACTCGCAATGCCACCAAAGGCATTGCCGCCGCTCATATCGTGAGGTGCTGATCAATCGAATGTGTCCTTTCGGCAAGCCAGCGTGACTCAGGTGCCGACGTGCGTATAGTTCCCGGTCACTGGAGGAACACCGAGTGCCGATTTCAGGCTGACCATAGCTAGCGCGTTCCCAAGGAAAAGGTTTTCCATTTTGCTATGCAAAAGAATGCGGTTTTTCTAGCCGAACCCAGGTAAATACTTGATTCCAATGAGCACCGGAACGGCTTCTAACGTGCATCGTATCAGTATACGTCAGCTCCCGCCGCGAGGCAGACAGCAGCGAATTTACGCGCACGAAGGTGCACATGGAGGAAAAGGTATGTGGCCACGCACTTTTTGTTGGCTGATTCTGGCACTCTTGGCACTCCCTGCCTATGCAGACCCCATCCTTGGAACTGCAGGCAGTTTTGGAGTTCTGGGTGGCTCTGCCGTAACAAATACCGGCCCGACAACCATTACCGGAGATCTGGGCGTCTCTCCAGGCAGTTCGATCACGGGCACAGGGAGCATTACGCTAAATGGAACTACGCATCAGACAGATTCGGTCGCGGCGACGGCACAAACCGATGCCACCACCGCGTACAACGGCCTCAAAGGCATGGCGGTCACTAGCGACTTGACAGGGCAGGATCTTGGCGGACTCACATTGACGCCGGGCGTCTATAAGTTTGACTCGTCTGCTGGATTGACGGGAACACTTACTCTCAATGGCGAGGGCAATAACAATGCCTTATGGGTGTTCATCATAGGCAGCACGCTCACGACGGCGAGCGCTTCGAGTGTTAACGTCATCGGCGCCGGGTCAAATGATGGCATTTTTTGGGATGTCGGCAGCTCCGCAACCCTCGGTACAACCACAGCATTCGAAGGAAATATCCTCGCGTACACAAGCATCGCTCTGGATACCGGTGCAAGCATTGGGTGCGGTAGCGCCTTGGCGCACTTTGGTGCGGTAACTTTGGATACTAATACCATCTCTACCGGGTGCAACGGCGGCGGTACGATTACAAGCGGTTCGACGCCGGGCACCTATGTGGTCACCACCCTTCCGTATGCGGCCGCAACCCCCGAGCCGGGAACCTGGCTCCTGCTCGGCAGCGGGCTGGCGGGACTTGCCGGCATGGTTCGCTGGAAGATAGGTCTACGCGCCTGAGGTTGATTTAGAAGAGTTGAGTGGCTGTTCCTTCGAAAGAGGCCCAGGGCGATAGCCCTGAGCCTCTTTGCGCGCTGAGAGTACCGAACCTCCTCTCGAAGGGTGCACATGCCTCGGCGGCAATTCTTCCGGACGCTGATCGAAAAAATAGAGTAAGAACCTTTCATAGCAGCTGCAAAGTCTTGCATGATCCGGATTAAGACTTGATTGATAAAGAACCGTTGTTCAGTATTTAGATCTATCCTTCAACGGCCTGCCCGGAAGTACGCTGACTTTCGATTCCTGGAGCTTATAGAGGAGCGACCTGTAGCTGATATTGAGCCATTTGGCCGTCTTCTGGCGATTCCAGCCATTTGCCTGCAGCACCTTCAGAATAATCTCTCTCTCTAAATCTCGCGTTGCGGCCTTGGTAATCTCCTTCAAAGAGATAGGGTTGGCCAGATCGATCTCGGGGACTATCCCGGCCGGGGCCACCGGAGCCAAATCCGCCGCCAGGGCCGCTTCGTTACCGATCAGAACGTAGCTGCGAATCATGTTTTCCAGTTGACGAATGTTTCCTGGCCAGTTGTATCGCTGCATCATGCTCGTTATTTCGTGCGAAAGCGACTTCGGCTTGAGGCCATATGCTTTCGAATGCAGATCAAGAAAGTAGTCGGTCAGGATTGGCAAATCCGCAACCCGCTGACGCAATGGCGGCAGATCGATCGTCACAGCGTTGATGCGGAAGAAGAAGTCCAGCCGAAAGCTTCCATCATCAGTCTGCTGTCGAAGGTCTTCATTGGCTGCGCAGACAAGGCGTGTATCGACTCTCCTCGACTCTTGCGCTCCTACACGCGTAAAGTTGCCATCCTGTAGCACTTCCAGCAACTTAGCCTGAACAGACATATCCAGGCTGCACACTTCGTCGAGAAATAACGTTCCCATATGAGCCAGTTCAACCCGGCCGCGCTTGGTTGCATACGCCCCGGTGAAGGCGCCCATTTCATATCCAAACAGTTCCGACTCGATCAGCGAGTGCGGGATCGCAGCGCACGTCACCTTGACCCAGGCTCTGTTCGAACGATTAGAGTACGCGTGCAATAATTTTGCGAATATCTCTTTGCCCGTTCCGCTCTCGCCCTGCAACAGCACCGGGACGGTCGTCTCGGCAATCCGTTCCAGCTTTTCTCGAGCTGTGGACATGCCGGGCGATTGGCCGAAAATCACATCCTTCGGAGGCAGATCACGAATGTCGAATGATTCAGTTGCGCGAGCCAATAGCATTCCTTATCCAAATTCAGAACTGGTTATATGGTTTTTGCAGCAATTCTCTGGCCAGACACAATACCCCATTGGTTACCTGGGAATAATCCCAGGTAACCTGATAATGAGATCCTATGGTAATTTGTAACGTCAACTGGAAGGGTCCTGGAGCTGTTATCACTCGATGAATGTGTAAATTTTTGCACTAGTAGCGAATCAATTACCACTTTGGAAGTGGTATACTCCAGGAAATCTTGGACTTGACTCTGGCTGATTAAGTCCGTAAAGTTCTGAAAAAGCGGTTGAGTAGCGAGCGAAGCGAGCCACCCGGTTGATTCCTTAGGATGTTGTTTACCAAGACGACATTCACGAGGAGGACTGAGATGGCTCGCAAGGAACAGGGTATGGGATGGTACGCATTTAGTAAGGAGCTTCCATGAGGTCCTCGGGCCAACGCGGTCGTCACATCGTTGCAGTTCTCGAACCCGATCCTGCTGTTTTGGAATACGTCCAACGTATTCTTACGGACCTGTACAGCGTCAGCGTGTTTACGAATGCCCGCGAACTCCTCCGCAGGCTGGGGGAATCTTTTGCGCCCGACCTGCTCCTCATGGATTGGCATATTGCCGAAGACGACGCCGAGGAGAATGCGCTCGGTCTGTTGGCTAAAATTCACTCTTCAAAGCCGTCGCTCCCGATCATCATTCTTACCTGTTCAGTTGAGCTGAAGGAAGTCATGGCGGCGACTCGCATCGGCGCCGCTGAAGTGATCCTCAAACCCTTTAGAAAGATCGACATCGAACTTACTGTGCAGCAGTGCTTCACGGCAGCGGGCAAGCATCCGGTCGACGATAATCACATCGCGGAAATCCCGCTTGATGAGAACACATCCTTTGTCAGAGCGAGCAAGCGCATGGGGGAGATCGAGTCCCAATGTAGGCTTCTCGCACGCACGGACATCCCCGTGCTCGTCCTCGGAGAGAGCGGCACCGGCAAGGAAGTCGTGACCATGTTCATCCATAAAATGTCGGCTCGCAGCCAGTGCACCTTCCTTAAGGTAAATTGCGCGGCAATGCCTGCCGATCTGCTCGAGAGTGAACTCTTCGGGTATGAGCAAGGCGCCTTTACCGGCGCGGTCAAGTCCAAGCCCGGCAAGTTTGAGATTTGCAACAACGGCACAATCTTTTTGGATGAGATTGGCGAAATGCCGGCCGCTTTGCAGGCCAAGCTGTTACAGGTTCTTCAGGATGGGAGTTTTGCGCGCCTGGGCAGCCGCGCCAGCGTCAAAGTGGATGTACGCGTAATTGCAGCAACAAATATCGACATCAAAGCGGCTATCGCGCAAAAGACATTTCGCGAGGATCTCTACTACCGTTTGAATGGCTTTACGCTGAAAATGCCCCCACTGCGTGAGCGCATTGAGGAGATTCCGATCTTATCCCAGCACTTCATGCGCAAGGTAGCCGCGAAATATAAGTGCGATCCCTTGCCGATTTCACCTGCGCTCATGCAGGCTCTGACCAGACATTCATGGCCCGGGAATCTTCGTGAATTGGAGAATATGATCAAGCGTTACCTCATCCTGGCCGACGAGCAGGCAATCATCGACGAACTGAGTACCTGGCAAAGCACGCGATCGTTAGCGTCCGTCGTGGAAGACACAGGCGGCAACGGAGGTCTGAAGCATCTCGTGCGGAACTTGAAGGGGAGCGCTGAATCTGCCGCTATCGCACAAACCTTGGAGGATACTGGATGGAACCGCAAGGCGGCGGCAACCAACCTGCAGATCAGCTACAAGGCTCTGTTGTACAAGATCAAGCAGTACAATCTTAGTTCGCCAAAAAAGCTGCAAGTTTCGATGGTGGAACCGGCAAGTTTCGATAGTGGACAATGCGCATGACCCTACTCGCGGATAGACTTATTCGTCCGGGCCGGAATAGAATGCGCTCCAGTTCTGGATCGAAATGTTCGAGAGTTACCTGGAATCACCGGCCAGGGCCGCAGCGGAAGATCTGCCGAGTGACGCTTCTGACAATTCACCTGAAGCGGATCAAGTTGGACTGCATTTCGAAGACTTCATGCCGCATTCACTTCTTTTTCTTGCCCCAGTCTACATACTCAGTACCTCTACGCTTGTTACCAACGAGGCACCTATCTAACACGAAACTGGCATTTCCCTCATTGCAACCTATTCAGTATCATGAGCATACGTTACTTTTTATTGCATCGAATCACTTGCTTGGACTTAGTAAGGAAGTTCGCCATCCATGACCGAGTCTAATGTTACCAAGTCGGAAAAAGTAGTCATCCAGTTCGGCACTAAGACGATCAAGGGTTTCCTGGAATTCCCTGCTTGGGACACAATCGAAGAGCTGCTGAATAACGCTCCCATCAGTTTCCCTGAGACCTTTCGCATTCGCCGTCTCGATTCGGATGTTGTCGAGGAGATTTCAATCGCGGATATCAAGGCCATTTTCTACGTAAACAGCTTCGAGGGGGATTCAGATCACAAGGATCTGAATTTTCATTCCCGGGTGCCCATCGTCCATGGCATATGGATGCGCTTCCAATTCCGCGATGGTGAAGTCATGGAGGGAATCGTATACAACTCCATTCGCTATCTGGTCGAACCGGGCTTCTTCGTGCTGCCAACCGCCCCCGATAGCAACAACAGGCTCGTGTACGTGCAGAAGACCTGGCTCGTTGACCACCACGTTCTCGGTATGCGCAAACTCTAAGCGATGGACATAGCCTCCCAGAGAATCGAATAATCTAATATCTCCGCGGCTACCCCTGTCAAATTCATCGAGGTTTTCTCCTTGCGGACTAGCCTGCCCCGACATCGTATCCGGCAACAGGTTGCAAGCGTGATTTCCGGAGGCAATTCGATCATAAATTCAAAATCGCTATCGATCAGGATTCCGTCGGCTAATCCCAGATAGAAGTACACTCCCCGATTACTCAGGTCCCGGGTATAGGCTGGAATCTCGCGGTCTCCGAAGATCACGGTGAGGGGTGCAATGATGCTGAAACGCCGCACTCTCCGCCGGTCGTTTACTATCGCCGGGTTTTGACTTATGCGCATCATTTCAAAATGCCATTGACTGCCTTGGAGTGTGATCTTCGGCATACTTTCCAAATCCGCGGAGTCGGAACGGTCTTCGGAGTCGTTGCGCGTGAGTACCGTCGATGCTTACCACCATAGTTTTGGCTGTTTCATACTTAAATACTCTTGCAATTTCGGGGCCAAATGATTTTTCACAAAATGCTGAGATAATGCGTTCCCACGTAATCCAAAAGTGCAATTTTATGCTTAGTATGTGGGTAGAAGTTGGATACACGATGGAAGGCGTCGCCCGAGCCCATGCTGCGCATCGCGAAGAACTGCAGCTTCACAACTTCGCCGCCCAGCTTGGCCATGCCCTCGAACCAATCAACCTGAGCTTCCTGGCCCAGTTCGTAGCTTTGCGGCACGAATACTTCCCGCCCACTGAGCCCCAGCTCCCGCTTCCGCGCCTGCACATAGCGCCGCACCGTGGCTTCCCCAACGGGATGATCCGGATGCTCGTGGCACAGACGCATCCAAATCCGATGAGCCGTGTGCCGCTGCTTGCGTGGCGCTTTTACGTCTGAGGCCAGCATCTGTTCGATGTGTTCCTTGACCGGCCCCAGCCGCGGCGCTTCTCGGACCACCGCTTTTCGCTCGGGAGGAATCGCGTTCCCGAGCGCCTGCCGCACCATCCGCCGGTGCACACCATGCTTCGTTGATAGTCCCTGAATCGTCTCTCGGGCCTCGTACCCGCGCCGAATCACCTCAAATAGTTCCACTTTTTGCCTCCTGTCCATCCCCGAATCCTTACATCCGGGCTTGTACAGGTGGGCCAGTTTAGATGAGCGAAGTGGGCCAATTTAGACGAGCGAACTCATCGTAATGTACTGCTGAACATTCACCTTTCGGATATTTGCAAGCCGCAGTGAACCGAAGGTTTCCCGGAGATGGCTTTCGACAATGCCTCGGTCAGGCAGCCACAGATCAGTCAAGCAGCCTTCAGAGCTACAAACCAGCCAAGGCAGGCTCGCAGCAGAGGCCACCAGGCAGCGGCAGGCCGCGCCACAGAGCCACAAGAAAAAGTGTTGACACAGTGTTGACACAGACACGAAAGCCATCTGAGCTTGATTTTCAGATGGCCTCTAACTTATTTATTTTCTTTTGTTTAAGTGGTGCGCCCGGAGAGAGTCGAACTCCCGACCTACTGGTTCGTAGCCAGTCGCTCTATCCAGCTGAGCTACGGGCGCACACGGTTGGTTTCAAGCGAAACCATAGACAGAATATCAGGGTTGCTGGAGCAGCGCAATTGCTGAATTCAGGGACGGTCGCGGGCGCCTGAAGCCGCTAGGCGGCAATCAAGGGTGGTTCAGCGGCAATCTCCAGGCCCGCCTGGCGCACAAGTTTTGCAACGGCCGCGGCGTTGAGCCGGGTGGCATCGTACTCCACGCGCAGTGTGCGGGCGGCGCGGTCGAACGTGAGGCGGTGAATGCCGTAGACCTCGCGGGTTTTAGCCAGCGCACGGGTCACTGCCTCCGTAGGCGGGGTGGCATAGCGAAAGAGAATCTCTACCGTGGTCATAAGAGAATCATAGCAAGCCTCTATAGGCTTTTCAGATAGGCGCGGATTTCCGGGCTATTCCAGTCCTGAGGGCCGACAACTTTGCGGCGAATGAAGCCTTTTCTGTCGATGATGTAAGTTTCCGGCCATGCCTCGGTGTGAAAGAGCTGGGCGGCTTTCTGGTCAGGGTCGCGGACCGTGGTCAGGTCCACATTGTGGCGAATGAGAAAGCGGCTGTAAGCCTCCGGATTTTCATCGATGCTGACGGCCAGAATGGCCAGATCAGGCCGGTCGTGGTGCAGTTGCAGCAACGAGGGGATCTCCTGGACGCAGGGCGTGCACCAGGTGGCCCAGAAGTTGAGCAGTACGACGCTGCCCCGGTAACTGGCCAAGTGGACGGTAGTCGAGCCGTCGGAGATGGTGAAGTCAGGGGCTGCCAGGCCGGGCTGGGCCGGATGGGCGCCGCGGTCGCAGCCGGGCGCGAAGGCTAACAGCACAAGCAAAGTGAGTGAGATAAACCGAGGGAGCCGCACATCTCTATAATAGCGAGCGAAAGACCCTGATGGATACGGTGAAAGAATGGAGAGAAAGAGGAAGAGCGCTTCGGTTGGGGAGGGTGGGTTCAAACCGGTTCTCGGGCTTTCCGAGACTCAAGCGGCGTTGCCGGTGCAGTGGGGAACGGTTTTTGACCAACCCGAGCCGGATAAGTTGCTGGTACTGACCGTTATCGTTCCGGCGCGCAACGAGGAAGACTGCCTTGCCGCTTGCCTTCAGTCGCTGGTCAGCCAGTCCGAGGAGCTTTTTAAGCTTGGCCGGGAGTGGGAATTGATCGTGGTGGACGACCACTCGACCGATCAGACTGCTGCAATTGCCCGCGGCTTTGCAGGGGTCACCGTGCTGGAAGCCGGAATGCTGAAGGAGGGCTGGACCGGCAAGAACAACGCCATCTGGGCTGCGGCCAAACGAGCACGCGGACAGTGGCTGCTGTTTACCGACGCGGACACCGTTCATCAGCCGGGCAATCTGCATCGGGCGCTGCATGAGGCCGACCGGCACAAGGTAGGCATGTTGAGTTACTCCCCAAGGCAGATTGTCAGCGGGCTTTGGCAGCGGTCGCTGATGCCTTTGATCTTCAGCGAACTGGCGCTGGCCTATCCGCCAGCCAAGGTTTCCGACCCCGCCGAGCGCATCGTCGCGGCCAACGGGCAATTTCTGCTGATTGAGCGAGAGGCTTACCGGCGGTTAGGTGGACATGCGGCTGTCTCTGGAAAGATTCTGGAAGACGTGGAACTGGCCTTTCTGGCCAAGCATCGCAAGGTCGGCCTGCGCTTCCGTTATGCCGAGGACGCCGTCTCCACGCGCATGTACTGCTCGACAGCGGCGATGATTGAGGGCTGGACCAAGAATTTAGCGTTGCTCTTTCACAATTGCCTGGCGCTGGGCGTCTGGCGGGTCATCGACATTCTGCTGCTGGCAGCGTTGCCGTTGCTGGCGGTGGAATTCTGGAACGCGCGCCTCTTCGCGCATTCGGCGCAATGGCTGATCGCGGGCTGGGTTCTGGCGCTGGTGTGGGTACGCAATCTCTTCCGTTTCTATGGCAGGGTGGCAAAATCCAACTTCTCGTTTGTCAATTGCGCTTTGTCGCCGCTGGGGTTGCCGCTTTTTGTGGCGCTGCTGTACCTCAGTTGGATTCAGCATCGCATCCTGAAGCGCGTAAGCTGGAAGGGGCGGGAATACGCTGCTTGATGCAGCTAGAAGCTCAATGCATGAAGCCTTTGCCAGGGCTCCAGCATCTTCTTCTATAAGAGGTCGAAAATGATCTATCTGACGCGCCGGGCCACGTTTTCCGCTTCGCACTACTATTGGAACCCGGCGTGGACCGAGCAGAAGAATAAGCAGGTCTTTGGCCGCTGCGCAAATCGCAATGGGCACGGGCACAACTACACGCTGGAGGTCACGGTAATGGGAGAGCCGGACCCGGTCACTGGCTTCGTCGTTAATCTGACGTGGCTTAAGGACGTGATGGAGCGCGAAGTGCTCGCAGCCTGGGACCATCGTCACCTGAACATGGAGGCCCCTGAGTTTGCAGCGGTGATGCCGACCACGGAGAACATTGCCATTGCGGCGTGGAAGCGTCTGGAACCGTCTGTGACGGCTGCCGGCGGAGCGCGCTTGAGCCGCATCCGCGTCTATGAGACGCCGGAGATCTTTGCGGAGTACCGAGGCGAAGCATGAGGGCATATTTTGGCCGCCGTTACACGATCTCAGCCAGTCACCGGCTGCATACGGATGCGCTTTCGGCCAAAGAGAACAGGGCGATCTACGGCAAGTGCAACAATCCGCACGGTCACGGGCACAATTATGTTGTGGAAGTATTGGTTTCCGGAGCCGTTGACCCTGAGACCGGGATGGTAGTGAATATGGCCGCTCTTGACGATGTGGTCCGCAGCTGCGTCGTGGACCGATTCGATCACGCCAATCTGAATCTTGACCCGCTGTTTGTGAATCGCGTGCCGACGACGGAGAATCTCTGTAGAGCGGTCTTTACCTTGTTGAAGGACGCGCTGCCGGCCGGCAAGCTTGATCGAGTGCGCGTGGAAGAGACGGAAAACAATTTCTTTGAATGCGATAGCGAGTGAAATCAACGCCCAATTCCCCTGGGCGAGAGGATGTGAACCATGGCGCAGCCGATTGCAGTGAATAAACGGATTCATCGGCCAGTTGAGGCGGATGAAGGCTTGAGCGCGTTCAGCACTCCCGAAATGTACCGTGAAATATTGAGCCGTTTGGGAGAGGACCCCAGCCGCCAGGGCTTGCTGGCCACGCCCGGCCGCGTGGAAAAGTCGATGGCCTTCCTGACCAAAGGCTACGGCGAGGATCCGTCAGAAATCCTGCGCGGGGCGCTCTTTGACGAGGATTACGATGAGATGGTCATCGTCAAGGACATCGAAATATTCTCGCTCTGCGAGCATCACATGCTGCCTTTCTTTGGCAAGGTGCATGTGGCCTATATCCCCAAGGGAAAAGTCATCGGGCTGAGCAAGATTCCCCGCCTTGTCGAAGTCTTTGCACGACGCCTGCAGGTGCAGGAGCGGCTCACCCGGCAGATCGCCGACGCTATTCAGAATGCCATCCAGCCGCTGGGTGTGGGCGTGGTCATCGAGGCGCGCCACCTGTGCATGATGATGAGGGGCATCGAGAAACAGCATTCCTCTACTGTGACGAGTGCCATGGTGGGCTGCTTCCATCAGAAGGAGACGCGCCTGGAGTTCCTCTCGCTGCTGCGGCAGCCCGACTCAGGCGGGGTGTGAGCGGGCTGGCCGGGTCAGATAAAGTGAAGTAGTGAACGGACTTCTCGTTATCGACAAACCGGCCGGCATGACCAGCCACGACGTGGTGGGAATCCTGCGCAGAATTACCAGCGAACGCTCCATCGGCCATCTGGGCACGCTGGACCCCATGGCTACCGGTGTCCTGCCCCTGCTGCTGGGCAAGTTTACCCGCTTGGCGCAGTACTTCTCTTCGGCTGAAAAGAGCTACACAGGGACAATCCGCTTCGGATTTGCGACGGACACCTACGACGCCGAGGGCGAGCCTGCCGGGCTGGACTCACAGCCTTCGCTGACACTGGATCTGGTGCGCGAAACTGCCAGCCGTTTTCATGGCGAGATGGAGCAGATGCCGCCGCCGTTCTCCGCAAAGAAGATTGCCGGAACTCCAGCCTACAAGCTGGCGCGCGAGGGCAAGCCGGTGGAACTCAAGGCGGCCAAAGTATGTATCGCCAACTTTGAAATCAAAGCGATTGAAGGCTCTGAGGCCAGATTCACAATGACCATCAGCGCTGGCGGTTACGTGCGGGCTGTGGCGCATGAGCTGGGTCAAATCCTCGGATACGGAGCGCATCTCAGCAGCCTGCGCCGCACCCAGGCCGGGGTCTTCACGCTCGCCGAGGCACACACGCTGGACGAACTGCAAAAGCTGGCCGGAAACGCCGATGCACTGGAGGCGTTCTGCGTGCATCCGCGCAGCCTGCTGCCGGAGATGCCCTCGGTCACTAGCGATGCTCTGACTCTCGGGCGGTTGCGCAACGGCGCCCAGGCCAACCTTCCGGAGTTTTCCAGCGCGCCGCTGGTGAAGGTCTTTGCCGGCCAGAATGAATTGGTGGGAATCGCCAAGCGAGTGGCAGGAACGCTTTTTCAGCCAGTGGTGGTAATGGGGTGAGGCGCGGCAGTGCGACAAGGGAAGAGGAAGTCGATGAGCAGCAAGGACCCGGGGAGGTCGATCCTGCAGGCCCCTGCTTCTTTCTGCGAGAGAATCACTTTCCGGGCCGTGGCTCGGCCACGCGGTTGACCGGCATCTCCCGGCCGTCCAACTTCAAGATGAATTGGTTGACCTTGCCGTCGTCGCCGACGATGAAATGAATCTCTGAGATGGTGTCGTTGAAGTAGAAGTCAGTGTCGGAGATGGCGATCATGCCGTAGGGAAGCGGCTGGCCGGTGCCGATGGCATAGAGCCTGCCGTTTTTGAAGGTGATCTTGATCTTCAACGGACCAAGCTCGTAATCGCCTGAGTAACGCTTGAGGATATAAGGCGCGGGATGCGCAACCGTGCGGGCCACCGGAATCTCATACTTCTGATCGAAGAGAATCGCGGTCAGGTCGTCGGTGACTTTGATGTAAGTGCCGGTCTCGATATTGCTGAGAACGATGAGCACGGCGTGATCGTCGGGAAAGCGCATGAATTGAGAGACGAAGCCGTTCACCCATCCCCCATGTCCAATGTAACGGTGGCCAAAGCTGTTGCCGATCATCCACCCGTAACCGTAGTCGGCCTCGAGGGAGAGGGGAGGCGGCGCAAACCAGTGGCCATAGGGAGTCCAGGCCTTGGCGGTGATGGCGGGGCTGAAGAGCTTGCCGGATTTCAGCAGGCCGTCGAAGCGCAACAGATCGTCGAGGGTTGAGTGCAGCGCTCCGGCGGGGCCCCCTCCCGCAGCGTCGCCGGGCTTGGTGTTGACGATCGTTTCCCCGTCGAAGTTGTAGCCGTTGGCGCGGTTGGGAACCAGCGGTGTTGCGTGGTCGAAGGCGCTGTGCGTCATTCCCGCCGGCCCAAGGATATTGGTCTGAAGGTACTCCTCGTAGGTTTGCCCGCTGATCTTTTCCACGATGCGGCCGAGCAGGATGTAACCGGAGTTGCTGTAGCGCAGGGTTTCGCCGGGCGGGCTGAGCAGCGGCTTATCGGCGTACTCCTTGACGGCATTCTCCACGTGCAGTGGGTTGTCCAGTTCGCCGTAGGCCTTGGCATTGATGAAGTCGGGGATTCCGGACTTGTGGCAGAGTAACTCATGGATGGTGACGGCGCTCCAGATCGCGGGCAGCTCGGGAATGTACTTGACCGCTGGATCGGTGGTCTTGAGCAGGCCGCGCTCTTCAAGCTGGAGAATGCTGAAGGCCGTAAACATCTTGGTGATTGAGCCGATGCGGAAGACGGTGTCAGGGGTGTTGGGCACGTTTAGCTCGAAGTTGGCCATGCCGTAGCCCTTGCGCAGGAGAATCTTGTCATCCTTGGCGATCAGCACGGCTCCGGAGAAGCGGCCCTGTTTTGCCCAGGTGTTCAAATAGTCATCGGCCTTGGCGGCCACATCCTGGCCTGCCGCCAGACCAGTAACACATAGCAACAAAGCGGCGCCTGCAAACAAAATTCGTCCTATACGCATCATGATCCTACCCCTCTTTCTTAAAGTGGTAGAGGATACGGAGAGGCCAGCCGTTTAGTTCCTATCAATTTGTCAGCATTGTCAGCGCGTTGTTTTCTTCAACAAGGGGGTGAGAACCGGCAACAGCGCCTTCGCAATGATTTCGGAGCCTTTGGCGGTGGGGTGAATGCCGTCGGGCTGTATCGTGCCGGGAACGTTGACCAGATTTTTGTAGATCATGGGGACGAAGGCAGTGTGGTGTTTTTGCGCCAGGTCGCGAAAGACCAACTCGAACTGCTGGATGTACTCCTGGCCGTAGTTGGGCGGGAGGGTGATACCGGCCAGTAGAATTTTAATGTGGGCGTTTTCTAAGGTCGTCAGCACAGTGTCAAGGTTGCGGCGGGTCTCGGACAGGGGCAGGCCGCGTAGGCCGTCGTTGCCGCCGAACTCGACGATGACCACGGCCGGGTGCAGCAGCAGAATGGAGTGCAGATCGGCGACCGCGTCCTTGGTGGTGGCGCCGCTGGTGCCCTGGTTGTTTACCTTATAGTGGTAGCCTCGGCGGTCCAGATCGAGTTGCAAGGCGTCGGGAAACGATTGGCCACTCTCCAAGCCGTGGCCGGCGGTGATGCTGTCGCCGTAGCAAACCAGAACCGGCCGGTCGGCGGCCAGTAGCGGGCAGGCGAGAAGAATCAACCAAAACGAAACGATAATCCGTCGGCGAACGTCCACAGGAACAGTGTAGCGAAGAGCAGCGTATAGAGAATAGACAACAACGTAATAGGGAGGCGGGCAGGGTGATCGAGGTTCGGGACGCGAAGAAGTGGATTCAGAACGGCGCGCGGCGGGTGGAGATTCTCAAGGGAATCACCATGACCATTCCGGCGGGGCAGTTTGTGGCCATTCTGGGGGCAAGCGGCAGCGGCAAGAGCACGCTGCTGGGCCTGCTGGCTGGCCTCGACACGCCCAGCAGCGGCGATATTTGGCTGGACGGCATTCCTATCCATAATTTAGCTGAGGCGGAGCTGGCGGCGGTGCGCGGAGAGAAGATTGGCTTCGTCTTCCAGTCCTATCAGCTAATCGAAACGCTGACGGCTCTGGAAAATGTGTTGCTGCCCTATGAGCTGAACGTGGAGGGCAGCGGCATCGCGCAGGCGCGGCGTCTGCTGGGCGAGGTAGGCCTCTCGGAGCGTGTAGATCATTACCCGGTGCAACTCTCCGGCGGAGAGCAGCAGAGGGTGGCGCTGGCGCGGGCTTTTATCGTCGAGCCGCCCATCGTGATGGCCGATGAGCCGACGGGGAATCTGGACTCCGCCAATGGGAAGTTGGTACTGGACCTCTTGCTGGAGCGCAAACGCAAATCGGGGACGACGCTGGTGCTGGTGACACACGATCCGGAGGTGGCCAGCCGCGCCGATCGCAAGATCGTGCTGAGGGATGGACTGATCGTGGAAGACTCGCTGCCTTATATCGGGCCCAGTGCGGTTGCAGTTCAAGACCAGGAGAAAAATGGCTAAGCGCGCGTTGAGTTGGAAGCGGGCTGGGGCCATCGGCTGGCGCGATTTGCGCTCCGCTCCCGGCAAGTTCGGCTTTGTCGTGCTGTCAGTGGCCGTGGGTGTGGCGGCTCTCGTTGGCGTGCGCGGCTTCAGCGAGAGCTTTCGGCGGACGCTGGGTACGGAAGCGCGGTCACTGATGGCCGGCGATCTGACCGCGCGACTCTATCATCAGCCAACAGCCGAGGAAAAGGACAAGATTGCGGCCATCGCGCAACCGGGCGGGATTCGCACGACATGGGTGACGGAGACGGTTTCCATGGCTTCAGCGCCACCAGACCCGGTGCCGTTGCTGGTTTCTCTCAAGGCCGTGGACCCGGCCGAGTACCCATATTACGGCGTGGCCGAGCTGGAGCCGGCGATGAGCCTGCAGCAGGCTCTGGATGGCGACTCGGCTGTGGTGGCTGAAGAATTTCTCATCCGTCTCAATGCGCGAGTGGGCCAGACACTACGACTGGGCGGCAGAAGCTTTCGCATAGCCGCTGTATTGAAACAGGAGCCGGATCGCTTCAGCGCCGGGGCAGGACTTGGGCCTCGGGTGATGATCTCACAGGCGGCGCTTGAGCAGACCGGCCTGCTGGCTCCGGGGAGCCGCGCCAGTCAAAAGCTGCTGATGAAGCTGCCACCGCAAGCTGATCCCGTCGCATTGCGCAAGCAGGTGGAGGCTGCGCTGCCCGACGCGCAGGTGATGGATTATCGCGAAGGCAATCCGGGCCTGAACCGGGGTCTGGACAACGCGACCGCGATTTTGAGCCTGATCTGTTTGGTAGCCATGGTGCTGGGAGCCATCGGCGTGGCCATGGCCATGCACGCGCATCTGGAGCAGCGCATGGATATGCTGGCCATTTTGAAGGCTGTCGGCGCAAGCTCCGGCGATCTGCTGCGGATTTTTCTATTGCAAACTTTAGGCCTGGGATTGGCCGGAGGTCTCGTCGGCGTGGCCGCGGGCGTGGGCGTGATGGTTGCTCTACCGGCGGTCTTCGGCAAGCTGCTTCCGGTTCATACGATGCTGGAATTTCCCTGGCGCTCGGTTGCCGCCGGACTAGGAACGGGATTATTGACGACCTTGCTCTTTTGTTTGCCGCCGCTCCTGGACGTGCGAAATGTAAGGCCAGTACTGGTCTTACGCAGATTGGTGGAGCAGGGTCCGGAGGGCATCAGGGGCTGGTGTAGCCGCTGGTGGGCCCGCCGTCTGCAACTGGGAATTTCGGTGGTCGTGATTGCCGCGCTGGGCGGAATCGCCTGGGCATTGTCGGATTCGGTCAAGGTGGGCGGATGGTTTGCGCTGATCTTCACGATTGCGCTGGTGGTGCTGTTGGTGCTGGCGGCGATGGCGTTGCACACGTTGCGTTTTCTGCTCAACCGCGTCCGACTTAGGCTGCCCTCATTTCTGAGGCATGGGCTGGCTAATCTCTACAGGCCGGGCAATCAGTCTGCGGCGGTACTGGCTGCGCTGGGTACGGGCGTGATGCTGATCCTGGCGGTCTACTTGATGCAGGCGATGGTCTTGCGGGACATTCGCGAGACAGCATCGCCCAAGCTGCCCAACGTGTTTTTGATCGATGTTACGTCCGATGAAGTTGCCGGCGTGAAGGAGTTCTTTGCGCATCAGCCGGGAATGAGTCAAGCTCTGGATTTGATGCCAGTCGTGACGGGACGGTTTATTTCGTTGAACGGCAAGCTGGTGGCGGACCTCAAGGGGCAGCATTTCCCGCGGCGGATGCTGGAAAATGCAGAGCTAAGCTGGTCCGATGCACCTCTGGCTGGCGACAAGGTGACGCAAGGCAAGTGGTGGACGGCAGCGGACACGGCGGAGTTGGCTGTAGGCGCAGGCGCGGCCCAGCGGTTGCATTTGGGCCTGGGTTCGATGGTTGAGCTGGAAGTGAGCGGCGCGGTGCGCACGCTGAAAGTAGCCGCAATCTATCAGGCCGATGGACAACACCTGGGAGCGCGGGTTCAGTTCGTGTTGCCTTCGGGCCAGCTCAAGGACCAGCCCGCCACCTGGTACGGCGGAGTGCATATAGATCCCAAACAGGTGGCGTCGATGGAGCGGGCACTTTTCGCGGTCTATCCCACGGTAACGGTGATCAACCTGGCCGATGTGCTGGAGCGCATCGAAAGCGTGGTCGATCAGATTACATTTGTGGTTCGTTTTTTGGCCGGCTTCTCTATCTTCGCGGGGCTGATGATTCTGGCTTCGAGCATCGCCAGCACGCGCTTCCGGCGCATGCGCGAGGCTGTGGTTCTGAAGACGCTGGGCGCCACACGCTTGAGAATAGTCCGCACATTCAGCGTGGAATTCAGCGTCTTAGGCCTGCTGGCGGGATTGGTGGGCGTGATTTTTGCCAATCTTCTGACGCGAGTGCTGGTAAATTCTGTAATCAAGCTTGATGTGGGTTACCACGTTGAGTGGAGGGTGACACTGATTGCGCTCGTGGGAACAGCCGTGCTGGCCACGGCGACAGGCTGGATCGCGAGCTACAGAATTCTTGGGCTGCGGCCGCTGCAAGTACTGCGCGAAGAGTAGCATGTTGCAGGAATCGTGCAACCGTGGCGGGTTTGACCGGGGCGGAGAATCCCCTTATGATGGACCAGTTGGCTTTTGTCGCCGGCGCCCTGCCGTGGTCACTGCCAGCATGGCTGCAAGATAAGCATGTGCGTTCTTGTTGCCCCCTCGTTCAATGGTAGGACAGCCGCCTCTGGAGCGGCATATCGGGGTTCGAATCCCTGGGGGGCAGCCAAACGAAATCATAGCTTGTGCTGTATCTTCTTCTGTATCTATCGTTTATGCTATGGTTGTACTTGGGTTGTGTCTCGGGTTAATGCGGGCCCAAAATTGATACTCCACGCACGACAGTAGTCCCCCATCTTAACCGACATATTGTCGGCTGTTTATGGATGCATAGGACAAAATATTGCGCATCCCTAAGCCTTCTGCTTCGGTCAGATGAAAGAATGAGAACTGGAGGGTTCACATGGTAAAAGTGACATTGGTTTTTACGGTTCTCTTGATTGCCCTCGGCCTGGTTGGCTATCTGGGCACCGGTAGCTTGCACCCCACCGCGCTGATTCCCGCCTGGATTGGCATTGCTCTGGGCTTTGGCGGCCTGCTGGCCATCAGTCCCAATGAGAGCCGGCGCAAGCTATTCATGCACATCAACGTAACCATCGCGCTGCTGGGCGTTATCGGGACGGGCGTCGAGATTATCCGCAGCAGCTTTGCCAATCTCGCGGCGGACAAAGCGCCGAATCTCTGGGCACTCTACTCGAAGTTGACACTCGAGTTGCTGCTGCTTGTTTACGTGATCCTCTGCGTGCGCTCCTTCATCGCCGCGCGGCGCTCCGGGAAGGTTTAGCGGATGGGTGGCCTGCATGGGCAAGTCGGCGGGATGAACATGACGGGGCGCGCTGAGCGCTCTCCGCGAGGTGGCGGCTCGCGTGCGGCTCAGGCCGATCTGCCCAAGCGCAAGCCCAACCTGAAGAAGCTGTGGCCGCAGATTCGCGCCCTGATTGCCCCGCGCAAAGGGCTGCTTGTGGGCGGAATGTGCCTCATGGTCATCAACCGCCTCGCCGGCTTGGTGCTGCCCGTTACTTCAAGGCCGCTGATCGATACGGTGTTTTCTAAAGAGCATCCGCGGCCCGATCTGCTGCCTATCTTCATCGTCCTGGTCTTCGGGGCCATGGTGGTGCAGGCTATTACGTCTTTCTCTCTCACGCAACTGCTTTCCAAGGCCGGTCAGCGGCTCATCGCCGAAATGCGCTGCCGGGTCCAGCGTCACGTGGGCCTGCTTTCCGTCTCCTACTACGACGAAAACCGCAGCGGCACGCTGGTAGCGCGCATCATGACCGACGTGGAGGGCGTGCGCAACCTGGTGGGAACAGGCCTGGTGGAGTTTGTGGGCGGCCTATTGACCGCTGTCCTGGCGTTTTTATTCCTCTTGCATCTGAGTGTTACAGTCACACTGACTGTCTTCGCAGTGCTGGCTGTATTCGTCTTTGTCCTGCAGTATGCCTTCAGAGTCATCCGCCCCATCTTCCGTGAGCGCGCCAAAATCAACGCCGAGGTTACCGGACGGCTGACCGAGTCGCTGGGCGGCGTGCGGGTCATCAAGGGTTATCACGCCGAGGAGCGCGAGGCAAAGGTCTTTTCGGCAGGCGTGGATCGCCTGCTGGCCAACGTGATGAAATCGCTGACCATGACCAGTACGATGGCTGCCGCTTCCACCACCGTGCTGGGGCTGGTTTCCGCGATTGTGATGGGCATGGGCGGCCATCTTATCTTCGGCAAGACCTGGACCACTGGCGTGTACTTTCAGTACTACGTGTTCCTCGCCTTCATGATCGCCCCGGTCTTCCAGATCGTGAACATCGGCACGCAGTTGACCGAGGCCTTTGCCGGCCTGGACCGCACCAACGAGATCATGTCTGAGCTGGAGGAGAACCAGAGCCCCGGACGCACTCTCAAGCTGCCGCCCATCCGGGGCAATGTGCGCTTTGAGGATGTGGAGTTCGCCTACGACCCGAATAAGCCCGTGCTGCACGGCATAACATTCGAAGCGGCTCCGGGAACAGTAACCGCGCTGGTGGGATCGTCAGGATCGGGCAAATCCACCATTATCAGCCTGTTATGCGCCTTCCATACGCCGTCCAAGGGTCGGGTTCTGGTCGATGACGTGGATCTGGCGCAGGTAAACCTGGACACATTTCGCACCCAGTTGGGCGTGGTGTTGCAAGAGTCGTTTCTCTTCGACGGCAGCATTCGCGAGAACATTCTGTTTTCGCGTCCCGACGCCACTGAAGATCAGTTTCTCTTTGCCTGCCGCACGGCTCGCGTGGACGAGTTTGCCGAGCGCTTCCCGGAGGCCTATGACACTTTGGTGGGCGAGCGCGGCGTGAAGCTATCGGGAGGGCAACGCCAGCGGCTGTCTATCGCGCGTGCGCTTCTGGCGTCCCCGCGCATTCTCATCCTTGACGAGGCCACCAGTTCACTGGATTCTGAGTCCGAAGCCATGATTCAGGCTGGCCTCAGCCAACTCATGCAGGGGCGGACGACGTTTGTGATTGCCCACCGCCTCTCGACCATTCGCCGCGCCGACCAGATTCTCGTCGTTGAGCAAGGGCTTATCGTGGAGCGGGGCAATCACGCGGAGCTCTTTGCCCTGGGCGGGCGCTACTACGACCTCTACACGCGCCAGCATGGCTTGGAGGCAAACCTTTTCCTTGCTCCGGGCGAAGGGGATGTGGTCGAAGAGTGAGCTTTGAACGACTTGTAATTTGGTAGCTTCTCCCCGTCGAGAGTGCGCTTCCAGCGACATATAATTCTGTTATTTTCCCACCGGAATCGCCACCTGCTCGACGATTTCCAGGCCAAATCCCTCCAGAGCGGGAATGTGCATGGGGGTATTCGACAGCAGCCGGATGCGCCGGATGCCCAGGTCCGAGAGTATCTGGCCGCCAAGGCCGATGGCGCGCAGAATACGCCTGGTGCGTGCCTGCGAGCCTTCGCGCGCGCGCAATTCCTGGTGCAGGACAAGCTGGCCGGCGTTCAACCCCGGAGCTACATTCGAAGCCGCCGCTCCGTTGGGCTCAAAAGCGCTCTCAGGCGCCGCCGCGCGGTCAATCTCAAAGCCTCGCGAGGTGTTGTGCAGGTAGAGCAACACCCCACAACCCGCCTCGGCGATCATGCGCAGCGATTGATCGAGAATCTTGCGGCAGCCACAGTCAGCGGCAAAGACGTCGCCCGCCGTGCAGCGGGTATGTACACGAACCAGTACGGGCTTCTCGCAGGGCGGCCGTAAATCTGCCTGGGCAGGCACACCATTTTCAGGCTGGCCGGTGGCGGGGCCGGCATGGATGGCAGGACAATCGGTGCAAAGGTCGCCGCGCACCAGCGCGATGTGGCTCTCGCCGCCGTTCACCTCGCTCTCGTAGGCGATCATGCTGAATTCGCCGTAGCGGGTCTGGATGCGGCTCTCGCCGGCGCGCACAATGTAGCGCTCGTGGCGCAGCCGGTAGCGGATCAGCTCAGCGACAGTAAGAATCCGCAGCCCGTGTTCCTTGCAGAAGGGAATGAGATCAGGGACGCGGGCCATCGTTCCGTCGTCCTTCATGATCTCGCAGATCACGCCCGATGGATTGAGGCCAGCCATCCGCGCCAGATCCACCGAGGCCTCGGTTTGTCCGGCGCGTACAAGCACGCCACCCCTGCGGGCTCGCAGCGGAAATACGTGGCCGGGACGAGCCAGGTCGGCGGCCGTTGTGCGCTGCCCAATCGCCGTGCGGATGGTGTGCGCCCGGTCGGCCGCCGAAATCCCTGTCGTCACGCCCTCGCGCGCCTCGATGGTCTCGGTAAAGGCCGTGCCGAAACGCGACGAGTTCTGCTGCGACATGGGAAAGAGCCGCAGATAATCCGCGCGCTCCTCAGTCAGCGTCAGGCAGATCAATCCCCGGCCATGCTTGGCCATGAAGTTGATGGCCTCCGGGGTGACAAACTCGGCGGCCAGGGTCAGGTCGCCCTCGTTTTCCCGGTCCTCATCGTCGACCACAACGATCATGCGTCCGGCGCAAACCTCGGCCAATGCGCCGGGAACATCGGTGAAGGGAGGCTCGAAAGTGCGTGGGTGTTCTGGCATCGGCTCTTTCATTCTCGCCGATAGCGGTGCAAACAGCAAAAGCGCCACCCGAAGGCGGCGCTTCACTGGAAACACGCAAAAATGATTTGGCTTACAGAGCTGATTCGATCTCAAAACCCCAGGCTTCGAGAAGAGCCTCGGGGATGTACTTGGAATTCTTGTTGCGGCGCGCCCACTCGCGCAGACGGGTAGACCGGATGTACTGGTCCGGGCTGAGCTTGAACTCCTTCACAATTTGCTCGAAGGAGGTCACCGTGGGCACAACCGGGCCGATGGGCTCCGGCTTGCCCCAATTTGGATTTCCACGACGTTTTGCCATCGATTTGCTGTCCTTAAAGAAGGTGTGTTGCCAAACAATTAATCAAGAACTACGGGCCGGAAGATAGAGGGCCCTAAGAATTAACTACACTCCTATTTTACGGATTTTTCCTTCAAAAATCAATAGCAAAATTGCACTCATTTCAGAACAAAAGTATAGAGCAGAATTGACCATATTTAATGGCTATGTGACTCATTCAGAACGGAATAGGTTGTTTAAGGCGGTTTTTGAAGCATGGTTGACCTCCCTTGCGTGTGAGCATTTTGGCGCCAAATGTTGATGCCAGCGAAGCTTTATGAGCACCAGGCGTTGAAGGCTCCAGCCCTCACGGCCGTCGCCATCGCCTCAATGTCGTGCGCCAGAACGCGATCCTGCTCCAGCCGCGGCACAATTGCCCGCACCACCGCGTGAGCCCGTTCCACCTCTCGGCTGGCCCGTAGAGGCCTGCGGAACTCCAATCCCTGCGCCGCGCACATCAGCTCGATGCCCACAATCCGCTCGGCATTCTCCACGATCTGGCGCAATTTGAGCGCACCGGTCATGCCCATCGAGACATGATCCTCCTTGCCTCCATCGGTGGGAATGCTGCCCGCCGAGGAGGGATGCGCCAAGACCTGGCACTCGTTGATGAGCGCCGCAGCCACAATCTGCGCGATCATGAAGCCCGACGACAGCCCCGGATCAGGCGACAGAAACGCCGGCAGCCCCTCGTTGATGTCGATATTCAGCAACCGGTCAATGCGCCGCTCCGTGATGCAGGCCAGATCGGTGAGCACAATGGCCGCGTAATCAAAGGCATAGGCCAGCGGCGCTCCATGAAAATTTCCGCCTGAGAGCACGGCTCCGCCGTTTTGCGTTTTGGATGAGATTGCAGGAAATACGAGCGGATTATCCGTAGCCGAACCCGCCTCAATCTCCAGGATTCCCCGCACGTGCTCCAGCGCATCCCTCACGGCTCCATGCACTTGTGGCATGCAGCGCAGGCAATAGGCGTCCTGCACGCGAGAGTCCGTGGCGCGGGTGCGATGCGACTCACGGATGGGCGAATCGGCAAGCAACTCGACCAGGTGTTGTGCCGAGCGAATCTGGCCTTGGTGCGGCCTTGCCTGATGGATGCGCGGATCGAAGGCAGATGGAGTGCCCATCAGCGCCTCCAGGCTCATGGCCCCCGCCATATCGGCTAACTGCGCCACGCGCCTGGCACGCGCCACGGCCAATGCCCCCACGGCGGTCATGGCCTGCGTCCCGTTCAGCAGCGCGAGGCCTTCCTTGGCCTCCAGCACGATGGGATCCAACCCGGCCTGCTTGAGCGCCTCGCCTCCAGCCATACGCTCGCCCCGGTAAAACGCCTCGCCCTCGCCAACGATGACCAGCGCCAGGTGAGCCAATGGAGCCAGGTCACCGCTGGCGCCCACCGAGCCTTTTTCGGGAATCACCGGATGAACCCCGGCGTTCAAAAGCGCTGCTAATAGTTCCACCAAGGCAGGGCGGCATCCGCTAAAGCCTTTGGCCAGAACATTGGCGCGCAGCATCAGCATGGCACGCGATTCGGACTCGGAAAGGGGCTGGCCGACCCCGCCAGCGTGGCTCCTCACCAGGTTGAGTTGCAATTGCGCCAGGTTTCCGGCTGGAACCCGCACATCCGACAGCTTGCCGAAGCCGGTATTGACCCCATAGACCGTCTCCCCGGCTGCCAGAATCTCCTCGATCAGCGCCCGGCTCTGGGCCACGTGGACCAGGGCGGCGGGTGCAATGACCACCGGGCTGCGAGTGAGGGAAACAGCCTCAATCTCGGCCAGCGTGAGGGGCTGTCCATCCAGAATCAAAACATCCATAAATCGATAGTAGGCTGCCGAAAAGCCCCGGTCCAGAGCGATTGCATGGAAGAATATGCGGAAAACGGTTTATTTTGCCAGCTTGTCGAGGTCGAGGTTGAGTACAAGGACATTAACTCTGGGCTCGCCGAGCAGGCCCAACTGGCGGCTGGTGATGTGCTGCTCGATGAGCTTGCGCACGCTTTCTTCGCTCAGGTTGCGGGTTTTGGCAATGCGCGGAGCCTGATAGTTGGCAGCATCGGGAGTGATGTCGGGATCGAGCCCGGAGGCGGAGGTGGTCACCAGATCAATGGGCACCGGCTTGCCGGGATTCTGCGCGGCCAGCTTGTCGATGTCTCCCTGTATGCGCGTGACAAGCGTTTTGTTGGACTGGGCCAGATTGGAGCCGCCGGAATTTTGCGCATCATAGCCGTTGCCCGCGGCGGAAGGCCGGGGATGGAAATAACGATCAGAGGTGAAGCTCTGCGCTAGCAGCTCGGAGCCGATGACCGTGCCATCCTTGAGCTTGATGAGGCTGCCGGCGGCCTGGCGAGGGAAGATAAAGCCGGCGATGCCGGTGACCAGCAGCGGATAACCCAGTCCCAGCAGGATCGTGGTAACGATGGTGAATCGAATCGATGTCTTCCAGACGGAATGCACTTTCGTTCTCCTTGAGAAGCTTGTTGCAACACGTCGATTTACGCCAGATGCAGCGCCACCAGTGCCAGGTCGATAGCCTTGATGCCGATGAAAGGCACGATAATGCCGCCGACGCCGTAGAGGAGCAGATTCCGGCGCAGCAGCACATCGGCCGGCTTGGGTTCGTACTTGACGCCCTTGAGAGCCAGCGGAATGAGAGCCACGATGATGACGGCGTTGAAGATGACCGCCGACAAAATAGCCGAGTTCGCGGTGGCAAGGTGCATGATGTTGAGCGCCTTGAGCGCAGGGAAGACTGCCATGAACATAGCCGGAATTATGGCAAAGTACTTGGCCACATCGTTGGAAATGGAAAAGGTGGTCAGCGCGCCTCGCGTCATGAGGAGCTGCTTGCCGATCTCCACGATTTCAATGAGCTTGGTGGGGTTGGAGTCCAGATCGACCATGTTGCCGGCTTCCTTGGCGGCCTGCGTGCCGGAGTTCATGGCCACGCCCACATCTGCCTGCGCCAGCGCCGGAGCGTCGTTGGTGCCGTCGCCGGTCATGGCCACCAGCTTGCCCTTGGCCTGCTCGCGCTTGATGAGGTCCATCTTGTCCTTGGGCTTCGCTTCGGCGAGGAAATCGTCCACGCCAGCCTCGCGGGCAATCACGGCAGCGGTCAGCGGGTTGTCGCCGGTAATCATGATGGTGCGGATGCCCATGGCGCGGAGGCGCGCAAGCCGCTCCTTGAGTCCGCCCTTGACGATGTCCTTGAGGTGAATGACGCCCAGGGCAGTGGAGTTTTCGGCCACCACCAGCGGAGTTCCGCCCAAGCGCGCAACCTCTTCCACGGCGTCGCGGACCTTTTTGGGCAGCGCGGAGCCTTGTTCTTCGAGAAAACGGGAGATGGCGTCCACCGAGCCTTTGCGAATGCGCGTCCCCGGCAGGTTTACGCCGCTCATGCGTGTCTGGGCGGTGAAGGGAACAAACTGGGCGTGAATTCCGGCAAGGTCGCGCCCGCGCAGGTTGTACTTTTCCTTGGCCAGCACAACAATCGACCGGCCCTCGGGGGTTTCGTCGGAGAGCGAGGAGAGTTGCGCCGCGTCGGCCAGCCGCTCATGGCTCACGTCCGGAGCGGGAATGAACTCGGTGGCCTGGCGGTTACCCAGGGTGATGGTGCCGGTCTTGTCCAGCAGCAGAGTATTCACGTCGCCGGCAGCCTCAACGGCGCGTCCGCTCATGGCCAGCACGTTGTACTGGACGAGGCGGTCCATGCCGGCGATGCCAATGGCCGAGAGCAATCCGCCAATGGTGGTGGGAATCAGGCAGACCAGCAGAGAGACAAGCACAAAGACGGTCTGCGGAGCCTTGGAGTAAATTGCGAAGGGCTGAAGCGTGACCACGGCGAGGAGAAACACAATGGTCAGGCCACTGAGCAGAATACTCAACGCGATCTCGTTGGGCGTCTTTTGGCGGGTGGCACCCTCAACCAGTGCGATCATGCGGTCCAGGAAGGTTTCGCCGGGGTTGGAGGTGATGCGAACTTTGATCCAGTCCGATAAAACTTTTGTGCCGCCGGTGACGGCTGAACGGTCACCACCGGCCTCGCGGATGACGGGCGCCGATTCGCCGGTGATAGCCGACTCGTCCACCGAGGCAACGCCCTCGATGACTTCGCCGTCTCCTGCAATGTAGTGGTTGGCCTCGACGTAGATCACATCGCCCAGGCGGAGCAGGCCGCTGGCGATGTCTTCCAGGCCGCCGTCGGCTGTGAACCGCTTCGCAATCGTCTCGCCCTTGGCCTTGCGGAGGGTGTCGGCCTGGGCCTTGCCACGGCCCTCGGCCATGGCCTCGGCAAAGTTGGCGAAGAGCACCGTGAACCACAACCAGAGAGTGATCTGGAGGTTGAAGCCAAAGCCGGCGCGATGATGGACGGTGTTGTCGATGAGAAGCGCCGTAGTCAGTACGCTGCCCACCTCAACGACAAACATCACCGGGTTTTTGGCCATGCCGCGGGGATCGAGCTTGCGGAATGCGTCCACAAGCGCCTGGGCCATGATTTCCGTATTCCAAAGACTCTTTTTTTCAAGCATGACAGTCCGTTTTGCCTTGTCCTGATGCGACTTCGGTTAGAAAAGCTGACCCGCGTGAAGCTGCAGGTGTTCCAGAATCGGTCCTAGGCTCAGAGCCGGGAAAAAGGTCAGCGCGCTCAGAATCACGATGACGCCGACCAGCAGCACGGTAAACAGCAAGCCGTTCACCGGGAAGGTTCCGGGGGATGGCGGTACGCTCTTTTTCTGTGCCAGGTTGCTGGCCAAAGCCAGCACCGGGATCATCATGAAAAGCCTTCCGAACAACATATCCCAGCCCAGCGCCACGTTATACCACCAGGTGTTGGCGTTCAGTCCGGCGAAGGCCGAGCCGTTGTTGCCGGCCCCGGAGGTGAATGCATAGAGAATCTCGGTGAGCCCGTGCGGTCCCTGATTAGCCAGGCTGCTGAGGCCGATGTTGGGGGCCATCACAAAGGCGGCAGTGAGCGAAAGAATGATGAGCGGGAAGATGAGCACGTAGAGCATGGACATCTTCACGTCGTAGGCTTCAATCTTCTTTCCCAGATACTCTGGCGTTCGGCCTACCATGAGGCCGGCGATGAAGACCGAGAGCACCACCATGATCAGGATGCCGTACAAACCCGAACCTACGCCGCCAAAGACCACCTCGCCCATCATGATGTTGATGAGTACCACCATGCCTCCCAGCGGAGTGAGCGAGTCGTGCATGGTGTTGACCGCGCCGCAACTGGCGTCGGTGGTGACGGTGGAGAAGAGCGAGGATTGGCTGATGCCAAAGCGCACTTCCTTGCCCTCCATATTGCCGGCCGGCGCGGTGGCTGTGCTGGTTTGCGCGGCGCCGTGGATGAGCAGATGCGGATGCGACTCGGCCCAATAGACCGTGGTGAATCCTACGGCAAAAAGCACGAACATCGCCGCCAGAACGGCCCAACCGTGGCCCGGCGAGCCGGTCATACGGCCCAGCGTATAGGTGAACCCAGCCGGAATCACGAAGATCAAGAACATTTGGAACAGGTTCGTGAGCGGCGTGGGGTTCTCGAATGGATGAGCACTGTTGGCGTTGAAGAATCCGCCGCCGTTGGTGCCCAGCATCTTGATGGCTTCCTGCGAGGCTACCGGGCCTTGAGCGATGGTCTGCGTTTGCTGTTCCAGAGTATGGGCCTGCGTGTAAGCCTTCAGGTTTTGCGGGACGCCCTGGGCGACCATCAGCAGCGCGCCGAGTATCGAGGCAGGCAGCAACACGTAAAGCAGCGTGCGCGTCATGTCTACCCAGAAGTTGCCAAGGGTGCCTGAACTGGTCCGCTTGATGCCGCGGATCAAGGCAACGGCCACTGCGATGCCCACTGCGGCGGACCAGAAATTATGCGTGGCGAGGCCGGCCATCTGGGTCAGATAGCTCATCGTGGTCTCGGGCGTATACGACTGCCAGTTGGTGTTAGTGGTGAAGCTGGCAGCGGTATTCCAAGCGAGATCCGGACCCACCGCGGCCAGATTCTGCGGATTCCAGGGGAAGAAGTTTTGCAGCCGCTCAAGGCCGTAGGTAAGCAGCAGAGTGACGGCCGAGAAGCCCAGCACCGCATAAGCGTACTCGCGCCAGTTCATCTCTTCCTTGGCGTTGACTCCGCAGAGCTTGTAGATGAGCCGCTCGATGGGACGCAGCACCGGAGTGAGCCAGGTGCGCTCACCCTCCAGCACGCGGGCCAGATAGGTGCCCACGGGACGAACACTGGCCAGCAGAATCAGCGAGAAGACGGCAAACTGCAACCAACCGTTGACGGACATCGCTAGAACTTCTCCGGAAAGAGCAGGGTGATGGTCAGGTAAGCAAATAGCAGGACGGACAGAATCAAGGCAACGGCGGTGATGATGTCGGTTTGCATGGGTTACCTCAGCTTCTGGCATGCCTTGACGTAGAGAAACGCCAGGCCGAAGAAAACTACCGTGAACAGCAACATCGTCACATCTTGCATTTCGGGTCTCGCAGTTCCATGAGCGGGAGATTGGGGAAGCCGCCTGCTCAAGAATGATTCTGGCTCACGCCTCATTTGAGTATCGAAAAAGTTTCCTAAATAAAGCGTAAGGATAGGAAGGATTTCAGGAACACTCCTGAAATGACTACAGCTTCTTTCGCAGGTAATGAAACACGCCATGCCCGATCAGCGCGGCAATGATGGCGATGGTGAAATTCGTGAGCGTAAAGATATCGCAAAGGGCGAAGGCCAGAGTTTTCCCTTGACTGTTGGTCCGAGTGAACTCTCCCATCAAAAGGTTTGAATAAAAGAGAAAGACGATGAACGCCACCTCAATCAGGGCGCGCCTGATGCGGGCGATCAGGCGATGATCTATTTGGTCCGGATGATACATGGATGGAGGATACCAACTGCCGCATAAGGATTCCGTATATGGGAGAGGCTATTCTTCTTTGCCGCTCCAGCCCTCAGGGACAAAGCGGTAGCCCACCCAAGGCTCGGTCTGGATGTATTGCTTGCCGGTTTGGGCTTCGAGCTTCTTACGCAGCTGGCCTATGAAGACGCGCAGATACTCTGGTTGATGGGCCGACTGCGATCCCCACACGGCGGTCAGCAGCACACTGTGAGTCATCACCTTGCCGGCATGGCGGGCCAGGTGCAGCAGCAGCTCAAACTCTTTGGGCGTGAGATGAATGGGTTTGCCCAGCACGGTGATGGAGTGTGCCTCCGAATCCACCACAAAGTCGCCGGCCTCCAATGCAGCAGTCGTCCGTTCCGGGGCGCGGCGCAGGTGGGCGCGGACGCGGGCCAGCAGCTCCTGAATGCTGAAGGGCTTGGTCACATAGTCGTCGGCGCCTGCGTCCAAGGCCTCGATCTTGGAGCGCTCATGGTCGCGCACAGACAACACAATAATAGGAATTGCCGACTGAGCGCGGATGGCGCGGCAGACCTCGACACCGCTCAGGCCGGGCATCATCAGGTCGGTCACCACCAGGTCCGGCAGCCAATCGCGGAAAAGCAGCAGGCCCTCCTCCGGATCGTTGGCGGTGCGCACGTCAAAGCGCTGCGCGGTGAGCGCGGCACGCAGCACGCGGGTAATCTGCGGCTCGTCGTCGATAACCAGGATTCTTCCCGGCATTGCACATTCCTCAAACGGAAGATTACATCATCCGGGAGGACAGGTATGATTTCTTTGGGAGAAATATGCGACTGCCCTCCTATGTGCGCGTGATTACTCGCTGGCTTGCGGCCACTCTGGTTGCGGCTGCCGCCACGAGTCTGCTTGTCTGGCTGGGCGTCAATTCGACGACCGCGGGGATGGTCTTTCTGGTGCTGGTGGTATGGTTTGCCGCTCAGGCGGGAATCCTGCTGGCGCTGTATGTTGCACTGCTCAGCGCGGTTGCCTTCGACTACTACTTTCTGCTGCCATTTCATACGCTGCAAATCGTGGGATTGCAGCAATGGGTGGCCATGATCTCGTTCCTGCTCAGTTGCGCGGTGGTGGGCCGGGTGGCCGAGCGGGCACGCGGCCAGGCGCTCCAGGCTGAGCAGCGCCGTGCAGACGTGGAGCGGCTTTACGAACTCTCGCAGGAGATGATGCTGCAGGAGGACGCAGCCGAGCTAATTCGCGACCTGCCCCGGCTGATCGGGCGCATCTTTGCGCTGGATGGGGTGGTGCTTTACGTCCGCGACCAGGACCAATTCTATTCCTCAACCTCCGAGCTGCCGATGAGCATTCAGGCCAGCTTGCGGGCTATGACTCAGGGCCACACTCCAGCGATGGCCATTCCTGGCGGCTTTACGGCGCTGACGTTGATGCTGGGGATGCGGCCGGTGGGCGCGTTGGGCTTGCGGCCGACCGTGCTTTCCCGCGAGGTGGCCACGGCGGTCAGTGCGCAGGTGGCCATCGCACTCACTCGCGCCACGGCCATCGAGGCCTCCGCACGCCTGGAGGCGGCACGCGAGGCAGACCGGCTGCGCGCCGCACTGATCGACTCGCTGACGCACGAGTTGCGCACGCCTCTGACCGCCATTCGAGCCGCTGCCACCACGTTGGTTCAGGGGGAGGGGCTGGACGCGGCCGGACGGCTGGAGTTAGCGGAAATTGTCGATGAGGAGAGCTCGCGACTGGATCGGCTGATTGGCGAGGCTGTCGAGATGGCCGAGATTGACGCCAACGTGGTTCAGGTTCACCGCGTGCCGCACCATCCGCGCGCGCTGCTCGATCAGGCAGTGGAGGAGTTGCAGAATGCGCTGGCCGCGCATCGGATGGTGATTACCGTAGAGGAGCCGGATAAGCCTGCCTGGTTCGATCCGCACCTGCTGGGCCGTGTGCTGCGCCACCTGCTGGAGAATGCGGCCCGTCACACGCCCCCCGGCGGTCGCATCCTGCTCGGCAGCCGGCGCTTCGGCGACCGGCTGGAGTTTCTCGTGGAGGACGATGGAGAGGGCATCGATGCCGCCGATCTGCCCTTCATCTTCGATAAGTTTTACCGGGGCAAGAAGGGAACCGGCAAAGGGAAGGGAACGGGGATGGGGTTGGCCATCTGCCGCGCTATCCTGGCCGCGCACGGCGGGGAAATCGAGGTCGAGAGCGCTCCCGGACACGGGGCCTGCTTCCGCTTCAGGGTGCCGCTGGTGGAAAAAGAGCCAGGGAGCGCAGCGGCGATCCACTTGAAGTAAACCGCTCCAGCGCAAAAACCTTGCTTGTTCCTACTTCGGCTCCTCGCTCCAGTTGCAGATGATTTCGCGGCGATTGTCAGAGCTTTCCAAGGCCCACTCTAGAAGGCGCGCCACTCGCCAGGCGGCCAACGCCGGAACTGGAGCAGGCGCTTTACCCAGCAGGGCGTCGCGGACGCCCGCGTAATAGAGCCGGTAGTCGCCGGGGATGGGTTCGATGGGCCGGGTAACCGTTTTGCCGTTCACATCGACGTGGAGCGTGCCCCAATCCGCGGCAGATTCTGTGCCCCAGGCCGGATCATCAATGCGCGTGACTTTGTTCAGCGCGGCTTCCTGAGGGTCAAGGCCAAGCTTCCAGTAGTTGCCCTTTGTGCCACGCAGATGGAAGCGGGGGCGCGCAGGCGTACTCAGGCAGTTTGCCCCGAGGACTACCAAGAAGCCCGGATAGCGCAAGCGGAGGGTGATAGAGTCGCAGGCGCGAGCCCAGTCGCGCTCGCAGAGAATCTCGGCGGAGACCGCTTCCGGCTTGCCGAAGAGCGTCAGCGCCTGGTCGGCCAGATGCGTTCCCAGGTCGAGCAGAACGCCGCCGGATGCGGGGTCTTCTTTCCAGAGGCGGTCGGAAGGTGGATTTGGGCGCCAGCGGTCAAAACGAGATTCAAAGTAGACCAGACGGCCCAGCAAACCTTCATGCAGCAGTTTCTGAATTGTCTGGAAGTCGCTGTCCCAGCGCCGGTTATGAAATGGGACAAGGTGGGCTTTATGGGCCTTGGCAAGCTCCATGAGCTGGGCAATTTCGGCGGAGGTAGTGCACATGGGCTTGTCCACGATGAGGTTTTTGCCTGCCTTGAGAATCTGGCTGGCGATCTCGAAGTGGCTTTGGCTGGGTGTAGCGACCACAAAAAGGCCGAGCGAGGAGTCGGCCAGCATGGCGTCAAGAGAGCGGTAGGTGATGATGCCGGGATAGCGCTGGGCGGCGTTGCTCGAAGTGCGCTCCATGACGGCGGCCAGCTCCAGGCCATCGACCGAGGAGATCAGCGGCCCGTGAAAGACCCGCCCTACCATTCCAAACCCAACCAGACCGACTCGAATCATTTGTTCCTCCGCTAACCCTGCAAGCCCTCAAGTTTATACCGGGTTTCAGCCAGGCGGTAGAGGCGGCGCCATATCAGGCGATTCATGGTGACGACGATGGAGGCCATCAGGATGGTAGCCAGCAAGAGGGAAGAGATGTTTCCGCTATCGCTGGCCGCGCTGATTTGCGCTCCCAGGCCCAGCGTCTGAAGGGTTCTGTCGCCGATGTGGAAGTATTCGGAGACAATCGACGCATTCCACGCTCCACCCGAGGCGGTAATCATGCCGGTAACGAGATAGGGAAAGATGCCGGGCAGGATCAGCCGGGTCCAGCGCTGCCAGCGGGTAAAGTGATAGACCGTGGCAACCTCCTTGAGGTCGGATGGAATGGCCATTGCGCCGGCGATTACGTTGAAGAGGATGTACCACTGCGTTCCCATCAACATCAAAGCAATAGACCCGACGCCCAGCCCGCCTCCTATGCGAATCAGCCCCAGCATCAGGACGGGAAAGAGCGCGGTGGCCGGGACAGAGGCTACAACCTGGGTGATGGGCTGGAGAAACCGGGCCAATCTCGGATTAGACCCGATGGTTACGCCGACGGGGATGGTCCACAGGGCGGCAATAGCGATAGATGCGTTGACGCGGAGCCAGGTGGCACCCGCACCCAGCAGAAGCAGACGGATCTCTGCCCAGGATGTGCCGCGAAGCAACAGATAAGCCTGAAAGAAGCTCCACAAGACAGCCGGAGCCGCAAATGCTGCCAACAACAGCGGGAGCAGCATTCCGCGCTTGCCGGGGGTATCTTCGATGGGCTGCACAATGCGGCATTCGCGGGTTTGCGAGAGCCGATGATAGATGCGCTCTTCCATGCCGCCCCAAACACGAGCGGGGAGATGAGTGAGTGCGTTAGGCCGTTGCAGCAGCGAGAGGATGGGCGATGTGACGCGGGTAGCGGATTCAGTTTGCTCGAATTTGAATTTGTCGCTCAAGGCAATGAGCGGCCGCCAGATCAACTGGTCGGTGGCGATGATGATGAGGATGAGCACGGTTAATCCCCAGAGCAGGGCATGTGTATCCACTGGGTTAGCCGAGGCAGCGGTTTGCAGGTAACTGCCCAGGCCGGGCAAGCGGAAGTTGGTTCCCCGGAAGGCGAACATCTCGCAGACGATGAGGAAGAACCAGCCGCCGGCGACGGAAACGATGGAATTCCAGATGAGGCCGATGGCGGCAAAGGGCATCTCCAATTGCCAGAAGCGCTGCCAGGCGGAGTAGCGGTAGATGCGTGAGGCTTCTATCATCTCGCGCGGGATGCTCTTCAATGAAGAGTAGAAGCTGAAGGCCATGTTCCAGACCTGGCCGGTGAAGATGAGCAGGATGGAACCCAGCTCGATGCCCAGTTGGTGGCCGGGAATCAGGGCCATCATGGCCAGCATGACGCCGGGCAGAAAGCTGAGCACGGGAATGGATTGGAGAATGTCGAGAACCGCGATCATCCAGGCTTCTACGCGTCGATTGTAGGCGGCAATGTAACCGTAGGAGACGGCAAAGATGAGGCTGAAGAGGTATGCGATGGCGATGCGCGTGACGGAGTAAAAGGCGTAGAGCGGCAGTGCGCGGACGGAGTGGGAAATGACGACGGCCGGCATGGGCCGCGCCATCCAGTAGGTTCCCAGCTTGATCATGCCCAGGAAAAAGGCAAGGCCGCAGAGGATTACAGCCAGATCGATGAGAATCGGCCAGGTTTGGGCGGGGACCCGCGTTTGCGCTAAAAGGTGCGGGGGCTTCACTCGGCGTCCTCGCTGGCGGCGATCTCTTCGTCCTGCGCATCGGGCAACACGAAGCGGCGGTGTCCGGCGTCATAGTCGAACAGCTCCGCGTAGCGGCCCCAGGTGACGGCTGTTTCCATCTGACGCTGGCTCTCCTCCTCGCTGAACTGCTCGTCAAGCATATCGAGGAAGAAGTCTTCCGGGATGGTGTGGTCGCTCCTGGTTTCCAAAGTCCGGCGTATCTGGCGGAGCAATAGGACGTGGGCCACGGCGGCGTCGCGGAAGAGTTCCTTCTGGCGGAGAATCTCGGAGTTGGCAAACTCCGTGCCGCTGGCGGTGATGGCCGCGTCGCCCTCCTCGACATTGAGGAAGCCGAGCAACTGAGCGGCATCGACGATGGGCAGCAGGTCGTCGATCTCAAAGCTCAGATCGTCAGCCAGCCGGTAGATGTCGTCGCGGCCACCCTTGTCGAGCAGCAGTTCCAGCAGGCCGGCAATGCCGCCCGGGCGGGCATGAGGCAGCATTTGATAACGTTGGCGCTGATCTCGCGGCCTGGGCTCGGCTTGCTGCTCGGGCGCCTCGGCGGGAGTCTCGTCGGGCTTGGTGAGCACTTTGTAGATGTAGTCGACCAGCTCGATAAAGGGCGCGGACGCGCGGTCTCGGGGCTGAGTAAGCTGCACCTTGAAGTCCGTGCGGATGTGGCCGGGATTCTTCCCCAGCACGATGATGCGGTCGGCCAGCAGCACTGCCTCTTCGATATTGTGGGTAACCAGAAAGATGGACTTGGTGGGCATGGTCTTATTGGCCCACAGCTCCAGCAGTTCACTGCGCAGGTTTTCGGCGGTCAGCACGTCGAGGGCGCTGAAAGGCTCGTCCATAAAGAGAACTTCGGGTTCGACCACCAGGGCGCGAGCAAAGCCTACCCGCTGCTTCATGCCGCCCGACAACTCCTTCGGGTAGGCGCCTTCAAAGCCGTCCAATCCCACAGTGTCCAGTATTTTCATGCTGCGGTCGCGGCGCACATCGGCCGGGATGCCGCGGGCCTGCAGCGGGGCTTCAACGTTTTCCAGCACCGTGAGCCAGAGAAAAAGAGCAAAGCTCTGAAAAACGATGGAGACGTTGATCTCCGCGCCGGCGATGGGTTTTTCGTGCCAGTAAACCTGGCCTGCCGTGGGCATGGAGAGGCCGGCCAACATGCGCAGCATGGTCGATTTTCCGGAGCCGGAGGGACCAAGCAGGGCAACGATCTCTCCGGGGACGATGGAGAGATCGGTGGCGGAGATGACCAGGATGCGGCTCTGGTTGGGCTGCGCGTAGTACTTCTCGATCTTCTCGGCGCGAATGATTGCCTCGACGGCCGGGACTGGGACAGGGGCCGGAGACGTGGTCTGGCTTGCGCTGGGGATGGTCGCTTCCTGCATGGCTGATTCTCCACTCTCAAATTAAACTTCCCGCCGTCCCTCCAATGCGCGCGCCATCGTCACCTCGTCGGCGTATTCGATGTCGCTGCCTGCAGGAACGCCTGTGGCGATGCGGGTAATGCGGACCGGAAAGCCACGTAGCGCGTCGGCCAGCCAATGAGCGGTGGCTTCACCCTCAAGAGTGGGGCTAGTGGCAAGGATGACCTCGTCCACCTCGCCCTGCTCGACGCGTGCAATCAGGGTGCCGGTGCGCAACTGATCCGGTCCCACGCCGTGAAGAGGCGAGAGCGTGCCGTGCAGCACGTGGTAAACGCCCTGGTAACCGCCATTCGAGCTGCGGGTACGTTCCACGGCGGCGATCGTGGTGGGTTCCTCGACGACGCAGACCATGCGGTGATTTCTGGCGGGGCTCGAGCAATAGGCGCAGGGATCGATGTCGGTGACATTGTTGCAGACCGAGCACAAGCGCAGATTAGCCTTGAGGCCGCGCACTGCCTCGGAGAGCGCTGCCGCATCCTCGTCGCTGGAGCGCAAGATGTGAAAAGCAAGGCGCTGAGCGCTCTTGGTTCCCACTCCCGGCAGCTTCTTCAACTCTTCAATCAGCCGGGCCATCGGCTCGGCATAGCGTGACACGTGCGCGCCTCCTACAGCGTCCGATAGACGATGCCGGTAAATGTTTCGGCATTCATGAAACCCTTGGCCAAGCCGCCATCGAACTCCGCCGTCGGCCTCTTGGCGATGACCTCTTGCTCGCTGGCGCCACCGGCTTTGAGCGCGGCCACTTTGTCGCGCACGGCCGCGAGAAAATCATGATACTTCTGAAAATCGGCCTTCGACCCCAGCGGACCATGACCGGGAATGATCTTTGTGTCGTTGCCTGTCACGGCCAGTGCTTTTTCGGTTGCGCGGATCATGCCGCCGATGGAGCCGCCTGTGCCTTCGTCGATGAACGGGTATGTGGCGTTGAACCAGATGTCTCCCACGTGCAGCACATTGGCTTTGTGAAAGTAGATGTAGATGTCGGTGTCCGTGTGTGCGGGAGCAAAGTGGACCAGGTCGAGCTGGTCGCTGTTGCGCCAGATGTGTAGTGTGTCCGCGAAGGTGATTGTAGGCCATGCGCCGACCGGTGCGGCGGGTGTGGTGGAGTGAAAGAGCCTCATGGTCTGCGGAGAGGAGAGTCGTTCACGGGTATTCTCGTGGGCGAAGATCGTGTACCCGGCCGCGTGTATTCCTTCGTTGCCGCCGGTGTGGTCACCGTGCCAGTGGGTATTGATCAGCGCGAAAGGAGCGTTTTTGCTGATAGTTCCGATAGCCTCAAGAATCCGCGGAACTGCTGGGGCAAGGCTGGCATCGATCAGAATATTGCCTTCCGGTCCGGTTTGGAGCGCCATGTTGCCGCCCTCGCCCTGAAGCAGGTAGAGATTGTCGTAGAGCTTGGTTGTCTTGATGGGCGTGGTTGCGGCGCTGGCGTGGGGTTGCGCCTCGCGGCCGGAAGCTGTTGCGGCCTGTGCGTTCGTAGTGCGGGGAAGCATCGCCGCCGCGCCTGCAGCAAGGCCAAGTTGCAAAAAGTTCCTGCGATTCATTTCTTCGCGCATTGTTTCTCCCTCCCTCGGATTTCTAGTAATACGGTTCAAGCAAACTCAGCCCATCCCCGGCAGCTTGAGACCGCCCAACATTCCTTGCACGCTGGATTGTATGGCCTCATCTGCCTTGCGTCCGGCTTCGTTGACCGCGGCCACCACCAGGTCTTCGAGCATCTCCACATCCGGCTTGTCGCCGCCCAGGCCAATCACCGCAGCGGGCTCAATGCGAATTTTGAGAAGTTGCTTCTTGCCGTTCATGGTTGCGGTCACTGCGCCGCCGCCACTGCTTCCCTCGACCACGGTCTGAGCAAGTTTATGCTGAACCTCCTCCTGCATCTCATTAGCTTTGGAAAGCATCTCGGAGATTTTGAGCGGGTTGAGCATGGCTTGTACTCCTCATCTGGAGCGTGCACTTATTTTTGCCTCAGATCGACGACGCTGCGCACCTCGGCCTTGAAGATCTCCCGCGCTCGCTGCACTAAAGGATTGGCCAGCGCGGCCTCTCCAATGCTGCCGGCGAGTGGCGCGGCCATTGGTGCGGCGGATTGTGCTGTCCCTTCGCCGGGAACCACAAGCAGGTGCGCCGGCGCGCCCAGCCGTTGCAGCTCCTGGCGGATCATCTTCTCCGCAGCAGTGTTGATCGTCAGGGCCAGCATCTTCTTGCCCATGCCGGCCACCTCGATGCGCAGGCTGGCGCCATCGAGGGTCCATTTACCTGTGCCGAGAAGTTGCGCCGCCGAGACATGACCGCCCTCGACCAGCGCGCAGCCAACAGCGTGGCGAATTTGCTCAATCGTGGGAACTGCCGCGGCAGCCTGTGGATCCACGGCCAGCGCGCCTTCGGTCAGCGGTGTGGCGTATCCGGTGGCCGATGCGTTCGCGGCAGGAAAGGGCGAAGACGGTGCGCGTTCCATGGTTGCGACCGGCGAAGAAGCTGCGCCAGGCTGCGAGCTGGACTCCATCTTCGGCCCTGAGTCCAAACTGCCGCCTGTCAGGCCAAAGGGCGAGAGAGGATGAGCGGCAGCCGGAGCTGCAGATGCGGCCGGACGCACTGAGCTTGCGGCTGGTCGAGGAGCCGACGCTGGATTCGCGGAGCGAACAGCCCCTACGCCGCTCAACAGCTCCTCAATCGGCAGCAGACGCTGGGCATGAATCAGCTTGAGCAGGCCCAGTTCCAAGTGGAAGCGCTGCTCTTGGCGGTAGTTTAGGTCGTCGAAGGTGCGCAGAACGATCTGCAGATTGCGGGTCAGCTCTTCCTCGGTAAACAGTTGCGCGGTGCGTGCGGCGCGGGCGCGCTCATCGCCACTTATTTGCAGCAGCTCGGTCTGCTCGCCACCCAGTTTAGCCATCAGTGTGTTGCGCAGGTATCGAACCATCTGCCGAGCAAGCGACGAGGGGTTGTGGCCGGCGTTCACCAGCAGGTTCAACTGCTCCATCAACTCGGCGCTTTGGCCGGCGGCGACGGCTTCCAGCAGCCGCTCGAAGACTGCGTTGGGCACCGCGCCCATCAGCTCGCGAATCTGCGCGGCCGAGAGCACCGAGCGGCCATTCTCCACCGGCGCGGAGGCAATGGCCTGATCCATGATGGAGAGCGCGTCGCGCATGGAGCCATCGCCGGCCTCGGCCAGCAGGGCCAGCGCGGCATCCTCGGCCTCGATCTTCTCCTCACCGGCAATCATCTTCAACTGCGCCAGAATGTCGTCGAACTTGACGGCGTGAAAGCTGAAGTGCTGGCAGCGCGAGCGGATGGTCTGCGGAATGTCCTCCGGCTGGGTGGTGGCCATCATGAAGATGACGTGTGCCGGCGGCTCTTCCAGGGTCTTGAGAAGCGCGTTGAAGGCCGCGTCGGTGATCTGGTGGGCCTCGTCAAGAATGTAAATTTTGTAGCGATCGCGGGAAGGCGCGTAGCGGGCGGCGTCGCGCAACTCACGAATCTCGTCGATGCCGCGATTGGTGGCGGCGTCAATTTCGATCACGTCCACGGCGTTGCCCTGGCGAATCTCCATGCAGGAGTCGCACGTGCCGCAGGGCTCGGGAGTGGGGCGGGCCGCGCTACCCACTTCGGTGCGGCAGTTCAGCGCCATGGCCACGATGCGGGCGATGGTGGTCTTGCCGATGCCGCGGTGCCCGCTGAAGATGTAGCCGTGGGCGACGCGGTTCTGGCTAAGGGCGTTGAGCAGGGTCCGGGTGACATGATCCTGGCCGGCCACGTCGGCAAAGCGCTGCGGACGGTATTTCCTGGCCAGAACCTGATAACCCATGGGTGAACTCGCTCCTGGGGCCTCTACGGAATGAAGGCCGCCTAGATGGGATTGTATCGTTCCGGGGGACTACGCGTCCGGCGAATCTTATCGTAGTGTGCATGTCGGTAAATCCTTGCCGGTCAGAAGGGACCGGCAATAGTCTATGATTGGATGTTGGCGAAAGAGGGCGGTATGCAGAACGCATCTTCAAGATCAAAATCAGCAGTTTTCATGCTGGCATTGGTGATTCTATTTTTCAGTCAGATAGCGTATGCCAAAAACGAAGTTTTTTGGAGCTATCGCGGAGAGATTACCAGCAAGGGGACGCGCAGTGAAGGCTTTGTTGGAGATTTGTCGTACCAAAATATGAAAATTCCCTCCAAGCTGAGCCAGATTATCACTTCGATTGGAGAGTACAAATATGTAGCTTCTTCAGGCGTTCCATGGGCCAACAGAGGCTGGCTGAAGACTCAGAACCTGCCGGTTTCCCCTGAATCCAGCGTCGTATTCGATGCAAGCAAGCCGGAAGAAGCGCATTGGTATCAAGACGGCAAACGGCGGGGAACTCCAGGCATGTGGGTTTATTTGCCGGCATATAAATATTGGCTGGATCCCGCCTACATTCAGCAGTTTGGGGACACGGTGCTCAAGAACACCCCTGATGCGGAAACATCTCCGATGGCCGCGTTGCTTCGCGACAACGCCCCTCCTGCGGACAACACGCCCGAAAAATTGAACCCGGACTCCAGCGTGTTTTTCTACACGCAAGCGACAGCGGGAAAAGGAAGCAAATCAGCCGGAGAACGCGGCATTCTGCTTTTCAACAACAAGCCAATGCAATGGGTGGGTACCCTGAAAACCCCCATCGGCACTTTCTTCTTTACCAGCTCGAATAGGCTGTGGGATCCCCAAGGCTGGTTTCCTGCGGATGAAGTCAATGTTCAGGACACAGGCATTTCGGTGACCCGCGCCGATTTGGCCAAGGGAAGCTATGAAGGACCAAGACGCGCGGGTACGCCTTCAGACTGGTGCTATTCGCCGGAAACGAAGACCTGGTACGCGCCACAACAACTTCAATAACTCCAAGGACGAGGATCATGACCCACATCAAAGCAGTCGTCGTGTCTATCGTTTTAATTTCCTCCTATGCCTACGCCCAGGATGTTTATAGCTGTAATCGGGTGGCCACGAAGGAGGACGGGAGCCACGCCGTCCAAATGGACAGCCACGTCAACTTTACCCTCACTGGCGATCAGGTTAAAGTGCAGCTCACGCTGCCCAAGGACGATGCGGATAAATCGTTGACCTATAGGCGGTGCTTCAAAGTGAAGCAGGACCAAAGCAATTTCAGCAAATGGTTCGAGCTGGAATGCCGCGGCATGGAAAGTTTTGATGGAACGGTGATAACCACAAAGAAATCTATTGTCGGGGCTTATGCGGGCATTTCGCCGGAGGTGACGCCCGCATATTCCATGTGGGACAGCTTGTCTGCAACAAGCAAGGAAATCGGCATGTCTCGCCCCAATAGAACTTTCGTGCTTTACTCTTTGGATGGCTCGCCTAAGTACGAATTCTTCTGCTATCGCGATCAGAAACTTTGATGAAATGCACTTGACATCAGCGCCGCGCTTCTATTTGGCAGCTTTCTTCAACGCCCTCTTGGAGGCGGTCTTGCGGCACTTTACTTCTTCTTTCGAGTAAAGAGTGCCGCGGCATTTGGCTGCGCCGCAGTTGCACAAGGCTTCGTCGTCGGCGGGATCGCTGTCGTAAAGGCAGTAGTCGTAGGTGATCTCCTCGCCGGGAGCGATGTTGCGGATGGCCTTGATCCACACCCGGCCGCCTATCTCAACAGACTCGCAGTTAGGCGTGCAACTGTGGTTGATGTACATGGCTGTGCATTGGCCGTCGATAACCACCGAGCCGTCGCCGAGTCCAAACAGGTAGGTGATGGATGAGTTCTCGTATGCGGCGTCGGCCTCGGCCTTGGTGAGGCGGGGCCCGGTGTACTCGGCCACGCGCCGGCCTTTGCGGATAGCTGTGGTGGTATAGCAGCCGGAGGAGTGGATGGCAGAGGAGCGGATGATGAGTGCCATGCGTTGTGCGATGCTTTCCTTGTGAACGGTATGAAATGAATCGTAACAGAGAACAGTTGTCAGTGGTCAGTTTGTTCATTGTTTACGGGGGAATACTGCTCTTCTATTCGAATTCGTAACTGACACTGACTACTGATTACTGATCACTCGCTCATTTGAGATTAGGATAGAAGTATGAAGCGATTTTTGGCCATTGCGCTGGTGTTGGCGGGCTGCCTGATGGTGGCGCCGCGGCTGCTGGCGCAGGCGCCGGCTGCGGGCGAGAGTAAAAAGCCGGCCCAGCCTAACTCATCGCAACCGGGAGCGGCCACTCAGTCCAGTGACAATCCCTTTCCAGAGGATACGAGCACGGTTCCTGTGATGCCCTCGAAGACCCCGCCACCGCTGCCCGAGGGGACCTATCGCGAACCGGAAAGGGCGCCGGTTCCGCTGCCGGGTGAGGACGCCGACCCGGTGCGCAGCCCGGACGACCCAGCGCCGGCTGCCACCAGCAGCCCGGATGCCAATTCGAGTTCGAGCCTCAATGGCGTGGAGAGTCTGCTGCCCCGTCCGGAAGACGACAATCAGCCCAGTAAAAAGAGAAAACTCACCGTCAAGGAGCCCGCTCACCAGGAGGCTTCCTCCAAAGACATCGAAGTGGGCAACTATTATTTGGATCGGAAAAACTGGAAGGCGGCTCTATCGCGCTTTGAGTCGGCGATGATTCTGGACCCGGAGAATCCCGAGGTGTATTGGGGATTGGCCGAGGCGGAGCACCACCTGGGCGATTTTGTCCATGCCAAAGAGCATTATCTGAAGCTGCTGGAGTACGATCCCGACGGACCGCACGGCAGGCAGGCACGCAAGGAGTTGAAAGACCCGGCGCTGGAAAAAGCGCAGAGCGGACAGCCCAGCCAGCCTATGGCAACTACGCCGAAGTAGGAATTTACCTCCAAAAATGATGACGCAGTGGGCGCATATCGCCACGCGCTGGTAGGCTAAAACCAGGCATGAAAGAGATATTGCATCAGTTGCGCTGTATCGGATGCGGGGCGCGGATTGCAGGCGCCGAGGCCCAGCCGGACTTCCGCTGCGCCGTTTGCGGAGAGCTGTTTGATGTGGAGTACCCCGGCTGGAGCGAGCGCGGAGGCAAGGACCGGCCCAACGCAGGCGCTCTCAAGTGGGTTTGGCGGGAGCGGCACTCTTCAAGAGAGCAGTTGGACTGCTCCGGCGTCTGGCGCTTTCGCGAGCTGCTGCCCATTCTGGATGACTTTAGCAACGCGGTGAGCCTGCGCGAGGGCAACACGCCTCTGTACCACATGACGCGCGCGGCCATGGCTCTGAGGATTGACCTGCTCTTTGCCAAGCACCAAGGGATGAACCCGACCGGCTCCTTCAAAGACACGGGCATGACCGCGGCAATGAGCGTGGCCAAGGAGCGCGGCTTTGCATGGGTGGCCTGCGCGTCTACCGGGAACACTTCGGCTTCCATGGCGGCTTATGCGGCGCGCGCCGGGCTCAGGAGCCTGGTGCTGATTCCCGAAGGCAAGATCGCCTGGGGCAAGCTCTCGCAGGCCATGGACTACGGCGCGGTGACCTGCCAGTTGAAGGCCGATTTCGACGGCTGCCTTCGCCTGCTGTCGCAGATTGTGAAGGAAGCGCCCATCTACCTGCTCAACTCGGTGAACCCCTACAGGCTGGAGGGGCAGAAGACGCCGGCCTTCGAGATTGCCGAGGCCTTCGACTGGAGTGTTCCCGACCACCTGATTGTGCCCGGAGGCAACCTGGGCAACAGTTCGGCGCTGGGCAAGGGTTTCCGCGAGATGTACGAGCTGGGGCTGGTGGCGAAGATGCCACGTATCAGCGTGATCCAGGCCGCGGGGGCGAATCCGCTGGTGCGCAGCTTCAGGGAGCATCAGGCTGCCTCACTGGAGCCGATGGAAGCGCACACCCGCGCCACGGCCATTCGCATCGGCAATCCGGCCTCGTGGCGCAAGGCCGCGCGCGCCATTCAGGAGACCGGTGGCTGGTGCCTGGATGTGACTGAAGCCGAGATCGCCATCGCCAAGGCGGAGATTGGCGCCGAGGGGCTGGGCTGCGAGCCGGCTTCCGCAGTCACGCTGGCGGGGTTGAAGAAACTGCGCGCCGAAGGCAAGGTTGCTTCCGCCGAGACGGTGGTTCTGATGTTGACAGGCCACACGCTCAAAGATGCCGACTATACCATCAACTTTCATCGCGGAAAGCTGCTGGCGATCGATGAGGCCGAGGGCAGGGAAGCGGAGATCGCCGGGCTGCGGCGTGATGCGGTGGCCGTGGAGGCTACACCAGCTGCTGTATTGGATGCGCTGAAGGGAAGCTCCCGATGAGTGAGGCTTTGAGCGCGTTTTTCGGAGACGCAAACCCGGCGAGGTTGCGGCTGAGACTGCCGGCTACCTCCGCCAATCTTGGCCCCGGCTTTGACGCGGCGGCTGTGGCTCTTGATTTTTATCTGGAGATTGAAGCTGAGCCGGCTGCGGAGTTTTCTATCGACGCAACTGGACGCGACCGGGAGCATTGTTCCCTGCTTGAGGGCAATCTTATTTTGGAGGTTTACAAGAACCTGCTTGAGAGCAACGGGCAGCGGTTGATTCCTTTGGCCATTCAGATGACCAACGAAATTCCGTTGGGGATGGGCTGCGGCTCGTCGGCAGCGGGACGGCTGGCGGCTATCTGCCTGGCAGTGCATTTTGGCCAGTTGGACTGGAGTTCAAAGCGCATTCTGGAGGAGGCAGTGGCGCTGGAGGGCCATCCGGACAACGCCGCGGCTTGCTGGCTGGGCGGATTTGTGACGGCGGCTGGTGAGGGCAGGCGGGTCCATGTGGCCAGCGTCGCGCCGCCGGACGAGTGGCGGGCCATCGTGGTTCTGCCCGCCGAGCCTTTGGCCACCAGCGAGGCTCGCGCCGCACTGCCCGCAACGTATTCTCGCGCTGACACGGTGGCCAACATTCAATCCGTGGCGCTGCTAGGACTGGCCTTTGCTCAGGCACGAGACGATCTGTTGCGCATGGCCATGCGAGACCGCATTCACCAGCCCTACCGCGCGTCCCTCTGTCCCTTGCTGCCTCGTCTGTTGCCGCTGGCCGGAGAGCACGGCATTCTGGGCGTGGCTCTGAGCGGCGCTGGACCCTCGGTACTCATCGTTGTGGGTAGCCAGCAGAGCATGCAGGCTGCTGCAACTGCCGTCCATCAGGCTCTGGAAGGAATGCAGGAGCCGGAACTCAAGGTTTGCCGGTTTGAGCCTATGGGAACAAGCCAGTCCTTTGAGGCGATGCTCCGCGGCCTCTGACCAGGATTCACAGGCTTTCATCACACACTTCGATCTTTGTCGCTAGTCGCCTGAATTGCATTTGCAGCGGGAATAGTCGTTTTTTACAATAAACAGGCTAAATGTTACTTTTATCCTGCAAATCATTGCTTACAAGTTACTTAAGTTGTTACTCAAGATTGCTTGCGTTTCGCTAATGAAACTCCTAAATTTGCTGCGTGGGCAGTTCTGGGGGAGGGCTGCTCTAGCGCCCGTGATCCTTCTTAGGATCCGGGCGCTTTTATTTTCTCTTCATGCGAAATCTATCCTTTTTTGACGGCAGTCAATAGAGTGTCTTAGCCTTTTGGATTTGCCGGTCACGCTTTTCTGATGAATGAAAACGAGCAGTTTGCGACTTTGCCTGCCACTGCCGCATCATATGAAGGACTGGTTGCCGTTACACTGGATGCAGGCAGTGACAGCAAGGAGGATCATGGCTGGATTGGGAATTCTGGAAGTAAGCGATGCAACATTCGATCAGGAGGTGCTCCAGAGCGAGCAACCGGTTCTGGTGGATTTTTGGGCCGCATGGTGCGGTCCCTGCAAGGCGATTGCGCCGATTGTGGATAACATGGCCGTAACCTATGCCGGCAAGCTGAAGGTTGCCAAGGTAAATGTGGACGAGAACGGCGCCACTCCGTCACGCTATGGCGTTCGCGGTATTCCTGCCCTTTTATTTTTCAAAGGCGGCAAAGTGGCTGACCAGATCGTCGGTTTTGTACCTCAGGATGTGATTCACGAAAAAATCAAGAGCCTGCTGGCGTAGCGGCAACTCCGTTACGCCTGCCAAAAGGCAGTGTGAAAAAGTCCCGGCGCATGCGCTGGGACTTTTTCATGTTGAGGCTTCAATCCGACGCTGGCTAATAGGCTCAGGACGACGCAGATGCTCCGGCAGAAGAGATTGGCTCCAGGCCCAGCCGCTTGCGGCATTCCTCCAGGATGGCCACGGTGTTGGAGGTGCCCACCCGGCTCACCCCGAGGTCGCGTATGGCCAGCAGCGTATCGAGATCGCGAACGCCGCCCGCCGCCTTGACCTGGATGTTAGCCGGAGAATGTTTGCGCATCAGTTCAAGATCGGCGAGAGTTGCCCCGCTGGGCGCATACCCGGTGGAGGTCTTGACCCAATCGGCTCCAATCTCCGCGCAGATCTCGCACAGACGAATCCTGGTCGCGTCGTCAAGATAGGCATTCTCAAAAATCACTTTGATTTTTGCTCCGCCCGCATGGGTGGCCGCCGCTAACGCCGAAAGCTCATCCCGCACATATTGCCAATCCCCGCTCCGTGCCTTGCTTATATTGATGACTGCATCCAGTTCCTGTCCGCCATCGATGAGCGCCTGCCGGACTTCGGCGAGCTTGACGGTGGTGGTGTGCCCGCCATGCGGAAAGCCAATAGTGGTGCTGGTGTGAACCGTGGTTCCAGCCAGGAGGGCAGAGCTGCGGGCCAGGTAGTAGGGCACGATGCAGACGCTGGCCACGTTGTATCGAACCGCCAGTGCGCAACCTTCTTCCAGCGACGCAGCCGTCAGCGCGGGGTTAAGAAGCGAGTGATCGATGGTTTTCGCGATGGCAGCATAATCGTAAGGCTGGGTCACTTATATCTCCTGGGATCGTAAATCTCCATATTCATAGCAAGGCGGCAGGCCGTCTTTATTGACGGTATTTGCGCAGCACGCCCAGCACACGGCCTTGGATGGCAACCTGCGCGGCGGGAAAGTAAATGGGGTCCATCTCCATGTTGGACGGTTGCAGCCGCACTCGATTGCCTTCGGTGAAAAAGCGCTTCAGCGTGGTCTCGGCGCCACGAACCAGCGCCACCACGATCTCGCCCTGGCGCGCCGTGCGCGTGCGCTCCACCAGCACGTAATCGCCGCTGATGATGTGCTCGTCGCGCATTGAGTCCCCGCGCACCTCGAGGGCAAAGACATCGCGGTTGCCCACCACGTCGTGTAGCGAGATGCTCTCCTCGTTCTCCATCGCCTCGACGGGGAACCCAGCAGCGATGCGACCCATCAAGGGAAGCCGGTCACTGGTGCGGGTGCGCGTTCCCGGCGGCAGCACGTCAATAGAGCGGCTGCGGTTATGCACGCGGTCCAGCATCCCCTTTTTTTCGAGGTTGGTAATGTGCTTATGCACCGTGGCCAGGCTCTTCAAACCCATGCCGCGCGCAATTTCCTCAAAGGACGGGGAGTAGCCGTTGCGCCTTACAAACGACTCCAGAAAGTCGAGAATCTCTTTTTGCCTGCGAGTAACAGCCATGCGCGCATTATAGCGAATAAAAAGCGAACCGTGTCAACTCTTTTTTTCGTCTATTTTTCAATCACTGCGAAAACTGGCTTCTGAAGACCGCCTTCACGTGCTCCAGACGCTTGCGCAGCGCCTCTGCTTCCTCCGGCAAACCGAGCTCCTCGGCGTGGCCGATAGCCGCGTAGAAATAGTCCTTGGCATCCCGGTAGCAGTCGTTTGCATCGCGGAAGGAATGCGCCTCGTACATGCCGTCATAAGCCTTTTCCGCCTCTGACTTGCAGTTTGCAAGGTAACCCTGCTTGGATTGCCTCTCTTCTTCCGTCATCCCATCTCTCCAAGGTCGAACCACCGCAGCGTGGCTCCTATCCACGATAACTCAGGAGCGCCCATGCGTGCCTTTCAGCTTGCCCATGCGGCGCATCTCCTTGTTCAGGCAAACTCTGTGACCCGGATGATGCGCGTGACTGCTTCCATCGGCCTTGCGGAACGGCTGTCAGGCGAGACGATAAAGGCATTGATCGAGCGCGCCGACGCCGAGATGTATCGCGATAAAGCGGCTTCGCGAACAAAAATAGCATGCGCTTGGAAGAACGCGGTTGCTGGTGGTGTTGCCTTACAGGCCCAACTGAGCCGTCTGAAGAGGGAAGCAGCCTGCGCTTTCGGTCGTCGGCCTACATTCGCCATTTTGGGAACTTCCCAGCTTCAGTGCCGTTACTGAAATCACTCTACCTCCTTTTATTCTTCCAACCTTGAGTTTCTTCTTCTTACGAGAGATGGTTAGGTCAAGCCGTCCGTTAGCGCAATCTAAGCTGGCCGGCCGGGAAAATTGAGCAGACAGGCGCAGCAGGCTAAGGGCGCCGCTCAATGAGAAAGGTTGCTATGAGATTATTAATCGCCGAAGACGACAAGGCGCTGGGATTG
>OCZT010000183.1_pt1 | contig 59111 bp, 43 predicted proteins | sample 1539031 | NCBI WGS metagenome assembly OCZT01 (sample SAMEA3539308, study PRJEB22396) | soil metagenome | biome: tundra; feature: field; material: soil | place: USA | collected 2010-05 | depth 0.15 m
CTTAAGAGCCTGTTTTTCCCCATACCATAAATTAAGGTTTTCTATTATTATATGGGATTGAGTTGATATATTTAATGATGTTTCAGTCATCAAGAACCTCAGTTTAAGCTGTATTGTACAAAAATATGAACGAGTTCAGATATGAGTAGTGCAATTTTTCTGAATAAGTGAATAGCTCGATGAATTTGGATAAAATTTCATTGTTTTTTTAAAATTGGAGGAGAACCAAAAAATTAAAAAACTTTTTATTTATCATTTTTTAACATCTCAGTTAGCTCACTTTTTATAAGATTCTGCAGATACACAGGGTTATAGTACCTTTTTGTGCATCTTTTGTCCTTTAAGCACATGTTGACAAGTTTTTGATGTGTATTTCGTCTATACATGCGATATCGAGAAGTACAAAAACTGCGGTAATCGCTAGTTCTATTTCTTTTATGAAATCAATATCTTGCTTTACTTCTCCTACTAATTTGCCAAGTTCAGGGTTTATGCTAAAATTCAACTCATCTATATTCTTAACTCCCCTTTATTTTTCGTTTGATTTCGATACGTTTCAATCCAATATCTGAAATACAAGTTTTTATGAACTTGTCTTCATTCCATTATTAGAAATTAACTTCCCCTTGATTTAGTATATATTTTGTGTATATATTCTAAATAGTACTAACTTAAACTAATGACACTAAAATTACGTGGTTCTGACCCCGCAAACTATGACAATGACGATAAATAACTGAAGCATTGTGGTTATCAAACGACATTGAGTGTCGCGAATATTCGTGTGGAATATATAAGAAAAATTACAAAACGATAAAGTTATTCATTCTGAACTATAGCACATTGAAAATATTAACTTTGACAAAATGCTTAAATATCATTATGGCAAATATTTTTATATATATATATAAATTAAATAAAAGCTATATTGTTCTTCAAAAGTATTTATATTCTCTAAATATATAAATAAGATTGATTATGGGGCAATAACCAGAATGCTACTTACCTATAAAATAAAACATAATCGGGATTTTTCGGAGGAACTCCAAAAAGTTCGACAGGTTGCTGAATTTTGTATCAAGCATAGGATTCAAAATCTAAATCTTGATTCACTTCACACTCCATAATCTGTTTCTTATGATTATAATTCTCCTGTTTCCCCTTTCCATTCAAAGCAATTGGGAAATTATGAAAAAAATCTGAAGAAGAGGCAGAGAAATAGGACGAGAGCAAATTCTCTGTCTGTATCTGATTTATTTCCAATGTCTGATTTTCTTTATCCTGGGGATGTTAAGCACATAGGGTTGAAGTCAATGATTTCCGATCCGATTCTTAGGAAATATTCTCGAAACCAGGACCTTAAATCCGTTAAGAATGTGAAATTAATCATCCCTTTGAAAGCTGTTAATGTATTAAAAAAGGAGGAAACTTTAATAATCCCTTGCCTGAAACTTCTACTTAACTATCATTTTTCCAATCATTTTAGCAAAATCTCCCAGATTGAAATAGATAACATCTATGCTTATGTGGCTGTTGTCTTTCCAAACTAAGAACCCAAAAGTTCCGAGCATTATATAGGAGTTGATCTCAATACCAGAGGACATATTGCTGTTGTAGCAGATCCAAAGTCTGGTAAAGTTTGGAAATTAGGGGAAATGCGCTACCATATACATAAAAAATACGAGAATATAAAAAAGAGACTCTATGATATGGGCAAATACGAATAACTAAAAGCTGTAAGAAATAAGGAGAAAAATATTGTAAATGATCTAAATCATAAAATTAGCAGAAAGATTGTGAATGTTGCTCTGTATAATGGGTGTGGAATCAAACTCGAAAATTTAAATGGACTCCGGAAACTCAATGTCAAAATTGAAGATGCAGAAATTGGTGAAAAAAATAAACATGAAAATAAAAAAAGGGAACATAAAAGAGATAAAAGCAGAAACAAAGAAATAAACAAAAAATCTATCAAAAATCAAAGTAAACTCCTAAAACATTTGTGTTTAAGTAAATACTCCCTGAACAGCTGGTCTTTTCATCAGTTTCATCAGTTTATTGAATATAAAGCCAGGTTGCTAGGAGTGGAAACAGCTTATATTGATCCCCATGCAACTAGTAAAAAGTGTAGTCGCTGTGGACATACAGGCAACCGACACAATAAACAATTTAAATGTCCACACTGTGGTCATGTTGATCATGCCGATGTCAATGCCGCCTTTAACATAGCGTTGACGCCAAAAAGCAATGGTCAATTCTCTGCAGAAAGAGATGCAGAGAAAGGGAATACTGACACCCCTCTAAGAATCCTGGACCGTACAATTTTCAGTAAACGGCTTGCCAGAAAAGAAATTTCTCCACAGTTTGCGTGGGGAGTATGTCAGTTTTTAGCCTAAGAAGTATTTTTGGACTTTTGGACTCTAAAGAGAGCATTCTTTTTCCTCGGAGGGCATCAATCCGACGAGGTAGGTAGTTCGCTATATGTGTCTGAGATATCTGTTCTAACATTGACCATTGAGAACCCGTAACTTTTTGATTGTACAGAGAGATCTTGCTCATGAAGTGCAGCTGGAAATCATCAAGCTAAATTAAACTTTTTTTTGCGAAATGTTTGTTCTGAATTGACTCTTAAAATAATAGTATGGATATATTGAGGTATATACTAATATTCCGTTTTACTATAGGTATTATGATAACACCTATATATTTAAATGATAATCTAATTAGTAATTAATAATTGCTATATCTAAATCAAAAATGAATATATGTTCAAAAGAAATTATAAGAAAGATTTCTATGCTTCAAAATGGGAAAATTAAAGGCTTAATCTTTGATTGCTACAAAACTCTTATTGATATCAAGACCGATGAGCGAAGCTGGGAAACAAATAAAAGGGTAAGCGATTGGTTACTTTATAATGGGGTACGTATTAACCCTGATAGATTAAGGGAAGAATATAAATGGAAAGTCATAGGTAGGCTGGGCAATTCGGATCAAAAGCACCCAGATATTCGTATCGAAGAAATTTTTGCTGAGATTTGTGCTGATTATGCTTTTAGAAAAATAGATTCATATTGGCTTGGGATTGAAACCGCGAAAGCTTTCAGAACTGCGTCCTTAAAAAAACTAAATGTTTATCCCCAAAGTCTGCGTTTACTTGAAAAGTACCGAAGTATACCTAAATGTGTTGTTTCTAACGCTCAGAGAGTTTTTACGGAACAGGAACTTCGCTTTTTTAGCTTATACGACCGTTTTAATTTCACAATTATGTCTTCTGATTATTATATCAAGAAACCCGATCCCAAGCTTTTCAAGATGGCTCTTGATCGACTTGGATTTGAGCCCTGGGAAGTGCTCTCTATTGGTGATACGCCGGAGAATGATATTTATCCATCCCAAAGTCTTGGGATGAATGCGATGCTTATAAGTGATGCCTGGAAGTATGGATAATCTCCGCATAAATGATTAATGTTTCACTAAATCATACATCAATAAATCACTTAATGTAAAGGATTTAAGGATATTTTTGATTTTTTCCTTCGTAAAAACCCTGTTTAAATCTTTTTCAAATAATTTTTGTTGCCAATGGACTTTATTCGAGACATTATAGGTTGATGAAAGTATACAATAATAGTGGAATAATCGTAATTATATGAAAAAGGAAATGGTGTGGACATCGATTAACCCAAAGAACAAATTCAATAATTATATATTTAGCAAATCAAACTGTTGGAATGGGGAATTCTATTCTGTAGTCATAAAAATAAGTGAAAAAATTGTCATATCTAAATCCTCCGAAAAAAAAAAAATACGATGGATGGGCTTAGGGACTTATTTTCAAAAGAGAGTGATATAAATCATGAAGCTACTTAGTCTTTAGCTGGGTGGTGTTGTTCACCTAAGGTCAAGGTACTAATCAATTATGTTATATCTATATTGAATATATACAAAAAATATACAAAGCATCGAATCTCTTTACAATTTAAAGGTGCTCAAGCACCTTTAAACAGACCTTCTATAGGCTGCAGGTATCTCTTCACCTGCAGCCCACAAGATTAACTTTAGGACATTACTGTCGTTGATGATCACAAGATCTAGAGGATTTCACCTAGACAGTGAAATCTAATTAAATATATATTTGGGGTTCAGGTAGGAAAAGTCCCGTATTCAGAAACATGATTATATGGTTTCTTTTAATTCCCACTTGACACAACACAAACAAAAATTTTGGGATAAGGGAAAGAGGTTATGGCATGAATGAGATTGAAGAAGCTAACTTTAACGCAGGTAACTTTGAAAGAGCTAATCTTAAAAGAGCTAACTTTAAAGAGGATAAACTTGAAGGATCTAATTTTATAGGGGCTGATTTTATAAAAGCTAACCTTAAAGAAGTCTACTTTGAGGGAGCTAAACTTAGAGAAACTAACCTTAAATGGTGTAACCTTAGAGGAGCTAATCTTCATAAAGCTGATCTTAGAGAAACCAATCTTAGAGAAACTGATCTTAAAAGAGCTAACTTCATAAGGGCCAACCTTCAGGGGGCTAACCTTAGAGAAGTTAACCTTGAAGGAGCCGATCTTAATTGGGCTATACTCAGAGGGGCTAATCTCGCAGGGGCTAACTTGCGAGGAGCTAACTTTACAGGGGCTAACCTTACATGGGCTAACCTTGAAGGAACTAACCTTGAAGGAGCTAATTTTGAAGGAACTAATCTTAGTGGGGCTCATTATTTATCATTTAATCAGCTTTCTAAAGTGAAAACACTCCTTAATGCAAAATTAAATGGAGACGTCCTCAAATCATTAAAAGAGAAACATTCCACCCTTTTTGAATAACAAAGTTACAGGTCTTCAAGGATATTAATAGGTTATGAAAACCCAGAACTAATATTTGAAAAAGTATTATAGGAGCGAAAACACATTATGGAGGATCTCTACTTACCTCTACTTTTTTCTTCGCAATAATCCTTTTTGAAATTTTTCGTGCTAATTTCTCTATTGCCAGTTTCTCTGTTGATGATCATTCCTTTTGCAGCTTTTGTCTGTCCAGTGTCAGTATCAATGGACACCCTTTTCTTCTCTTTAATCAAAATAGGTTCTGCACGTACTGCTGCAGCTACCAATGATACCAGAACAAAAGCAACTGTTAACATTGTCATTGTTTTTTAGATCCAGAGTATTTCACCTATCTAATTTTTCTATAGCTATGTTTTTGATCAATTATTAATATTGTTTACTTAATTTCCCACAGCTATGCTATGTTCTTTTAAGCAAATCTTATTCTCTTAATTAATCTCCAACGACTAATTCTATGTTTTTTTCATTAAGTATTTAAATATTTATACAAAAACCTTTTTTCAGCAAACTTCCTATGCATTTTATGGCATTTTTCCCAAACAAATTTATTGTATAATTTATTAATTTGGCAATTGATTGTCCTTGCTTATTCAAAGTTAGAATTTTGGGAGTTTAATTGTATCTGCCACATTGTTATAGGTCAAGTAATCTAAATTAATTAATGTGATTAACCAATGCTCTTCCACATAGTTGTTCTACTAATCTACTTCAAAAGCAACCTTTATATATAACAACGTGATTATTAAGAGTTACCAGCGTCCCCATTATTCACGATGTTGGCTATTTTTAATCAATTGTGTGATAAAAATAGTTCCTAACAAAGTTTATTTCCACAAAAAATATTTTAATATCTAACGATAATATGATATTAATTATGTTATTATTATTTCCCAAACGTGATCACAAATTTAACATTGAGTCTTGCCGGTAAAGGCAAGGCCAATAAACTTTTAAATAAATATTAATTTAGGGAAGTCCAATTTCCTGGATGATTCTAACTCTTTTGAATTTACCTGCTTTAAACTACAATTACAATCATCTTGTGCTTATTTTTAATTTAAAATTATATCAAATTAATCATCATAAAAGCAGTTTTGTATTCTTAATCTTATTGATTTTTAACAGGATCTTTCCAAAGGAAGTATCGGTTAATTCTTAGGTTCTCTATTGAAAATCTGGGGTGGTTTTTACCGTAAATTTTATTTTTCGTTATATCTCCCACTGATTCAGAACTATCTTTACTAAGAATTTACGTTATTGAACTATGAAATCGATTTCATTGAATCTTCAATTATCTAAAATGAAGATTTAAATGACAGTGCTTGTAACTTGATTTTGCACAAAAAGTGCGTAAATCCGAAAATATAAATTTGATAATATAATCAGGTCCTGGGAATCGGAATTAATATTTTCCTTCCATAGTTTTCTTTTTCCATACGTTTAATTAAGCTTCATATTTTTTTCACTTAAAGCTCTTCTGAATAGCTACGTTTTCATAAAAAAGAAATTTTTTAACAGTTTAATATAACTAGAATTAAACTCACCTGAATATGTTTTATAGTATCAAATTTGAAGGATAGAGGGAGAATATAAATTCCAAGGAAATATATGAGATAAGAGATTTTTTGTTGAATTCGATACTCAATTCTCATGGGGATGGTAAAAGAACATTCGAAAATTTAGAAGGGTTTTTTTTGAATGCATTCTCTTACCTTTTCAATTTAGCAGGCTCGTTATTTATCATATATGGTGGCCTTCGGGCAATTGTAGAGATAGTTTTATGTGAAGTTTTGAAGAAACCATATAGTTACCAGCGAATGAGAAAAGAGCTTACGGACAAAATTGTCTTTGGGCTTGAGTTTTTCATTGCAGCCGATGTACTGGAGATCACAAGGCATCCCACGCAGGAAAAACTGATTGTTTTTGGGACCGTCGTGTTAATAAGAACAGTTCTTGGTTATTTCCTCAGCAAGGAAGTTTCAGAATACCAGCTGGATTAAAATTGGGCTAAAAAGTCTCCTAAGATGCTTAGCACTCTGGATCTCTTGGTAGCCTATATTTCTCTGCTATCTTCTACGATCGCATCAATTATTTTAACATCAATTTTTCTTTGTTAACTCTACCTTTTTTGATACTAATTCACAAATATTATACAAAACTTTGAATATCATGTATAGATATTTTCTAACTGGAATGCGAGTGATATTAGTATGGAAAATAAAATTTTAAACACTTTTTAACTTGATCATTTTCGATTTTTTTTGCCAAAATTTGTGGAGTAACATTGCAAAATCAAAATAGCTGCTATCTCCACCCCAAAAGTTTCAGGAATGAAAGAGAGTTTCGAGTTGAAAGTAAATGAATTTTAAGCCAGGATTAAATAAATATTCCAGAGAATTTCAGAATCTGCAGACATATTTAGACTCACTTTCCATGATAATGTTGAACTTGACATTTAGCTCCACTGTAAGTTTAATGGTAAACTGATATCGTGATCGTGGATGTCACTGACGAGCTGATAGAGAGCCAGAAAGTACAGGTTGGAATATATAAGGCATAAAAATAATATGAATAGCAAGGCAGTTTTTTATCCCAATGTTGCCTGCCTGTCAAGTCATTATTGCAAAGATCGAAAGATGGTATTGAACATCAATCATAGTAAAGGAAGTGAAAATGGCACAAGACTATTCACCTACCCGCATTCACGTACTTGCAAAGCCAGTAGGATCAATTTGCAACCTTAAATTCTCCTACTGTTTTTTTTCTTGACAAAGAACTGCTATATCCCAACAGCACTTTTCGTATGTCAGAAAAAGTGCTTGAGAACTATATCCAACAGCTTATCGCAGCTCACCGTACACAGCAGGTAACAGTTGCTTGGCAGAGAGGTGAACCCACACTTATGGGTATCAAATTTTATCGAGGTGCCATCGAACTGCAGGAACAGTACAAAAAGCCTGGAATGACTTTCGAAAACACTATGCAAACCAACGGTACACTCCTTGATGACAAATGGTGCCGATTCTTCAAGGAAAATAATTTTCTCGTTGGGATCAGTATCTATGGCCCGCATGAACTGCATGACTCTCATCGGGTAGACAAAAAGGGGGAGGGTACCTTCGACAGAGCTATGAGAGGGCTTCGCCTATTGCAAAAACACAGTGTTGAATACAATGTCCTTACCACAGTTAATCGGATTAATGCTGATTACCCACTCGAAGTCTATCGCTTTATGCGGAATGAAGTAAGGACAGACTGGATTCAGTTTATTCCAGTTGTAGAGCGAATTAATGAGGAGGGAAAGACCCTTTACCAAAAAGGAGATATAGTTTCAGATCGTTTAGTGCTGCCTGAAAAATTTGGCAATTTCCTGAACATCATTTTCGACGAATGGATCAGAAATGATGTGGGGAAAATATTCGTGCAAACTTTTGAAGCTTCTGCGCGCAGGTGGCTTAGAATGCCTTCTAGAATGTGTGTTTTAGAAGAAACGTGTGGCTTCGGACTTGCTTTGGAGCACAACGGGGATCTGTACTCTTGTGATCATTTTGTTGAGCCCAACTTTATGTTAGGCAATATCATGGAAAAAGAAATTATCGAGCTTGCAGGTTCAGAAAGGCAGTACAAGTTTGGACAGGATAAGCGTAATTCCCTCCCGAAGAGGTATGCTGTGAATGCGACGTGCTATTCGCTTGCAGAGGAGAATGTCCCAAGAATCGCTTCTTGACCACTTCTACTGGAGAACAAGGTATGAATTATCTCTGTGATGGTTTGAAAGTTTTTTTTCATCACATTGATTTTCCAATGCAGATCCTTGCAGAGTTGATACGTCATGGTCTCCCTGCTTCGGAGGTTATGAGGGTTCTGGTCATGGAAGAAGCTTTTGTTAATGCAAAACGCAATGATCCTTGCCCCTGCGGGAGTGCAAAAAGTTCAAGAGCTGTCATAGTAAGCGGAAAGGTATGGGTCAGAAGAAAAGAAATCATATCACTGTGCAATAACTGATTAACTGATTAACTGATTGATACTTAGAGAAGTTGCAATTACACTAATAGCAATTCTGTACGTGGTAAGATTTTAGTATAAAGTGCTTTTGCTGTAATCCTGACGCTGGGGATGTGGGAGCTCGCTCCTACCCTCATACCCGTTTTTTTTCCATTTTTGTTGCCTTGATCTTTATTCCGTATATTCGCTGGCTCAAAAGAGAGGGTATTCTTGGTGAATTGAGTATACTTCTAGTGAATCTTTTATTTGCTTGCATTATTGCGATTTTTAGTATTATTGTTGTAAAAGGTACAATTGAATTTGGGAGCAAGATCCCCTATCTACCGAAATAATTTAATAAGATTCAGATTCTACTATTGCACATTATTTTCCCACACAAGAAGATACTTTCTTGAATCCAATTTTACGTAGTATCACCTCAATCATGATCTCTCTTATGAGAAACAGTAGTAGACTTGTGAATTCTGGTACAACAGCTGTAATTCTAATATTTACGACAGCGTTTTTGTTAATAAATGTCTTCAATGATCCTGAATAAAATTCGGCACTTGAAAAACAATCCGAACTCCAAATGAGGATGAGTAGATTAGGCAAAAGTCTGGTAGGTTTTTTGGCTATAAGAGCAGAAACAAACCTTATCACAGCTGTAGGAATTACCGTCGTTCTCCTTATATAAGCATTGGCTTTGCAATCCTCTGGTGCGCTTTTATATTCTTGCTTAGTTATATCCCCTCATTGATCTAATTCTAGTCTTTATTCCACCACAATGCTTGGTCTGTTTAAATATGGGCCAACAGTTGCTCTTGGAGTAATTGTCGTTATCTTGGTTATCGATACGCTTGCAGTAAACGTCGCATTCCCATCAAATGCAGGAAAAGAGCTGAAATTATCTCCTGCCTCCTTATTTCTTGCTCTCATTTACTGGAATTATGTACTAGGAACAACAAATGTGATCCTATCTATATCTCTTACAATTGTTTTGAAGCTTCTACTTGAGAGTTTTGAGGACACAAAATGGCTTGCCTAATTGATTGATCCACCAGATATAATGGGAAATAAAAAATAGCTTAGAGCGGGAGGAATGAATTACACTTTTTTCAGTTTATGAAGTGGTGATTTTTGGTGGTAATATTGCAGCTTTCAGCCAAAAGTTTTCTATGGATTTAATTACTTCATTGAATTCGTCAAAATCGATAGGTTTAACGATATATGCGTTGGCACTATGTTCATAAGCTTTGGATATGTTCTTTTCAGCGCTGGAAGTAGTTAAAATGATTACAGGGATGGTTTTAAGGTTACTATTATTTTTTATTTCTTCAAGACTTCATATCCTGCTTTTTTCGGTAAATTCCAATCCAAAATAATTATATCAGGTCGCAGGAAACCTAAAAATGGATCCTCACCCAATAAAAAAACGGATTGCTTCCTCTACATCTTCTGTAACATGAAAACTAACTCTAATTTTTGCATCTTCGAAGAATTCTTTAATTAATCCAACGTCCCCTTTGTTGTCTTCAATTAAAAGAATTTTAAAAGGCTTATCTGGCTTTTTCATTTATCAAGGCTCCGTAATAAAACTGGAAAAAGTTTATTCAGAGATCAACTTTAAAAGACCAGCAACAATAGTAATCTATTTTGAAATTTGATGATCCAGATTTTAGAATGTTGCTATTAGTTGTGAAATATCTTATTTGGACCCTTTTTAATTTTACCTGTAGCGAAAGATGTATATTTGATATTTCACGACCCAAAATTGTTGGAGATTATTTAACAAATACTTTTATTTAATATATTTAAATATATCTAGATATTATCTTTAAATAATAGTCATGGGATCTTGAATAACTGATTGGATCCAAAATCACCAAACTTCACAATTGAATAAAGAACCTGCTAAATAATCAGGCTTATACAATTCCGAATACAGTGATATATAAATTTAAAATAATCAAATGGTGAGTCTCAATTGTGTACATCTACAAAATATTTATTTAAAAAGAACTGGAGAATTATGACTATTTCTAATCGTTTGAGTTCATATAAACTGGAGATGAGAGTCCAGGAGCTGACAGTTGAGCTGGAAAAATCAATCAGGCATTATAATACCAAGAATGAGCTACTTAAACTTGAGAATAAAATCGAAGCCAAAATAAAGCTCAGAAACAACCGTATTCTGAAGGTAATAAGCTGGATGTCCAGCATTGTCTTACAGGAAAAAACAGAAGAAAATCTTGGAAATGGGTTTTATCTATATCTCTGTAAGTGACCGACAGCCAGCTCGGATTCATCAATTTAGTTGGTGATGATGATGGATTACTGCATGATATTGCGATCAGCGATATGGGATGGAAACAGTGATGATGTATAACAAGACTAGGTGTCGGCGTCCACCTGGAAATTTTGTAATGCATGGTTTGTGCGGTAGTATCATTAATAATGAGAAAAGCTTCTTTACTAACGAGTCGCTGTTGCATCCAGATAGCATCAAAGTGCCACAAGTTCATCCTTAATCAGGTTGTTTCTTGGCGCGCCTCTGGTGTTAGATGGAAAAATGATGGGGATGGTAGGGATCGCAAATCGTGAAGGTGGTTATAGCCCCAAGCAGAAAGATCTTGAATCTATCGTGCCAGCGATAGCGCAGGCTCCGAGGAGACAAAGATCGGAAGAGAATTTTCGTGGAGTTTACGAGAATCTCCAGGTGCAATCTAAGAAATTGCAGGCTCGGTCCGAAAAATTTCATAAAATTAATGAAATGCTGCTGAAAAGTGAAAGACATTTCATAAAATGGCTAATACGATCTCACAATTGGCTTGGATCGCCCATCCAGATGGACTATATCTATTAGTATAATGAACACAGGCACCACGCCAGAACAGATGGGAAGTGGGGCTAGCGAGTGTTTACAACCCAGAAGTACTGCCAAAAGTGCAGGAATAGGTGAATTCTTTGCTTGCTATGGGGCAGATGCTTGATATATAGTTCCCTCTGCGCGGAGCTGATATATTTTTTCCTCGTTACTAACGCATGTTTTGCTCTTGAAAGATGCGGTTTGAACTATTATTCAACACGTTGGAGCAAATATAGACATCATCGAGCGCAAAAAAGTAAAAAAAATGTTAAAGTTGAAATTAGAAGAACTTACCCAATCAAATGAAGAATTATAACAACTTGATCACGTCTCATCGCACGATTTACAAGAACCCTGAAGAATGATCACAAGTCATTTGCAGCTTCTGCAAAGGAGGCATCAGGGTAATCTTGATGATAAGGCTGATAAATACATCAATTTTGCTGTTTACTGGGTTTCCCACACGCAAAATCTGATAAATGATCCTTTAAAATTCTCTCAAATTACTCAAAGTACTAAAGAGCTTGAAACTATGAATTGTGAATTTATTTTGAATCAGGTACCATCCAATTTAAAATTGATGGTAAGAGATTACAAAACTACTATATCTCATGATCCTTTACCTGATGTAATGGTAGACTCTATCCAGTTGGTTCAGGTATTTCAGAATCTTATATTAACTAAATAAAATTTCACAGTGAAGAAGCACCCAAAATTCATATCACGGTAGAGAAAAAGCTAGTGAATGGGTATTTTCAATATAGGATAATGGAATTAGAATTGATCCGAAATATTCGAAAAAAAATAGTTGGAATTTTTAAAAGACGATATAATAGAGAAATATATCCTGGAATATGAATAGAGCTTGTAATTTGTGAGACAATTGTAGAAAGATATGGCGGACGCATATTGGTAGAATCATTAACTAGGAAAAGGTTCAACATTTTCTTTAACTTTACCAATAAATACTGCGTAATTTCAAAAACTAAATTTTAACACATAAAAAAGTCAAATTTATATTGAAATTCATATATCAGAGATATTTCATAAATGAGAACATAATTTTTGACTTGAATTAGTGAAGTTAACATAGAAATTAAATCAATGTGGTTAAGGTATGGATTGGTTAGACTATGGATGAAAGGGTTAAAATCTTGCTTTTTGAGGATAATTTTGGCGATGCGAATCTGATCGATGAGATGCTTGAAGAAATTGCCGACTTTCCATATAAACTTATAAACGTTAAAACACTCAAAGAAGGTTTGAGTCTTATTAAAGAATGTCCATTTGATGTAATATTGACAGATCTAGGTTTACCAGATAGCGATGGTATTGACACTTTTCTTGATATTCATGTAAGGAATTCACGAATTCCAATCATAATCTTTACTGCGTCAGATGATGAAACAATTGGGGTGGATGCTGTAAGGAGGGGTGCTCAAGACTATTTAGTCAAAGGGCAAATAGATGGCAGATTATTAAAACGTTCTATCCAATATTCTATTGAGCGCAAAAAAATAGGGGAAATGATCGCAAATATCGAAATTGCTCGTAAAAAGGAAATTCATCACAGGATTAAAAATAATTTACAGGTAATATCCTCACTTCTTGACCTTCAGGCTGATAAATTCAAAAACAAAATTGGAGTGACGGATTCAGAAATCATACATGCTTTCAGGGAAAGTCAAGATAGAGTAATATCTATGGCCCTTATCCATGAAGAATTATATAACGGTGGAAAGCTAGAAGATCTAAATTTTTCACCATACCTTGAGAAGCTAACTAAAAATCTTTTCCAGACTTATAAGCTTGTAAATACCACTATAAGCTTAAAGATGGATCTAGAAGATAACCTTTTCTTTGATATGGAAATTGCAATCCCATTAGGAATGATTGTTAATGAACTTATTTCTAACTCCCTTAAGCATGCATTTTTAGGCAGAGATACAGGAGAAATTCGAATCAAATTTTACCGTGAAAAAATAGGGCAATGTATAAACAGCAGAGAAAAAAGCAAAAATGAAAATTGTCATAGTACCAGTTTTATTTTGACAGTTTTGGATGATGGTGTAGGTGTACCTGGAAATATCGAGTTTGAAAATCTTGAAAGTCTAGGATTCCAGCTTGTGACTTCCCTTATAGATCAGTTGAATGGAAAATTTGAACTTAAAAGGAACAATGGGACTGAATTCACAATGTGGTTCACAGTAGAAGAAAAAAAGCAAAAATCAATTGATTAGGGCTTGTAGCTTTCTTGGATAAATTCTCCGAATTACAAGATATAAATAATCCTATGGCTCTGTCACAATTCTTAAGATTTAGATCGTTAAGTACTTAACACGGATGTTTTTCAGTTCAACTACGTAAAACCCACTTTTTTAATCATGGATGTTGCCGTCATGAAATTTCAGCAAATTTTTAGCATCGGATTTTCATCTTTCTGGAGCTCTTATACTACCTTTACTTCCGTCACATCTTGCGTTCTCGTCCTCGAGATCCAGTGATCGCAGATGAAATTACATCGACAAGTTATCCATATAGAGGAAAAGCAAATGATAGCACAGTGTCAAATCAAACTCTTTGTCACCAAAAGGAATCCATGATAGCTCACCTGGCACATATCTCTTCTGAATTATACCTTTTGGGAAATCTTTCCGAAATATCGCCATAGCAGACATCTTGATATACTCATCGAAAAATCTGCCTCAGGGCTCTATATCACAGTATCCATACGTGATATTGTACACTGTAATGAATATAATTGCACGATATATATAGACTATTCTAATTTTGGTTCTGCATAGTAGCGTTTTGACTTATGTGGATACCGTGAATTTAGTAAAGCTATGTATTTTTGTTGAACTCAGGTAAAAATATCCTTTTATCTGAGCTAAAACTGAGAAAATGAGTCGATTTATTTCACAAAAAATTCATATGACCATCTTCTATTATTCATTGATATTTTCAAGATTGAATTTCCAGTGTGAAGAATACTTGCCTTTCGTTCATTAAAATATTTTCTATTTTCATTTGACCAAATAACAAACAAACAAAGGCACTTATTTTTACTGAAAGGGCAAAGTTAGGCTCTAAAATGAAAAATTAGCCAATGTACTAAAGTACCTGATCAAATAAAAAAAGGATTCTCTCACCTTATGAAAACGTAGAGCGAGTTTTCATGGTTATGATTTTAATAGCTCATTGACCGACCAAAAATTTAATTTCAAAACAGTAAATTGGTCCAAAGAACTCAAACAACGGTTGATAGAATAACTAATCATCCATGAGATTTAAAAAAATTAACTTTCAGAGTTCCTTTTCAACAATTTTGTATATTATCAAAAAAATGATATATGAAATGCTTAATTGTATACAGTTGAATTGTCAGTATTGAACCTGACTCAAAGGGTAGAAGATTAACGATTAAACAGATATTAAAATTTTGAGTAGAAACAAAATTAATCTGATTTCAGTTTCATGTTATCCGATTGCACTTCCCTTTAAGATATTCGCCAATCGCCTTTGCAGCTTTTTTGCCTGCACCAATTGCACTGATCACGATTGCTGCACCCGTGACCACATTTCCCCCTGCAAAGACTCCACATTTAGAGGTTGCTCCGGTATCCCCATCTGCAACCACAGTACCCTTTTGGTTTTGCTCAAGACCTTCTGAGCCTTTAAAGATAATGGGGTTAGGAGATGTGCCTATGGCAATGACTACAACGTCTGCAGGGATTTTGAATTCCGAGCCTTCCACAGGTACAGAACTTCTTCTGCCTGATTCATCAGGTACACTAAGTTCCATTTTGATACATTCGACTGCTTTGACATTGAACTTCTCATCGCCTAGGATTTTGACAGGGGTTGTGAGAAGCCTGAATATAATGCCTTCTTCTTTAGCGTGCTCGATTTCTTCCCTGCGCGCCGGCATCTCTTCTTCTCCGCGGCGATAGACTATACTTACCTCGTCTGCACTCAGTCGGAGAGCAGAGCGAGCTGCATCCATTGCTACATTCCCACCTCCAACTACTACCACATACTTTCCGCATCTTACCATTGTATCATATTCAGGATCATAAGCCTTCATGAGGTTTACACGGGTCATAAATTCATTTGCGGAATATATTCCACTAAAGTTTTCACCCGGAATCCCCATAAAGTTAGGTAGACCTGCTCCAGTGCCCAAGAAAACAGCATCAAATTCACCACATAGGTCACTAGGGTCTTGATCCGGCCTATTATATAGTTTGGCTTGAATTCAACCCCAAGCTGCTTTATATATTTGATTTCCTGCGGCACGATTTTTTTTGGTAACCTGAACTCCGGTATGCCGTAACTCAGGACTCCCCCAGCTTTATGAAGGGACTCAAAAATTGTAACACTGTACCCCATTTTTGTAAGATCTGTTGCTGTAGTAAGGCCTGCAGGCCCTGATCCGACAATAGCTACTCTTTTTCCAGTGGATTTCGTGACCTCAGGAACCTTCCAGTTTTTCTTGTTTTCAAAATCGGCGCAGAAACGTTCGAGCCTCCCGATTGCCACAGGCTGTCCTTTATTTCCGAGCACGCAGAATGCTTCGCACTGGGTTTCTTGGGGGCATACACGACCGCAGATCGCAGGAAGTGCGTTGGTGTCTTTAATTTTTTCAATTGCTCCTTCAAAATCTTCCTTGCAGATAAGTTTGATAAATCCAGGGATATCCACATTTACAGGGCACCCTTCAACACACTTAGGCTCTTTGCAGGCGATGCATCTAGAAGCCTTCGGCAAGAGCATCTTCTTTTATGTATCCGAGAGTTACTTCATTGAAGTTCTTCATGCGCTTTTTAGCAGGCTGTTCGGGCATAGGAGTTCTTTCTTTTTTCGTATTTATTGTTTTTTCTTCATTTCTTTCTTGCATTTTTAATCTCCTTCTTTTAATGCAACCCACACCTATACTCCCCTTCATACTTTTTTACAGCTTTTTTTTCTTCACTGCGATACGTTGCAAGCTTGTTGATGAGTTCTACAAAGTCAACATTCCTGGCGTTGAATTCAGGTCCGTCAACACAAGTAAATTTCGTTTTTCCGTCTATTGTAACCCTGCAGCCACCGCACATTCCTGTTCCGTCTACCATAATGGAGTTAAGGCTAACCAGGATTTCAACGTCGTATGGAGAAGCTACATCAGCTCCTACTTTCATCATGATTGGGGAGCCGATGATTACAACCCTTGCAACCTTTTCGCCACTGTCAAGGATCTTTTTCATAATGTCGGTTACAAATCCGTGGTGTCTTTTTGATCCATCATCAGTTGCGATAAATAGTTCGAAACTTACTTTTCTAATTTGATCTTCAAGGATAAGAAGATCCTTATTCCGAGCTCCTATAATTGAAATTACTCGGTTGCCTGTCTTTTTATAAGCTTTTGCCAAGGGATAAATGGGAGCAACACCTACTCCACCCCCTACAAGAATAACATTGCCGAGACTCCCTATATCAGCAGGAGTTCCTAGGGGTCCAACTAAATCTTCAAATGACTCGCTTGGTGAAAGCTTAGCAAGCTGCTTTGTTGTCTTGCCCATTTCCTGGAAAATTACGGATACTGTTCCTTTTTCATTCTCGGCATCGAAAATAGTGAGGGGAATCCTTTCCCCGAATTCATTAAGTCGGAGAATTATAAATTGTCCGGTTTTTGTAGCCTTTGCTACGTCAGGTGCATCTATAACCATTCTGTGTATCGACGGGGTCATTTCTTCCTTTTCGAGTATTTTATATGCCATGATATCACATTTTTCCGAATAAATATCTATTTTTGAATAAACTAATGGTGAACTTAATTTTGGCAGAGCCTCTATAGGGTTTATTCCCCCATACTTTCTTCCTGGACGTGCTCCTTATATCGGTTATTAGATATATATTCTTCCAAATAATTTTAATTATTTAGTATGTTTTGTACTGTCAAACTAAGCTTACTATTGCCAAACGAGAACCGAAAGGTTTGGATGAACAAAAATTCAGGTTTGATATGTTTGTATTTTTCATCGAGCAAGGCTGCAAAAGTTATGGGATTAGTGTAATAGAGGAGTTTCTGAGGTAATAACAGAGAAGAGATTTCAGAGAATTGCTGAGGTTGTTAAAACTATAGCTGAAAAATATTATGAAGGCATACTTATGTATGCGCTTTGTGAAAGCTTCCTTTTTTGCAATGGTCCTCTATAAAATCCAAATAATGCAAGCTATTTTAATATTTAGCGTATACAGACAAAGGAATCGAGGGAAATTAGATAGTTCTGTTAAGACTATAAAAATATTCTCAACAGTCCTAATCAAAGATTATTTCTTAAAATTGTTTGGGTCTTTTTTGATCTTAGTTAGTATCGAAGGTGATAGATGATTCAATAGATTGGACAGTGAAAGGGATTGTAGCTAAAAAAATTAAATAAATTCAATTTATAGGTTAAATAATTTTTGAATTTTCATTTATCTTATCCTTCACGGGATTGGATTTTCACTTAAGAATATGTAAGCTCTTGCGATATCTTATATTCTAGTCTAAAAATTATGTATTATGGGCACATCATTTCTGTCGAAAAAGTCAACCTGAAGATTTGAGCATAAGAAATGAAACTATTCAAATTCTGTATTGTTTATTATATGCAGTTATTCACAGTACTTCTGAAAGATCCAATTATTTATCCTCACCAACATTAATTTCTATAATAATAAGTTATATATACTTATTCTGCATCTGAAATATTATGTCTTTTGTTTCCCCCATCAATACTACCAACCCCAATCTCAAAAAAAATGCTGTTTACTTTCAAACATCTTCTCAAATTTGAAAATCCAGCTGGACACAAACCATTTTTAACAAATCCTATGGTTGAAGTCTCTTTACTTTTTTTGTTGGGAAACCATTACATAGGTAATGACGGTCTTGGTGGTTCTATAGATTATAGTGAGCCATTTGATAATTTTTCGCTAATTATAGCCTTTTTGTGCTAATTTATCGATTCAATTCGGTATTAGTTGGAATTTTTACTGATTAAAAAAAATCAATTTTGGGATTTATTTGTTAATTTATAACTACTATAAATGCCTAAATCGTTTACAGCTTTCGTTTATTATTACTTGAAAAATAAATAATATTTCTTCAATAGAATAATAAACGCATATTTACTCTGTGACTTTGCACGACAGCAAGTAGAATATACATATTCAATATCTCTCCGATTTATGAATTTCTGCTTGATCATATGTAACTAATTACAGTACTTTTACGGTTTCTGATAACCGAACCCTAGGATTAATTTAACTTTCATCCACATGTGAGGAATATATCTCTAGCTATTTTCTCAGGCACGTGAATTGAGATGGAGTATCCAACTCTTGTGGATATAACCAACGTATAGGCTACTACAGGCACAGATAAGGTTCCATTCGATGTCAATGGAAAAATATTAATTACCATAAAATCAATCATAGAGTCGTGAAAGAGGTTTACTTGGGCTTTGAAGGCTCAGGAACTTTGGACCGTATATTGGAAAATGATTTAGCAACAGTGACACATTTTTTAATAAAAACTGTGTTTTATCTATATAATTGGTCAAAAATACTTAAAGATGTTGGCTGAAAAATGAGTAAATACATAGGTCTAGTCACAAAAACTGTGCATTTATAAAAGCTTGATCAATTGCATTATCATGAAAAGAATTTATTCAAGTGCTTCAAAAAGAGCATCGGAGTTCTCTTTGAATAACGAGCAAAGAGATTCATCTATCTCTGCTTTGTAAAGCGTTTTCGACATAGAAAACTGATCAATTATTAGATTCTTTGCTTCTTTAAGATTAGCATATCTAAGATAGCTCCTTCGAGATTAGCCCTTTTGAAATCAGTATCTTAAGGTTAGCTCTTTCAAGATGAGCATTTTCAAGGTTAGCCCTTTTCAAAATCAGCAGCTTTAATATCAACTTTTTAAAGATCAGCATCTTTAAGGTTAGCTCCTTGAAGAAAGCTATTTGCAAATTTAGATTACCAGAACTTGGTAATTTAAAATATTTTTACGTCTTACAATTACAGTAAGGATTGCTTGATTATCTAATGCTATTTTTTACTTTAGAATGTTCTTCATTTGTACTTTCTTTAGCTTGAATATCAATGGCTGTAGCTTTAATTCCCATAGAATTTTCTTTAAATCGGCTACTGACACAAGAAATTTTTATTAAGTAAACGTCAAAATTTCCAGAATTGGCCAATAGTCGTTATCCGATTCATTTTCGATTCGTTTAAGGTTATATATTCCATCTAATCTAAGATCTGTTGCCGAATTTTCTGATTTATCAACAGCTCCTAATTTGTAAACAGCCATAATAAAAAGTTTTAAGTGTTTGGGATGTATTCTCCTATCAATAACATATGCATAATTTTCACTTGAAATAAGCATAATTAAAAATAAATATTGGTATAAGAATACCGTAATGTATTTATATCGGCTTTGATAAATAAGGAAATATAACTGAGAAAATTCCGAACAATACAACTATTACTGAAACTACCAATACTGCTATGGCATATAATATATCTGTTATTGAACCACAATAAAGAAGATGCATCAAACTTATCTTAAGCCAGTGTTTATTAAATTTTTAACTGCAAAAACATAGACCGATAAAAATTAGACAGTTGTTATACCGATAGATACATGTATATGGAAAAGTAATTCAATAAATAGTTAAGTCTAAATTTATATAGGTTATTATTATGTGGATGTAATGTCAGCAGCAAAGCTAAGGCACTAAATGCGTAAACAACTTTGAAATGAAGATTGGGATCAATCTATATTGATGCTAATCATGTCAATCTATATTGATGCTAATCATGTACATCTTTCGGTTTGTTATGATCAAAATATTTTCCGTCAAGAATGTTACAAATTGCTAAAAGTGTCATAGCGAGGAAAATCTTTAAAGAATACTATGAGATTAAAAAAATAAAATAATGAAAAAGTTATGTTTTCATGGTAAGTTTTTTGACTTTTCATTTTGTATGGATTTTTAGTTAATGCAGTCAATTGTCTGTGAAATTAATGTTAAATTTTGGTATTTAAAAAAAATATTAAAAGGACTCAAAATATTAAGGTAGTAAAATAATCAATTTGCTTTACTTCATTTTGTAAGTTTTTTTCAATATATAGTAACTTATTAAATTTATTAATGTTTAGCTAGCAGTATATTTTTCTAGATTTAGTGAAGATACAATTCACAATAACTGCATTTTTAGCTGATACCATTACCGAAGTCTCATATCAAGAATGCTGTTTTAAGCTTGTACACTTCCAGTAACGTACATATAGATACTACCAGACTCTGACCACACTACTACATTATCTGAAACAACAGGTGTTTGTGCGGTATTACCAGATGACAGTTGTTTGCTCTTTCCAATAACTATGTTGTAGATATATACATCACCTAATTCCATACTACCCAGGTCATTGTGCTTTAAATACACAATGTTGTTGCCACCTATGCTAGTTGCACCACCAGTATCGTACCCTGTCATATCATTACCAGTTGTGACTTCGATCTGTTCTTTCGTAGCAATATTATACATGCGAATATTGCCTAGCCTGGTGTAGAAATCAGACCATATGACGTTATTGCCAGAAATATGCGAAGCTACATTGTCACCATATTGGCTAACATCTACTGCTTTTTTAGTGATAATATCGTATACATAAATCTGCGGTTTATCTCCAGCAGAATCGGAATCATACGATACCATACTGCCATAAATATCAGGATTGTTTCCAGTTGTTATTTTAGTCTGTGTGCGTGTGGATATATCACGTATGTAGACATTTGAATTTGCACTCCACACTATTTTGTTACCGTAAATACCAGGAATACTTCTAGAGTCCACATCTTTTGTAATGTAAGATCTGGCCTTAGTCTTAAGATCATATACAGTAAGCTTCGGCGTTACAGTACTTTCATCATGCCACACTAATTTGTTTCCAGAGATAGCTGGATGAGAAGCTGCAAAAGAGCTAATTGTAGTTCCTTTTTTAGTTGACAGATCATAAACATGGATAACACCACAATTTGTCCACACTATTTTATTTACATCGACAACGGGGTCGAATCCACTACCTATTTTTGTATATCGCACGGCTGAACCCACCGTCGATGCCAAAATCAGAAATATAAGAACTGAACATACTGGAAGCAATCTACTTTTCATTTTCATACCTCATGAAATACAATTTGTAAAACCAAAATATTTTTTGACTTATTATAGAATATTTCGATAAATCTCTGATTTTCACGAATTATTCTGATAGAAATTATAATCGAATGACTAAATTGAGGATTTATAAAATTTTTCTATAAGCATATAAATTTCAGATTAATTTTAATTTACTGGAAATAATTCAGTCAAGTTTTTCATTTTATTTAGCTTGTTGCCATGTTAATATAAGTATTGCCCAATATATAATTAGATAAGTAACTTCTCTTCTAATTTTAGATACCTACTGAAACAGAGTCTGAAAACTTTAAATATTACATCGATATAGCTGACTTTTTTATTTTTTATAAATTAAAAAATTAGTCCTTGTTTCTTGTGCCTTTGTTTACCTTTGCTTCCTTTTTTCAGGCTTTAGTATAGGATTTATTTGAAATATATATTTGATGAAACTCGCTTCCATTCTTTGTAACAATAGTCAATTATTTTTGACTCTGAAGTATAGATGTACGTGTATTAAAACCTGGATTGATCTTATGATTTTATTTTATTACCCATCAAGTCTTGTCTCGTGTTATAACAAATTAATTAGGAGTTGTCTCAAGAAACTCAAAATCCCCTAAATCCGACATTTCGAGGCATAAATAATTGTAAAATTTACTTGCCTATTTTCCAATCATTATTAATTGAAAGTGATATTGATACTTAATCAACTTTTATATTGCACAAATTTATAACATTCGTGTATGTATCATATGGAAGTGAGATGGCGTAGTTTTATTCTTATGAAATTTTGATTGAAATTTGGAACAAAATCGGTTTAAATTAGTAATAATTAATCAATCAATATCAAATTTAGCCACATATAAGTTTATGTACTGTAACCATTCTATGCATTGTCAGATATATTAGTCTGAAGACACTACTATCTGAAATAACTCCTCGATGACTACAGAAAGTCTAATCAATGGACATCAATCTAAATTTCGGTGGCGCACCCCCTCTGCTTGCAACTATTATGGTCGCGCCATCGCTTTGTCCATAAATAATTATTCAAAATCAAATGCTTTCAATTTGCTTCTATGCTTCTTTTTCTGTATAATTTTCCTGATTTTCAATATGTTTTAGGTGCATCGGAAGTTGTCCCATCAATCACAGTTCCAATGTAACCTCACTCAATAGTCATCAACTCATAATTATTTTTTACTCTCATATTATTCTTTAAAGATTTTCCTTGCTATGACACTTTTAGCAATTTGTAACACTCTTGATGGAAACTATTTTGGTCAATTTCTTGTTTTGTAGGTGGTAACCATGTCATGAAATTTTAGTAGAGCTCGAAGCCAAACTGGCTGATTGTGAGGCAATTTGAGCCATGTTCTTGAGTAGGTGATTCCGTCCAAATTGGTTAATTAAAAAACTACTGTGCAGGCTGAGATTAAGTCATTTATTGACTAATCAGCAAAGGCACACATCTATTTTAATTCATGATATCAAAAATCGTACCTACAAGTAGATACTCAATCAAAATGTAGGCATTTTCCCGTAGCTTACATGATCAACTTTTTGACATATTAGTTCAACTGGCTTACCTAAAATAATAAAAAGGAAAAATTAGAGGTAAATCATATCCTCTACAGTTTCAAGCTTCTTTATTGATTATTTCGATTTTGCTCATGTAAGGTCGAAGGACCTCTGGTATTTCTACGCTGCCATCCTCACGTTGGTAGTTCTCCAGTATCGCAACGACTGTCCTGCCGACAGCGAGTCCTGACCCATTAAGCGTATGGACGAACTGCGGGCCTTCGGAAGTTCTGAAGCGAATATTCGCCCTTCTAGCTTGAAAGTTCTCGAAATTCGAGCAAGAGGATATCTCTCGATATTTTTTCTGCGCGGGTACCCATACCTCGATATCATAAGTTTTTGCAGCTGAGAATCCCAGGTCTCCTGTACAAAGACTTACGACACGATATGGTATTTTCAAAAGTTTGAGAATCTTTTCCGCATCAACAGTTAGCTTCTCCAATTCTTCATAGGAAGTTTCTGGTTTTACAAACTTTACGAGCTCAACTTTGTTGAACTGATGCTGGCGAACAATGCCTCTTGTATCCTGACCATGTTTTCCTGCCTCACGTCTGAAGCAGGCGGTATATGCTGTGAGAAATACTGGCAACTTTTCCATGTACTCATCCATGAAAAGATTAGTTACAGGAACTTCTGCGGTCGGTGCAAGATAATAGCCGTCAGAACATGCATACATATCCTCTTTAAATTTTGGTAACTGTCCCGTGCCTGTCATGGCTTTCTCGTTAATCAGCACAGGCGGGAATACTTCTAGATAACCTTGCGTTGTATGTACATCAAGCATGAAATTTATGAGCGCTCTTTCAAGTTTTGCGCCCATGCCTTTATAAACTGTAAAGCCCTGGCCTGCTATCTTTGCTCCTCTCTCAAAGTCTAGTATATCCAGTGCCTCTCCTATCTCCCAATGAGGCTTGGGGGTGAACATAAATTTTCTTGGCTCTCCAATAACCCTTATAACTGGATTATCGTTCTCGTCCTTGCCTATTGGAGTCGTCGATGATGGGATATTGGGGATGCTAAGCATTATTTCATTTATTTTAAACTTACAGTCACGTATTTTTTCATCTAGTACTTTTATAAGATCATTGATACCCTGCATTTCGTTTATGCATGATAGGGCACCCTTATTTTCTTTTTTAAGATTTGCTATCTCACGGGTGACCACATTGCGCTTATGCTTTAGCTTATCACCTTCGCTAAGATATTCTCTCCATTCCACATCATACTTAAGGAGGCTATCTATAAGCTCTGTGCCCATGTTTCTGTCAATAAGAGCCCTCGAAACTATATCGGGGTTATTACGTACAAATTTAAGTTCCAACATTTTAAGCCCGAGATATCCTGCATGCTTAACAATATATATTTTGCGATTTTCAGACTATATGCCTGTTGTGGAAAAAGTAGTGTGCCGATTTTTTTGCAAAATCATAAACCGAAAGAAGTTATTGAATAGAAAATTTTAGCTGAAAAAAACCGGGTAGAATAGAAACGTTAAGGATAAAAAGGCTGCCATTGAGAAAGAAAAGAATATACAGATATGAATATTGTATCCAAATATTACACATGTAATAAATTGTATTATTTATCACATCTTATTTTATTTGTATAATTAATTACAAGTATTTTGACTTGTATCATATATTACAAGTAACTAACTTGTATTCTTAAATATAAGTAAAAAAGAAAATGATGGCGTTGCATCGTTATGGGAAAGAAACTGTTTGTTGTACAAGGTGATATTATAGATTCCAGGAAAATAAAAGACAGGGATGAATTTCAATATAAATTGGAATCTGCTTGCAAGCGCATAAATAAAGACTTTGAAAAAGATATCTATGGAAATTTAAAAATAATAAAGGGTATAGATGAAATTGAAGGTGTCTTGAAGAAGATATCCAGCATTTACAAAATAATCACCATAATCCAGAAATCAATCTCTCCGCATAAGATTCGCTTTACTGTAGTATATGGGTTTATTGATACTGCAGTGGATTCAAAGAATGTAGAAAAAATGGATGGTCCAGCAATGCATAAAGCAGCTGATAAAATCATGAAGTTGAAAAAATCGAGCTTTTTATTTGACATTGATACAGGGAACGCCATTATTGATCCACTCTTAAAAGGGCAGATAAATCTTTTAATTTTTTATAAGGCTAGATGGACACCGAGAAGAAACCAAATAACAGAAAATTACACTGTGCATAAAAAACAGGCTCTTGTAGCAGATGAATTATCAATAACCCAGCAAGCTGTTTCGGATTCTCTTAGAAAAATTAACTGGGAAGAAATTAATTTAATGGAAAAGGAATTAAATCATGTGCTTGAACTTTACAATGATTTCATCTTGAACAAAGGAAATTTGGATGGGCTTTGAAAGTATTTCAGACTATACACATACTTATTGGCAAATTGTTTTGCTTATCTCAATATGTTATTTATTCCTGATTTTAACAAGTGGGTATGTTCTTAAGTTCATTTTGTCGTATGTTTCAACAAAAAGAAAAAACGACGTTCAAGAAGATGTTATCCCTGCCGATTCAAAAATTAGAGATACTGGTGTTATAGTTAGTAAATGTGAAAATTTACTTATACCAACCTTAATAATCCTGGATGCTTACACAGCTTTAGCGATTATATTCACCGCAAAAACGATCGTTAGAGCCGAAGACATGAAAAGTGAAAACACATTATATTTTTTAGCCGGTACAATGATTAATTTTACATATTCCGTCTGTATTGGGTTTATTATGAAAATTATCCTATATTTTTACTTTGGCTCCGGTTTGTTATAAATATCGAATTTAGAATAGATGACATTCTTAATTAAGCAGATCTTGTGTGATTTAGCCGAGAATCAATAGCAAAAACAGTCAACTCATTAAATTACACGCACGAGGTACAAAATCAAGTACAATATACTTTGCAGTTAAAAATAATTCTTCAGTTGAAAAGTAACCATACGAATAAATAAACATAGCTGATGAATGTGATTTCCCTAAATAACTGTTCTAAGATATCACATATATTAGATAAAATATAGGAAGTGATGTTAATACATTCGAGATAGCGAAGAGTCTTATATTTCTTAATTTGATACTCCAAATCACTTTCTATGACAGATTAGGTCGGGTGGTTTATGAGGTGGTTAATTCCTCCATTTTAAGTATCCCAAACTAAAGATATAACTGACAGAATTTTTTAACCTATCTTAAAGCAAAAAGTATAAAAAAATAAAACTCAGTTCTTTTTAATTCGCCCATTTCAGAACATAAAGTATCAATGCACTCAGTCACTAAATTGTATGATAGATAACCTAACCATATCCATGGAAAAAGCTTTTTATTCAAATACTTATTTAATTCCCTGTGGTTAAGTGCACCATCTCTGACCAAGGTGTCAAAAACAGACTCCTTTTATAAATAAGCTATGATTTTGGAGCATTACCCGAAAACAAAGAAAGGCGTTGTTTACTAAATCCTCCAACAAATGGCTGGATATTCGTGGTCATCAGACTCTCAGGGTAGCAAAATGTGTCTTAACTTGACAATGTCGCGTTGTTAACAGAGTAAAAAGGATTAAATCTGTTTTCATTTTATAAATAAGAAATGCTCGGAAAAACGCGGGTTAATATTATTTCAAAGAAAATAGAAGTAGTAATTATAATAGTAATGTGAATGATACCAAGGTCAATAAAGCTTGGTTTTCATTTTTTGTCCCAGAACTCCTCAGCTTCTTCCTCCATCTCTTTTAGCCTGTTATAGTAATCCGAGAACTCATTCAAATGAGCCAACGCGATTTTTCCTGTTACTATAGGATCATCATTAGTAATGTTTGTCCAGGGGTCTCTAGTTCCATGTTCCAACTCTATATCCATGCCCCTGCGAAATTGGTCGATATCGAACTTATCCCATTTTATTCCCAGTTCATCCCCAACTGCCTTTGCTTCTTGTGCCGTAAATTGCTTATTTATCAAGTGATCCCTTCTACTAGATATTCATTTATTGATCAATTATTTATTTTTAATCAATATTTAATATGCATTTGTACTTAAAGATTATTCTGCACAAATCCTATATATTGCGATATGCAGTCGAGCTATAAAAATGGAACTTTAACATGTTAAACGATCTTCGTAGATGTTTATAAATTTTGTCATTTTTATATAAATATATACAAATTTAAAGTATAGAATCTTAATTGATATTTTCTTATGCTTGTTACAACACTTACCATTGATTACCACAGAATTTTTTCAGATATCTAAGAAAACCTCGGAATTATTGGCATTTGATATTGAGTTCAAAAAGGGAAAAGATAAACTGTATTCATTTCAAGAAATTATTGTTGAGAATTTCGAAAAACTCATCTGCAATTGAGTATTGGATAATTTAAAAATCTTAACAATGATTTTTACTCATGAAAAACTTTTATTAACCTTTATTTTGGAGGATAATTCAAATATCTTTACTCAGTTGGATATAAATTTGCTGAAATTGATTCCTTAATTAAGTGGAATCCTTTTGTATCATTTTTTGAGTCCATATTTAACAAAACAGCTTCTTGAGAATTCTGATGGCATATACCCGTCAATATAAATTCAAACGCGTGATGAACAACAGAATTTCCATGATGACAGGCCGGTATAATACCTTTATGTACATGTTGTCTTTTGCATCAATGAAGGGATACTCCGATTTGACGCAAAAGCTATTGAATTCAAGGAAATAACCAAAATTACAATGTACATTACAAAGTAGAAATACTCAAGATAGATGATCCCGCCAATCGGAATTCTAGCTCTGCGAGAAGAGTGGGCAATGATAAGAGTAAAAAGAATTGAAGTGCAGTAGCTAAAAACTCCATGAGAACTGAATCCTAAATGAATTTTATTTTTACCATTGGCAATTGTCATAAGGATTGCAAATAGAAGAACTACTACTATTACGGGTAGAAGATCGGAATTAAATGGGGGTTTAAAGTCCCTTTTAAAATCAACATTGAAGTGAAATTCGGGTGTATTAGAATTTCCAAAGTTCCCTAATCCAATATTGGTATTATCAAAATTGACCCTGTAACTGAAAAAGGTTTTTTGTGGCTCCCAGCCATCGAGTACGAAAGAACGTCCCAAATCTGGAAGGTTTTCTGAAATCAAGCTACTGTAGACATCAATTTTCGGAACCAAGACGTTTCCTGCAGAATTGTTACTCAATATCCCAATCCACACATCTTCTCTGTCAAAAGGGTATTTTGAATAATCTAACTGCGGATGCAGAGTAGTCTGAAAACGCCAGCTTATAATACCTTTATCCTTATTCACATAGACTTTTTCAATTATGGCTCCTTTTGAATCCGAAAAAATGAAGTAGGGGCCATCCTTCCAAGTCCCTAGGCCTGAAATATTTTGCCAGAGATATCCGGTTATTAAGACGTCATCAGCATTCAAGAATCCCATTTACTTGATAAAAAATCATGTAGGAATCCTATGAGTTATAGGGCTAGTAGTAACGTGTTGCAACACCGTTTCAACATCTTTCTGTCAAAAACAACACGGTTTCCATTTCTACCGTCAAGAGAGGGATTATTCATAGTAAGGTACCACATAAAGCCTATTCCCAGGATGCAAAGTAATGAAAAAATAACTGCGAGCATCCAGAGCCCTTCATAGTTATATTTGTAAATGGATACAAAAAGTGGACACCGAAAAAAATAAAAAAGTAAAAGTCGCGAACACTATAGAAATAATTGAGTGGAATTGCTCTATTTTTTTTGTTCAACATAGTTTCTTTCTGGGGGAGGACAAACCCTAGAATCCAGTCTATAGAATGAATATTTTTTGAAATACCCAGTAAGATTTTCCTATAAAGGAATTTGTCGCCAAATAGTCTTGCTTTTTTGTGTTCTCATTTATGAAGTAGAGAGTGGGATCTTTTTTTGCAAGGTCGCGATTTTTTTTGGTAAGATATTCTTGGATAGTATAAGATATAATCACCCCTTTCCCAGAGATCATGAAACTATAACCCGTATTCCCTATATTGAGCTTGCTTAACTGCGCTCTTATTCCTTCAAGAGAGTAATTTATACTTATCGCTCCCGCATCTTTGCTCCCATTACGGGATTCGGCAAGATAAAAAGAAGCTGAATAATTTATCTGATAATTGCGGTCTGCAATCCCAAAATAAAGTGTGATCCATACTTTGGATTCTTTTTTCAGGGCATCATTGTACCATGCTGTTTGTTCACTCTCCCTCGTGTAGTTATATGTGAGTGGATCATAAACAACTTCTAAACTCCTTTTCTCGAAATGAGGCACATAAAGTTTCCCGGCATTGACAGCAGGAGAGTATGCAACGACAATGCTAAAAATGTGAGAATTGTTCTTCATTTCAGCCAAAAGTCGCTCTCAGAGTATGGAATCATTTTTCAGTTTTCCAGAACTCAGATCCTTTGCAACTCCATCAGCCAGGGAGCTAGTCGAATTAAGTTCTGAATTAATGTTTTTTATGGCAGAGTTGGCTTTTTGGAGCGCATCTTCCTTTGTATTTTCTAGAATCATTTCATTTGTCTCGCCACTTTTGTGCTCATATCCGAAATGTATCAATAGCAAAAAACTAAGTAGGCAGAGAGGTGTGTAATACAAATTGCTTGTTTTCTACGTTTATTCTAATCGGTCATTCTCATCTCCTAAACAATCATTATGTAGGTAAAATTCCTCTGAAAAACTATCTCATCTCTTCAAGGGCAAATAAGGCTTCAAAGTTTTTGATACAGTAATACCTGCACATCTCTTTACTATACATTTTTCCAACAATTTCCAAGTAATTGAGGATCAAATTCACGTATTTTATGGTTACAACCGGAAGTATAGTCACTCTGCCATCCTGAAACCAATCATTCTACATACATTACAACTAGGATCAAATATTCACGAGTTTGATTTGGATATATCATCTCATTGAATTACAAAGCAGGGTGAAGAATTGATAAATTCAGGGAAAGGATCTGCCTTCCTATCTCGATTTCAATTCCCACTTATTTCAAGCATCCTATCCAGCGCTTTTTTCGCTTTCATTCTTATATACCCAGGGATATGGAGCTCATATTTCATATTTTGAAGGCTGTTAATGATGGATTCAAGTGTGATTTTTTTCATATTGTAACAAAGAGCCTTCTCAGATGCAGGATAAAACTTTTTATCCGGATATTTTCTTTTCAGTTTCTGAACGATTTCCTTTTCAGTTCCGATTATAAACTCCTTTGAACTTGATTTTCCAACTTCATTTATAATACCTGAGGTGCTGAGAATATTATCTGCAAGGCTCAGCACTTCAGGCCTACACTCAGGATGTGCCAAAAATTCGACATCTGGATGCATTTTTTTTAATCTGTTTATATTTTCATCACTAATGCTGTCATGAACGTGACAAAACCCAGGCCAAATATGTATTTTTTTTTTGGTGCGAAGGGATACAAACCTTCCCAAGTTTTTATCAGGGATGAAAATAATTTCCTGGTTTTCAATAGAATTTACCACGTTTATTGCATTTGCAGATGTGCAGCATATATCAGATTCTGCTTTTACTGCAGCTGAACTATTTACATAGCATACAACTGCTGCATCAGGATTTTTTTCTTTCAAACATCGGAGAGATTCCACAGTTACCATATCCGCCATTGGGCATACGGCATCAGGAACTGGTATAAGGACTAGCTTTTCAGGGGAAATGATCGATGCAGACTCTGCCATGAAATGGACACCCGCAAAAACTATAATTTCAGCTTTTGAGTTCAATGCTGCCTTACAGAGTGAAAGAGAATCTGCAACAAAATCGGAAACATCCTGAACTTCTCTCCGTGTGTAAAAATGTGAAATTATTATTGCATTTTTCTCTTCTTTAATTTTGTTTATTTCCTCTGCAATTTCCTGGTTTTCCATAATAATCTTGTTCCTCAAAATGCAGTAATAAATCTGTAGAAAATCTGTTTTTCAATCTTTTACTCTCTTTTTCCAATTCCACTTACTGTATCATTCTCTGGCTTATCAAAATTTAATTCGCTAAAAAAGCAATAAAGATCTCCATGACAAGAGACTATTTATCGAAATTTTCCTCGCTTGGGTAGATATTAAATTGCTTTTTCGCCTGAATTACACTTATTCCCTTGATATTGCTCAATAATATAAATATTTTTTTTTAGAAATAATGCGGAAAATACAGAAAAGGAATGAGGTTTTTCCTGATATTATTGTTGTTATCTGGCTTCTATAACATTAGAATGCACCGTAAATTAGGAATATCTTTTGCTTAATAACAGGATTTTTCAAAATGCCCTTATATCCAAGTTTATCTTATCTACCCCGATATACAATTCATGGTGAAGAACTGCCTTTTTAAATTACTAGGATCCACTAATCAAGATCTTTAATTATTATTCCAAAAAACATCTGCGATCGCATGGTAGAATGAGATCGGAGAACTTAACCCTCCTATCCCATCAAAAATATCTTTTCTATCTTTATTTTTCCTGATCCACTCACAAAAAGCATTATTTTCCGAATTTATTTTCAGTGATGTTCCCTTCTATTTATAGTTTATCCATGATTTTGTTTAGTGAAATTTTCAAATAACAGGAATTACCCGATATTAGCCCAAAAATTAGGCGCAATGAAAATTGTTATTTTTAGCTTATATATTAGACAAATTGATGCGTGTTGCTACTGATTTTTTTTGGCTAACCCGCATAATTTCTTAATAAATCAGTCCGTCCAAGTCTCAAGAAGATTCCGATAAACCCTAAATTCCACCATATGCGGATGAATTGTATACAAGTGATTCGTGAAGATCAGAAGTTTATCGGGATTCTCAATATTTATCTCTTTGTAGCTGATTTTTTCTAGTATTATTTGTCCATATCCGAAATGTTATACATAAATCACAAATTCATCCTTTCCCCCCTTAAAAATATTTCGCATGATATTTTTTTGCCTTGTAAGCTCATGAAAATATATCAATAAAATATACGATACAAAATTCTAATGCTTAAATATATAAATTTATACAGCAATCATCTTTATGGTAAATACTATGGCAAAATTAACTGAAGAGATGAAAAAAGCTTTCTCAATGGTGAAGATCTTTCCTGTGGCTACTGCCTCAAAAGATGGAATTCCGAATGTAGTGCCGATAGGGTTCTGCCGGCTTATAGATGATGAGACCGTCTGGATTGCAGATAATTTCATGATCAAATCGCTAGCGAACCTGGAAGAAAATCCTGTGGTTGCATTCTATATATGGGGTCCAGATACAGGTGGCTGTTTCCAGATAAAGGGTAAAGCGGAAATTATTATTGCTGGAGATAAATTTGAAAAAATGAAAGAAATTGTGCATACAGCAAAACCCGGACTTCCCGCAAAGAATCTAATAGAAATCAAAATTAGTGATGTCTTCCAGTGTTCTCCCGGCCCAGGCGCAGGTCAAAAATTGATATAATCTAAACTGGATATATAGCTAGACATAGGTCATTATAACTAAATAAGCATCTTCATGTATCTAGATCGAAAAATGATAATACAGCCATGATTTTGTAGATAGCTGACATAAAAGGGATATCCGTTTTAGGAAACCCCCTTCTTTGTTGTGAAAAATCTGTATATTTTGCGAGGGTGCAAAGAAAGGAGATGAAATTTGCACGGCCATTCAGAACGTTGAACTTAAAATTTCCGAAAAAAATGGGTGCATCAGGAAAGCTCACACGATTAGATATTGCATAGTCACTACTATAAAAGAACTTCCTGAATGTTCAACGAAAAATACACGAATAAACAAAGGTAGTTATTATTTGTTATAGCTCTAAAAGACTAATCTTATTCATTCAGAATCTAATATACTAATATTTAAAAGAAGCCCATTATTGTAAAATGTAATAAACAGAGATTTGTAGAATTGAATAGCTGATAGATATCATGAAACCTGGCAAAATAGATCAGATCTTCAAGATAACTAGCAGGCACTTGATTGTTTTCCAGATCCTTCTCTTTTGCATTAACTCATATGCCGTTATATTGATGAATTAAACGTGTGGTTAACTGTGGCGGTGCTGATTTTTGTGGGTTACGAACGATTTTAATTTTAAGAAAACGGAGTCTATTGGATGAATAATTAGGTCCCGAATCTTAATACCTTTACAGCCTTCAAAACAGCTAGGTAGATGCAAACATACCAATAAGACTGCAATTATCAAGTCGTGAGCCGGAAACGAAATAGCATTACCTACTAAGTGTTTCTAAGTCTACGATCAGGGTAACAAAATTAGTTAATAAGAGAATTGAAGACCTCATGGCTAACTAAAAACAAACTGGATATTTTGGTAACAAGGTTAAAACTTATTTATGTAAGAATGATTTGACAAGATTATCCGTCGATGTTGTGACTCTGTGATTCAGGGGGGAACCAGAATTAAGGCAATGTCATAACATCTAAACATTTACAAAAAAATTAAACTCTATTGAGTAAACAAATATAACTAAATCAATGAGTATCTACGATCTTAATTACTTTTTCTATTTTTTCACTTGAAAACGGGTTAACAAATTTAATCAATCAGAAAGTAATTAAAAATCCAATAACTTGAAATTTTGCACTAAATTGACTATCTTAAAGCTAAAATAATTTATGATACAAATTCAGGAGAATAATCATTTATGCAAATTAAGGGAATAGCTAGTGATACTCTCAATTTTATACTCGAAGTCAGCAAGTCGATGGCATCGGAGGAGTTTGCAGGCCTTTTACAGGAGAATAACTGCATCATCACTGAAGTGTTTGTACTGCAAGGCACCGATTCCAGTGAACAAAACGCAGTTATAAAACTTTTTATGATGCCAAATGTCAAAGCTGCAGGCTCGATTCATAGCCACCCAGGTCCAAATCGCAAACCTTCACAAGCTGATTTACACCTTTTTTCAAAAACAGGAAATTACCATATAATAGTTGGCTATCCTTATGATAGACAGAGTTGGACATGTTACGACAAAGGAGGAGCTATCAGGGAACTTCAAGTGCTTGATGTGAAATTTGAGGATTTCGAAGAAGCTAACCTCGACGGGGCTAACTTTGAAGGAGTAAACCTTAAAGGAACTGATTTTAAGAAAGCTAATCTTGAAGAAGCCGACCTTGAAGGAACTGATCTTGTGGAACTAACTTTGAAGAAACTGATCTTATAGGAGTCAACGAATTAACAATTGACCAACTTTCAAAAGTTAAAGCACTTTATAATACAAAATTAGACGACAAGCTACTCATACCATTAAAAAAAAAATATTCTGCTCTTTTTGAAAGGCCAAAGCTATAGGTTCTCAAGGATCGAGTTTTTCTATAACTTAAGGTTCCATGCAGAATAAAGAGAACTTTAAATCGATATTTATACTAATATATGTTGCAAATTCAATGACTCATTAATCAGAAGTATATAGCATAAATAAAGAAATGAATTAAAAATCGAAGAGTGTTTTTTGAGATTTAGATTGTAATTTTTTAGGAACTTCCTCTGCTCTAATATAAAAATTAATAGATTTAGGTTCAGCAACTTTCTCGGAAAAAGGTTCTTTTTTTGCAGGGCTATTCTGTCGTGAAGGCTTGGTAGAGATCTTGTTGTCTGCAGGTTCAGACTGAGAAAAGACGTTCTCTTCTAAATACTTAAGATCTTCAGCTATAAGGTCATCTTTTATAAGGCTATTAGGTTTATTACTTTCAAAAGGCTTATTTTCTCCAGAAATCTTAGAGGAAAAATCAAATTCGAGGTTAATAATTTTTTGCTCGCCTTCAAAAACTCGGAGTTCGGAAATGTCGAATTTTCCAGGAGATTTTTCTTCTTTTTTCTCTTGACTTTTAGCTGTGCAACCAGAGGAAATCTGCTTATTATTTTTAGAAGGTACAGGAATTTTGAAAAAATCCGTTTTTTTTGCTTCTCCGTTTACTTCACGGAGAAATTCCTGTGCCTCATCATATATTTTTTGCATCTTTTCACTAGCTTTTGTGCTTCCTGAGAGGTACATAAATTCCTCAAGCTCGAGCCCTAGGCATCCAATAATTTCAATAGAAGATGTTTCATCTTTTACCATATTAGAATACAGATTTAGCAGGTTTTTTCTGGAATAACGCAGTGATTTAAAGGAATGTTCTCCAATTTTTGAAGCTATATTGTCTTGGAGATCTCTTTTTGAGCGGGTCTGGCCGAGTCTTCTCCATAGAGAAGGCTGCTGGAATTTAATAAATCCTGGGTAGGATCTTGTCTTTGATATTACAGCTCCGCAAACCATAAGCATGCTAGCATATCTCCACATTTGATAGTTCTGACGTTTCTTCACGCGTCCAAGATAGAGGTCAGCCCTTGAGAGATAACCAAAGCCAGTTCTTATATCTCCAATTTTACCGTCTCTGCACGAATACTGAATAGGCAAATTCTCATCTATCCAGTGTACAAGATCTTCAGGACTTTCATCGAGACTGCGGGTAACCTCAAGGGCCTTTTTACAGTTAGTGCTCTTAAATATTGTCTGCATCGCCTTGAAAATATTTTTTCGGATGTCTCTACCTGAAGTGGTAATATCTTTTGCTTCTAGCACTTTTTTTCCTATAGCTGCAGCTTGAAGGTCATTTATTGCACTTCGGAAGTCTCCTCCAGCATTTTCCGCAATCATTTGGACTACATCCGGGTTGCATGAGATTCCTTCACTCTCACACACTTTATTCAAAGCAGATACCATTGAACGGCTTTGTACGGATCCGAACTTTATTTCAAGACAAAGGTTCCTGATAGTAGGGTTTAACCCATAAACATCGTTTGCAATCAGCACGATTGGCTGGAGCGTAGATTTTATAATTCCTGCAATAGTTTGCATCCCACCTCTATCTGCACTCCCATGAATATTGTCTGCTTCATCTAGGATAATCAAGCGTTTTTTTCCGAAGAAAGTATTCATAATCGATGCCGACCCTGCAATCTTATCAATTATACCTGCAGTCCTCTGGTCACTTGCATTGAGTTCGATTACTTCCCAGGCCAGATCCCGAGCAAGAGCATGAGCACTCGAAGTCTTACCTATTCCTGGGGGTCCATGAAGGATCACTGCCCTTTTCTCAGGTATCCCCAAAAGCCAATCATCAGCCCATGTCTTCAAATATTGCACTACCCTCTTGTTCCCCACGATCTCTTTGAGGCTCTGAGGACGGTATTTTTCAGCCCATTCAATCGCCGATGTCATCTTAAATCCTAACAATAAGAACTGAACTTATTATTAATTGTATATGTTTCAATTTTTTGATATACAGAAACTATTTGATGGAGATAAAACAATATCATCAGCCACATTAATGAAAATTTAATGAGTGAATTTAAGTTAGCTGATTTTACCTCAATCAAGTGTCAATATCTTATTGCTGGGATGGTAACTCCCCAGAAAACAGTTACTACCTAACGTGTTTATATGTTAATTTAGCTCTACACTATGAAATGGAACTACGTCACCAAAAAACCATTGTGCTCATAAAACAAGATATTGCATTATTTTTTGTATTAAGTATCGTTAAAAATCTCTTTTTAGACAAAGATACCATCAACTATTTGAAATATGTATGCTTCATAATTGTTAAAATGTACTGTGTTCAGCAGGAACTTATAACTTTTTGTTCAAAGCACCGTTCATTTTCAATTGCTTAGTTATAAACCATGATTGATTAAAGTTTTTAATATTTCAATCCTAAAAACATCAGGTCATTTATCATTTAGGCCTTTCCATATGATTTTTGGCCCCCCTTTCAAATAGGTAATGGCTACAAAATAAACAGAGGATATGTCACTGATACACGTATAGTAAGGTTCTTATTCGATGGCATTGGAGAAGCTAGCCATCATAAAATCGTTCATAGAGTCGCTAAATTAATTGTGTTTGGTAATGGCGACTTGATGAACTCAATGCCTATAGTGAAACATTGAAAATGAATTTATACCAAGCACGTCAGGATAAAGATGACATTAAAAAGACGTTTGATAATTACATGAAACAAGTTCAAATCCTTATTAATCAAAAAGCAGTTGAAGTCCAGGAGCAAATAAGTCTTAGTGGCGATTTTGGTAATTTTGCTACAATTATATCACAAAATAAAATAAACCAGGGCCATAAGCCAAAGTTCTTTGAAGTATTTAAGAGCATAAAGAAGATCAAACACTACTTCGGATAATATCACAGCTAATGCATAGCAAAAGCTGAAAATGAAAGCTTTTAGGCCTTGTAATTAGTATGGCCACACCTGGTGGAGTGGGAAGAAACACGACAATCATAAAAATAATTTGGAATAAGATCGTTAATGTTATCGGATGTGCATCTGAGAGCGAAAAAGCTTGGTTAGCTGGTACTTTCATCTTGATGGGAACCCATGGAGCTTAGAGCTTTTTTTGCAGTTGGTCTAATTCTTATAATGGGGATAACTATAACTTCCTTAGCCTATTAAAGTGCTATATCCCATACCAAAGCTATGAAGTTCTGATCCGATCAGCTGTGGACACTTATCGTTTCGATCTGCTTAAATCTCTTCATCAGCCTATGCCACTAGATCTAGCTGAAGAGAAAAAAACTATGGGAGAAATTGATGAGATGGTTATATCTAAACTAACAGGATAAGGCTCCATCATATACACATGATCAAATCAAAAACTAATTTTATGCTCCATTAACAATGAAAGCTGCCCAATAATATGGATGCTGAAAAGACTTTTTTTCTGGATATTTTTCGGCCATTTTGAGATACCTTTCCTTGTACTGTTCTATGACCTCTTTGCTCTCCTCTTCCCATTCGCCTAAACGGTAGCATTTTTCGATATAATTCGCCACTTGACTAGAAGTAAGGTCTCTGACCAAGAGTTGAGCTTCCTGTAATGCCAATGGAATATCCATTCTCTCAGCAATATGATTGGAGTAGAAACGTTGCATCAGTATAGCTGTGGAGATATCTGGAACCGACCAGAGACCGCTTACTACGCATGGAACACCAGTAAGCATAAAAACCTGCAGGTAGGCCAACGAATTCATCGGCACTACCTTTTACAATATCAGTGATTCCAGTTTCACAGGCAGAAAGAGTAACCAACCTTGATGGAAAATATGTTGCTACGGCGAGTTGGGACAAAACTGCAAGGTTGTGGATGTTTAACAACACAGAAGATCTTATAAAAGAATCCTGCAACCGTTTAACCCGGAATCTTGCACCAGAGGAATGGAAAAGGTATATGGGTGGTGAACCTTACCACAATACATTAAATTTCAGTAATCGTTTGCAAATATAGGACTTACACACTTGAATTACAAAATCAAACATATTAAGACTGGTTGAGTATTTACACAGTTGAGTGTTTACACAGTTGAGGTTTAGTGGCATTGATTTCTTAGTTCAACAGCGTACTGTTTTGAACGCAAATTTATGTAGCTTCATCCAAAGGAGGTTTAAAAGGAAATGAACAAGTTTGTAATTGATGAAGATATGCCTATTTTAGTAGAATTAGCGCTAGTTTCTGGTACACGTGGCGTTTCAAGTACATCCCAAGATCTTGAACAAAAATCAACCGAGGCTCTAAATAGTGCCATGAATACAATACATCAAATGGCAACACATATAGTAGCTACAATGGATTCTGTTTCAGAAAGTAGCCGACCATCTAAGGTAGAAACAACATTTGGTCTAAAGCTCACTAGTGAGGGAAATGCATTAATAGTTAAGGGAAGCTTAGAATCTAATATCAATGTGACTCTTACATGGGAACTTAAAAAGGAAATTATATCAAATTTACAAATATCTACACAACATATATAGACTTAGGTAGCTGAACTGAAAAAACTGAAAAATCAATACTACTGGGCATTTAATTGTCTAACCTGTAAATTCAAAGTATAGTGTATCTTGTGCTTAAGTTTGTATCTTAAGGGTGTAAGTCCTCTTAAAGAAAATTCAGTCTAACACTAGCTGAAATAGAAGACTGAGAACTTGATAAGATATCTGATCAGGCTAAAAATATTAACTCATCGGAAATTACTTTGAAGATTGAATCACCGTCTCTTACAATCTACTCACTCAAATAGTAAGAAATGCACAACCATCTAATTTAGATGGCGGTGATCACAATCTAAAGTATAAAATATGACATACAACTTATCGAATTGATACAAACATCATCTGAATAGAAAAGATAATCAAATATAATAAAAATGTAATAGATGCAGTAACAATGTTATAAATGTAATCGAAGCGTTATTAAAAGCATATCAACCTGACAAAATCGTGGGATGAGATTAAAACCGATTCTTCATCTAGTGAATACATTGGTATTTGTCAAAATCTTTACTATTCAATGGATATGTATCACGCTGCAATTAAATAACTCTCTTCTAGCAGAATTACAAATTAACTAATTTTTTCCTTTTTCTCTGATCCTATTTGATCTCAGTATTTTAGTTCAACTTTCTGTTCTGCATCTTTGGTTTTAGTTAAACCCAAGAAAAAGTCTTAAAGTGCCTGAAAATGACTCATTTTTGATTTAATCAGTATAAACTCCAATCTATGCAGAACAAAAAAAAATAAACATTAAATACAAGATTAATTTATATTAATTATAACAAATAAAAAACTGTTAATATATGGCTCGCCCATCAAAACTTACTCCTGATATAAAAAAGAATCTGCGAAAATATTGTACTCGGGTTGACTTATAGCTTGGCTGCCAAATCGACCGGCATAACATACAAAACTTTCAATGACTGGATGAATAGGGGCAAGACAGATAAATCTGGGAAACATTATCAGTTTTATCAATATATTCAAAAATGCGATGCTGATGCCTCCAAAGTTATTTTGGAACGCCTTAACGATGCAGCTAAAGCTGGGGACACTCGAATATATCTTTGGATACTCGAACGTCGTTTCAGTGAAGATTTTGGTAGGCGTGAATATCGTAAAATGAATATTGTTTCAGAAAACCTGAATCAGTGAGATATCCAGAAGGGCCTAATATACTAGCTTAGTAATCTACTGTAAAAATTAATAGTTTATTATCCATGGAGGATTTCTGAGTTTTTTTAATGAGACTGTGAAGATGAAAATATGATCTGCTATCATAATTAGGGTATAAAGAGGATTTCTCCAAAATTTAGATAAATTTGGGAATATGGTCAGAGAGGTCAAAAATTTTTCATATCATCTATTATAGGGATGAAAAATCAAAAGATAAAAACTTTGGATCAATGCAGTTTCCAATGATAAATACACATGTTGTTTTTTCCATCCAAAAAGAAGATCTAAATCAATGGTAAACATGGGAATTCTACAACAGAAATCAGAATGAACGCAACCTTCATGGCCAATATACTGGGTGGAGTCGGTAGACAGAAAAAGATCGCTGAAAAAGTATTTTTATTCGTTTGAGCTTGTAATTCGAAGAATTTGATTCTTATTTAGGACCGTATTCATATTTAATATAATAGCGAGGGCCTCTGAGGTTTTTTTCACCAATAAAAGGATACTTTTAGGTTTCGTTTATTGGGGAGTAAGATCAGTGAAGTACTTAACTCAGAAAGCTACTAATAATTTAAAGAAGCTTAAAAAAGGAGCTTTAAAGATGCCTTTTCACGTAATGATTATACCTACCCTTGGTTGCCCTGCTAATTGCAGTTATTGCTGGAGTTCCGAGGAAAAATCTCCGATAATGAGCATTGAAACGATAACAGAAGTTGTTAAATGGCTTAAAAGTTTAAGGGGAGATAATGTTACTTTTACTTTCCATGGTGGGGAGCCACTCCTAGCAGGAGCAGATTTTTATATGGAAGCACTACCGCTACTTGTTAAGGGTTTAAGCCCACGGAAAATAGCTTTTGCGATATAGACAAACCTCTGGAAGCTTACCCCGGAAATAGCGAAAATTTTTGCTGAATACAATATCCCCATAGGCTCCAGTCTGGATGGTCCAAAGGAGCTCAATGACTTCCAAAGGGGAAAAGGGTACTACACGAAAACAATGATGGGTTACGGAATTGTAAAAAATAAAGGACTGAATGTTAGATTCATTACCACTTTCACTTCTCATTTCGTAAAGTTCAAGAGAGAAATTTTCAATTTTTATCTTGAGCAAGGTTTTACTCTCAAATTACACCCATGCCTACCTTTCTTAAAAGGCGAAAATCCCAACAAATGGACAATTGATCCGGAAGAATATGGAGAACTTTTAATTTACCTTCTCAATAAATATCTGGAAAATATGGGTAAAATTGAAGTTATGAATATTGACCATCTGTGTAAATGTGTATTTACGGGCAAGGGAACTGTCTGCACATATGTTGACTGCATGCGACACACATTTGCAGTTGGCCCTGAAGGAAATATATATCCATGCTATCGCTTTGTGGGCATGGACGAATGGATTATGGGTAATGTATATGACCATCCGACTGTGGAAGACCTTTCCCAATTCGATGCATGGAAATGCTTGGACAAATTTAAAGAATATGTGGACAAAGAATGTGGCAAATGTACTCACATTAAATACTGTAGAGGGGGATGCCCATACAATGCCATAGTTCCCACAGGAGGTAAAATAAGGAGTATTGATCCTTATTGCACTGCATACAAGATAATTTTCGACGAAATAACAAAAAGGTTCAATGAGGAGATGTTCGGTTCCTGTGAAATGGGCGTTTTTTTACCACAGACGATGAACTCTTCAAGGCCAAGCATAATGTCTCTAATGCGAAATAAAATCTGAAATGCCGGGTTACTATCAGCATTTCAAAACCCATAAAGCCAATCGATTGCGCCTACGGGACGGTAGGTCAAAAAAAATTTAGACACTTTTTTGAGCATAGTGAACTCATGAAATTATGGTCCTCAAAGTAAAAGACTCTGCCAAGCTACTCTTAAGTAGGGTATAGGTGATATGCAGTCCCTCGTTCTCGGAAGGGGTTTAACCCCGATAGCTGGTAAGAGGAGTTCAGGAGGTTATGTGCTTGTGCTGTCAAAAGACTTACTCTTCCATTAAACTTTTTATTTTTCACTTTTTATCAATGCAATAAAAGGATTTTGAAAAAATGGGGGAACAATATTACAGTGTATGAGCACAAACAATGCATCATATTTTCTTTAACTTTCCTTTATCAGTCGAGGATCCTGAAAGAAGGACATAAGGTGTTTCAGACCGATTTATTTATATATGGAAATGATGTGTATAGTGCGCCATAAGCTAGTTGGAAACCGCTAATTTCTGAGAATTTCTGGTCATTTTCTAGATCATAATTTTTATTATCAGGAGCTTATAGCTGTTGCATAAAGTGAGGGATTCAATTTTGGAAACACTAAGAAGGTTGGAAATTTTATACAGAAAATAAAGAATTTCTAAAAGCACAAACTGCAACAAGTAGTTTAAATTTTGTGACGAAGAATTCAGATCATTTACACACATTAATTAAGGAAAACTCACATGAGCATAAAAAGATAGATTAAGTGACTTAAAGGCCCGAAAGACCATCCAGTAGCATATAAAATAATAATATATATGAAAATCATTTTGGAGGAATCAATTGGCACGGAAAAAAGTACAAAGAAAGATCGACGGATGGAAATCCAAGGAGTGGTACAATATTGAAGCACCTGTCTATTTAAACAGGAGTATTGTTGGGAATACTATGGCAGGAGATCCTTCCTTGCTGATAGGCCGTAATGTTGAAACCACTGTCGGAGAACTCACCAATGATATGACCAAGAACAATACAAAAGTCATTCTCAGGATCAACAACGTCATTGGAGAAATAGCAACAACTGACCTCATGGGGCATGAACTGACAACTGACTATGTTCGCTCGATAGTAAAGAGGCAGACTTCCAGGATAGACGCCAACATTGAAGTAAAAACCAGAGACAAGTATGTTATTCGTGTAAAACCAACCTGTTTCACAATTAAGAGGGCACGCTCAAGCCAGATGCAAGCCATCCGAAAAATGATGGTTGAAATAGTCAAAAAGCGTGCAGCAGAATCTGATTTTGAGAGCTTTATGCAAGAAGCAATACTTGGGAGACTTTCAGCAGCCATTTACAGGCAGGCAAAGTTCATTTACCCACTTCGCAGAGTCGAAATCAGAAAAACTCAGGTGGAAGCTATGCCGGCAGTTGTACCTGCTTTATCATAGCTAATGTTCTGGTTAAGGAGCAAGGGAAAATTCGGTAGGGTTTTCTTATCTCCCATTTACAATCTAATTGCCTTTTCAGCTCTATTCCATATGATATACTTGTAAATGATGCTACATAAATTATGAATTATAGTTCACACTGTAAAAATTGATACTTCAAAAACTTAGAACAATAATGGGAGCTGAATACGGAAACCAATCATCTCATAAATCACCTAACTTAATTATTCTACATATAATTATTCTACATATTATAAGTTAATAATAGGTGCATAATCATTATAATCGTAAATATGAGGAATAGACCACTCGTAGGCTCAAAGTGAGTTTCTTATTCGATGGACATGGGGGGTAGATGTATACTAGCACCATAAAATCGGTTCTAAAGTCATTTATCCTTAGTAATAATTGGTTTTGATGCTATCACTGATGGTAGACTGCCAAAAAGTCTCACGATTTACAAAACAGTGTACTGAAAGTTCTGTAAAATCTGATTGACTCTATGTACTTTTTCTTTTACCATAATAAATAGGATTTATCGTTTTACTGATGCAGAAGTTTTCATACAAAACTTAACCCTCTTAGGGTTAAGATAATCAAGCTTGTGGACCAAAATATACAGCTGTTTAATCATTTAATCATGAATTCTCTAATCTATGTAAGTTTTCCAATGCTGGTTTATTGGTCGGGTCAAGTTTTATTGCTTTAATAACTTTTCAATATTTCAGTTTGAATGATATAAAGATAACCATTCCTGCTCCGAGAATTACATACTGCTTTACTCTTTGCTTTAAGGCTTTTTCTAGGACGTCTTCCGCATACTGGGCAAGGTTACTGAAAAGCTCAGTATATTTATTTATTGCTTACATTAATGACTTTGAGGTAATTCTTTGATCAGAGTGCAAGGCATCATACACAGAATAATTTAATTATTTATCTCATGTCATATTTTTGTTCAATTAAATGTTGTCTCGATATTTCAATGTGAAATAGTAGTATAATCCGGCAAGAAGGGAGGGAAAACAAATTAAATTTCATTTTTCGTAGGCTTTCTGTTTCCCGGTAGCGCATTTGATAGTATTTTTTACCATCTATCCCGTCAGAAAGACTCTTATATTTAATCATTTTGTCCAGCTCTTTTATGCTCTTCCACAGAAGTAGATGCAAGTTTTGTTTCTATTTGATCCAGGAGCATCTCTACAAAAACTACTTTGGAGTTTCAAAATCCTTTCATTGTTACTCTAGAGGTTGTGCTTTTATGGAACGGACAAAGTTGCAGGCGATAACTTTAATTGTAACAACATTAAATCTGCTTTCTGCTATTAATTCGACTCTTTCTCCAAAATCTTTTAGTTTACCTTTTTCATATACCTTTGCTCTTCACATTATATTATTGATATTAGGATAGCAAAGCTATTTTAAAGTGGAATGCCTGAGTTATTTTCTATTTTGTTTAGTTTTTGATATAAAAATCACAATATATCTAATGAAACTTAAATGAAACAAACTTATTTATGGAAAAAATCCCATGACAGGATAGCCACTATTATTATGAAATAAAAGATTCTCTTAAATTTCATTTTTCAAATTCATTTCAATCTATAACAAGATTCTATTCACAAAGGTGTGCTGAGAAGATATGACTTCCAGAAACTTTCTTACGATCGATGATTTTGATGTAGATGGGAAAACCATTCTTGTAAGGGTTGACCTGAATTCTCCAATGGATACCAAAGGCAACATTTTGGATGACATGCGTATTCGAAGTCATGTTGCCACCTTGAAGGACCTAGAAGATGCAAAAGTTATTCTACTTGCGCACCAGAGTCGTCCCGGGAAAAAAGACTTCACACTAATGAAGCCTCATGCCCATCTGATGTCTAAACATCTGGGTAGGCAGGTTAGTTATGTAGATGATATCTTTGGGACCTATGCAAAGATTCAGATTGCATCGATGGAAAATGGTGATGTCATACTGCTCGAAAACGTAAGGTTCTATTCCGAAGAAAGCTTGGAAAGAACACCACCAGAACATGCCACAACCTACTTGGTTAAGAAGCTGGTACCCTTCGTGGATATTTTCCTAAATGATGCATTTGCCGTATCCCATAGATCTCATCTTTCTGTCGTAGGATTTACAGAACTTCTTCCTTCAGGAGCTGGAAGAGTAATGGAAAAAGAGCTAGTGTCTCTCGACAGGGCAATAAAAGGAGTGGAACGGCCAAGTATTTTCGTTTTGGGAGGAGCAAAGGTCGACGATTCCCTTCGAGTGGCGGAAAATGTACTTATAAATGGAGGGGCGGACAGGGTATTATTTACAGGAGTGGTGGCAAACGTTGCTCTAGCTGCTTCTGGAGTAAATATTGGAAAAGTCAACATGGAATTCATCAAATCCCAAGGGTATGAAAATCAGATCGAAAAGGCAGAAAGTCTACTTGCAAAGTTCAGAGATAGAGTTTGTCTCCCTATGGATGTTGCTGTGAACGATAATAAAAAAAGAGTTGAAGTGCCTATTTTAAAGCTCAATTCAAATTCTCTTCCCATAAATGATATAGGGCTTGAAACAATTGTGGCTTTCACCAGAAAAATCGAAAATTCGAAAACTGTTGTCTTAAATGGCCCTGCGGGAGTATCAGAGATTGCTGAATTTGCTCTTGGAACCCATGAAATAATTAAGGCTGCAGTAAAATCTGAGTTTTCAATTATTGGTGGGGGACATATAACTGCAGAAGTTGATCACCTTGGCCTAGAACATCGTTTCTCCCATATCAGCACAGGTGGAGGAGCTTGTATTGATTATCTTGCAGGGATGAAGCTTCCAGGCGTTGAGGCCCTAAAGGTTGCGGCTAAAAAATATAATGAAATTAAGAAAATGTGAAAAATTTATTTCCTTGAATTTCCGGACCTATTAATTTTGTAGCAATATTTTCTATTTAGCAGTTATTTCTGTTTCTTTCTTTAATTTTGCTTCTTAAATAGTCCTTACCCGCTGCAACTGATATTCCATGGATGTTACCACTACCATACTGAAATTTAGGTTAATTTTTAAGATATGGCAATATTAAAAAAATTGATGGCATTTTTGTGCATAGCTGCTGAAAGTAAGTTCTATCTACTCATAAATAAAATTCTAGAAAGGATAGTTCAGATAAACATATTGTTATACCAGTTTCAGTATATATATTGTTATTAACCGTATAAATTCTAATGATAAATAATATCTACAGGCTAGTGGCAATGATATTCATAAAATAGACTATTCAAAAATAGGTGTTGGTTCACGCATGCTTACAGAAACTGAAGGAAGGACTGCAGTCAAACTTGCAAGAAAGGCAATTGAATCATTCTTGTCTGAGAGGAAACTTCCAGATCCTCATGATTTGGATTTTGAGTTTTCGACGGTTTTTGGAGAAATGAGGGGAGTTTTCGTTACACTTACTGAAAAAGGGCTTCTTAGGGGTTGTATAGGCCATCCTTTTTCGGACTCCACACTAAAGAAAGCACTTCTGGATTCTGCGATCTCAGCGGCTATTCGCGATCCGCGCTTTCCACCTGTTGAAGAAAAAGAGCTGGATGATATGATTGTTGAGGTAACAATTCTCACCCCTCCTGAAAGAATCAATGCTCCTCCAAAAGAATTTCCAAACATTATAAAGATTGGTAGACATGGTCTCATTGTCAAGCAAGGTTACTGCCAGGGATTGCTGCTTCCTCAAGTTGCTCCTGAAAATAATATGGATTCGATTGAGTTTTTGGGTCATACATGCCTAAAAGCCGGTCTTTCTCCTGACGCTTGGCTCACAGGAGCTGAAGTTCACTGTTTCGAAGGGCAGATTTTCAAGGAAAAAGAACCACGTGGCGAAATTTTTGAAGAAAGACACTATTAAAAAAATAACAGATGACCCAAAAGCTATATCAAAAAACTATAGAGATTTCGATAAAGTTTAATATTGTGCCGATTTTTTATACAAAGTCTAATAAATAATTTGATTGTCTACGCTATTTATTATAAAATCATAGCATAAGAATCTCTTGATATTTTTTTCAAAAAATGAGAACGACACTCATTCTTCAGATTTGATCAATAACTTGTGGAGACGGTCAATAATTCATTGGAACTAATGTCTCAAAATTTAATCTTTGTTTTAACGCGTTCCGAATCCATCATTTCTTCATATTGTGGCTTAATTTTGCCTGTTGAATAAAAATAAGTGTCTTTGTTTTCAGTGGAACAAATGAACATGAAAAGGTAATTCGCTTTACTCAACCATCAAAACAAGGGTGAATTAAGAAATAATGTTTTCAATATAAAATTGTATTATATCATTGAAATAGCATCAAATGAACGCTTATTTTTGATGTTTTTAACTTTAGATATTTAATTGCGAATTCAGGATATTTTGTAGAAGATGTTGTAGCATGAAATGAAAACTTAAGAACTTCTGATAGCCCTAATTTGCTTTATCAAATAAAGTTGTATATAGCAACGACACAAAATAGTTCAAAGCGTATATCGAGTAAAATGGAGTATCCATACCAATAGCGTAGTACTTTTAGTTTTCCTAATCAACAATCCTTTATTTTCAGTTACTATTTTTTTTATTTTTATTGTAGAAATGTTTCCTGAGATGAATAGATTTGAAAATATTTGTATGGGTCAAAATATTTATTAGGAAGTATGCTGTATAAACTGAACATGCCCTCTCTATCTTTCGTAATGCCTTCAATGGATGAAGAAGAAACCATCCGAATTTGTATAGAGAAAGCTCAACACATATTGAAAAAATATAACTTAGATGGAGAGATAATAGTCGCTGATAACTCATCAGACAGAACAGCTGAGATCGCAGTGGCTATGGGTGCAAAGGTAATCGGTCCGATAAAGGGATATGGGAATGCTTATCTCAAGGGACTTGCTCTGGCAAAGGGGAACTATATTGCTATTTCCGATGCGGACAATACATACGATTTACTCGAGCTTGATAAATTTTTGGACCCTCTCATGGCTGGAGATGCAGACTTTGTAATAGGGACCAGAATCAAAGGCGATATCAAAAAAAAAGCTATGCCTTGGCTGCATCAATACATAGGCAATCCTTTACTGACTGAAATGCTTAATTTTCTATTCAAGACAAAAATATCGGATGCTCATTGTGGAATGAGAGCTTTTACAAAAGAAGCAATTGAAAAAATGAATCTTAAAACTCATGGAATGGAGTTAGCTTCCGAAATGGTAATAGAAGCCGCTAAATGTGGACTGAAGATCAAAGAAGTCCCTATAACCTATTACGCACGCAGGGCTCCTTCCAAGCTGAACTCCTTTAAGGATGGCTGGAGACATGTCCGCTTCATGATGCTCTATAGACCAGTTCCTTTCCTATATTTACCAGGTGCTTTTGTGTTTATCCTGGGTTTTTTAATAACTTCGTCCCTCCTTTTCACGGAAAGCGCTGCATATAATAGATCCCATTCATTTATTTTAGGTAGTATGCTTTTAATAATTGGCGGACAAACTCTTGCTACTGGTGGGTATATGAAAACTTATGGCCTAATCCACGGCATGTACCAAGTTGACAAAAAAAGTAAAAAGTTCCTGAACTACCATTCCCTCGAAAAAGAACTATTTGTAGGTTCCATTATCTTGGGGATTGGCATTATTCTTGGGCTGAAAGTCGCCTATACTTGGATCATTTCTGGATTTGGTTCTCTTAAAGAGGTGGAATCGGCCGTAATTTCAATGGTTCTTGCTGCAATTGGGCTTCAGCTAATCTTTTCTGCGATTTTTATTAGCGTAATGCTACTGGAAGTGGATGCAGACTAATAAGTGATATAATGAAAATAGCTTTCGTATACGATGCTGTATATCCATGGGTCAAAGGCGGTGCAGAAAGACGTATCTATGAATTAGGGAAGCGGCTCTTGGCCAAGGGGCATGAAGTGCATATTTTTGGGATCAAATGGTGGGAAGGAAGAGATACTATTGAGTATGAAGGTATGAACTTACATGGTGTTTGCAAAGCTATGGAACTGTATGCAAACAGAAGAAGATCAATCTCCGAAGCACTTATTTTCTCAGTGAAATTGTATTCTCATCTCCAGCAGGAAAAAATGGACCTTATAGATGTGAGCGTATTTCCATATTTTCCATGTTTTACCACAAAAGTGATCTCAATTCTGAAAAAAACTCCTTCGGTGTTCACATGGCATGAAGTTTGGGGTGACTACTGGTATGAATATTTGGGGAAGGCTGGCTTTTTCGGAAAAGTTATCGAGAAATATGTTTCAAAAATTTCGGATAAAAACATAGCAGTTTCGGACTGGACAAAAAAGAGGCTTGAAACCCTTGGGGTTCCTGCGGAAAAGATTACTGTTATCCCTAATGGGATAGATCTCGAAATAATTAATGAAATCGAATCTGAAGGCGGCATAACTTATGCAGGGCTAGATGCAAAAATCTACGACGTGATTTTTGTAGGCAGGCTCATTAAGGAAAAAAATGTTGATGTCCTGGTTAAAGCTGTAGTCCTCCTTAAAGTTGATTTTCCGGATATCAGATGCTGCATTGTTGGTGAAGGGACCGAAAAAGCACAGCTTATGGAGCTTGTAAAAGAGCTTAGAGTTAGTGGCAACTTCGAGTTTGTGGGCTTTCAAGATTATCGTGTGCTCATCGGAAAAATCAAGGCTTCCAAGGTTCTTGTTCTACCTTCCAGCAGAGAAGGTTTCGGAATGGTTATAATAGATGCTTTTGCCTGCGGAGTGCCTGTGGTGACGGTGGCGGAAAAATACAACGCAGCACAGGAATTGGTTGATGATGAACTGGATGGATTTGTTGTTAAACTGGATGCAGATGAAGTTAGGGGTGGTATAACAAAAATAATTAAAGAGGACATTGATTATAAAGAGGCTGTTGAGAGAGCCTTTTGTAAAGCCAAAAAATATGACTGGAATGAGATTGTTACAAAAATTCTGTTTGCATATAGAAAATGATTTTATAATTTGATCTCTTATAACAAAAATAAGGTAATTTTCAAACAATTTGACAACTTATATAATTGATTCCAAAAAGGAATTTTATCAATTTTTTGTTTTTTCCAGTTTTGAAAGAAAATGGAATTTCATTTCAATTAGTTAAACTACTTTCTTCATTTGGGAAAGTAATGACTTTTGTATAAATAGTGAATTCACGAATCAATAACACTTTTAAAAGCATCAATAATTCCAAATTTATTTATACCGGATTTCGAGAAATCTCTAATTTTTACGAGTAATGTATATTCACAGGCATATGATCGAATTTAGCAGTAAAACAACTTTTGGTTGTGGGGGTGAGTTAATGAAAAATATATACCCACAAATTTCTAAATGTTTTTATCAATACAAGAGACATACATTGTTTCAAATCTTATCAACAGTTTATATATACAACCAAAGATTGTTTTATTCAGTAACTTCTTATAAGGACAGATCTTAACTTCATTGTTAGAATGCATTTCGTAGAAGTCCTATAGTTAGATAAATCCACAACGTTTTTATAAAAATAGGCTGTGTATAAATGATATGAAATAACGAATTTTCATTAATTTGAACTTATAACCTTATACATATGTTCCTCTTCTTTAAGGTGGCTTAGATAAATTTTCTATATAGCCTCTCCCCCCAAAATTACTAAAAAAGAATATACAAGATAATTAATGGGAAAACTAAATTATGAGAAGCTTAACTCGATGCTCAAAGACTACTTATTTTTCCTTCGTTTATTGAGTGACACGATGGAAAGCAGAGATTTGTGATTCATATCTAGGGGTGAAAATTATGATTTCAAAAAAAGTGAATCTGCAACAGCTAGATAAGTCCATAAACTGTCAAATTGGAGCATTTAATGCTAGATATCTTTCAAAGGAAACCAAGACAGAAATTCCCAAATACGAATTCCCTGAAGAGGGGATGAGTCCAAGAGCTGCTTATCAGCTGGTACATAATCAGCTGAGCCTTGACGGTAATCCTTTACTTAATCTAGCTAGTTTTGTCAATACATGGATGGAACCTGAAGCAGATAAGCTTATCATGGAAAACATCAACAAAAATCTCATAGATGTCTTTGAATATCCACAAATTTCGAGAGTTATTCATCAAAATATTGTGAACACGCTTGGTCGTCTTTTTAACGGCCATAATACCGAATTCATGGGTACGGCAACAGCAGGTTCTTCAGAGGCCATAATGCTGGGTTTACTGGCTCACAAATGGAGCTGGAAAATTTCTGGGCGTGGTACAGGTAAACCGAACATAATTTTCGGAGCAGATGCTCACGTTAGTTGGGACAAATTTGCCAGATACTTCGACGTCGATGCCATAAAGATTCCTATATCCAAGAAAACACGTATAATAACAGCCGAAGCTGTCTCAAAGCATATTGATGAGAACACAATTTGTGTTGGTTGTGTGTTGGGAACTACTTATACAGGCGAAATAGATCCCATAAAAGAAATTAATGACTTGCTCATGAAATACAAGAAAGAAAAAGATTGGAATATCCCCATCCATGTAGATGGTGCAAGTGGCGGTTTCATATTACCCTTTACAAAGCCTGATTTTGAATGGGATTTTAGATTGGATAGAGTAAGATCAGTAAATATTTCTGGGCACAAGTACGGATTAACTTATCCAGGTCTTGGTTGGTTGATCTTCCAAGATGAAAAAGACCTCCCCAAAGATCTTATTTTCACTGTAAACTACCTTGGGGAACAGGAAAAGACTTACACACTTAATTTCTCAGGAGGCAGTGCAATGGTTGTGGCTCAATATTACAACTTTTTAAGGTTCGGCAGGGCTGGATATACCGAGATAATGGAAAATATTTTGGAAGTTTCACAGGATCTTGCTAAAAGGCTTGAAAGATTAGGCAGATTCGAAATACTGAATAAAGGAGAACAGCTTCCAATAATTGCTTTCAAGCAAAAAAAGGTGACCGAATATTCCTTGCTGCAGCTTTCACATAAACTGAGAGAAAGAGGCTGGACAGTTCCCGCTTACAATTTACCCAAAAATGCTGAAGATGTCGAAATAATGCGTATTGTAATAAGAGCGAATTTCACTTCTGATATGGCAACAATTCTTGTCGATGATATCGAAAAATCGTGTAAGTTCTTTGAAGGAGGAACAAAACTTAGGGGAGATAGAAAAAATACATATATAAAGGATTCGGCCAAGATTTGTTAAAAAATTTAGTAAGAAAATACCTGTAAAGGGATATTTCTTTAGACATTTTGTACCTTAACTGAAGAAACATGAAGCATTACTTATACCTGTTTTCAGGACGACTTTGAAATCTTTCGGAGATTTTTTCACTGCCCACAGACTCAGATAGTTATTTTCTACATACCTACAAACTAGCTATTAATTTATTAAGTAGTTTAGCCAGGCCTTCACTTATCTTTTGCCTCGAAGCAAGGGATACATACTACTTTTCCATTTCTTACTCTTCCCAGAGGTTCCATAAAACCTTCTCCACACTTGTTACAGATCAGAGTAAAATAAATTATGGCTTTTTCTGGAGGCTTTATTTTAACCTCACTGACCGAGAACAGTTTTTCCTCTAGGTATTTTTAGGATCCACTGGCTTTTTGCTTCGTTTAAGGCTCTAAACTCCTGAGCCTCTTCTAGGCTTGCAGCATTTATTCTTATTTTTGCGAAGAGTGCAGCATGGTTCTCGTTCTGTGAAAGGACAGCGAGTTCCAAGGAAATCCTGGTGGTCTTTTTATCGCCTCTTTTGAAATATGTGTTAAACCTGCTTCCCATGATTTTTGAAAACAAGATTTCCTTTTCCGCAAGTACAGCCATTTATTACCTGAATAGCATCAATAGCACAAGATTTATTTTCCATAATTGCAACTAACTCTTCGTCTTTGCTCCGGTCTTTAAAGTGATTGGAAGCTAGTAATGTCACCCTATAGCCAATTGAAAGTCCTGGGCATACATGTCCATAAAATTGTGCAACATTATTGAAATCCAAATTTTTAGCTACTACTTCAGTTGATCTTACTGTTGATATGGTTGATACTATCTAAATACCATTTGTCTGGATAAGTTATTTGAGATGGTAGTATATAGTTGATTAAAAATTTCCTGCTAAACAGTACGTAGGAATATCCATCACATAAACTATTAAAAGATTAAGTACTTACTCGAAAAAGGACTTATTGATAAAAAGAATTCCAAGAATAATTTATAAAGTAGATCATGACGAGGTACTTGAGAAAAGAATATATTACTCAGCTAAATTTTTTAAACTGTATTTGGCCTGATTCTCTGACCGCTTGGAAATACCATAGCTTCTCTTACAAGGTAGAACAATATGTCAACTTGGTTGTGTGCATATGTGTAAACTGGATTATAAAATATTATATTTTTTATCATTTATCCGCCTAATCAATCAAATTCAATATCAAAAATGTGATCAAAATTAGAAATTATAACTTTTAATGGACAGAAAATTATCTTTCGAATAAATTCCCGAAAAGTGAATCAAAAATTTGTTGACCTCAATATTATTCGTCATTACTTTTAAACATGAAAATTTCCTTTTAACATAAGAGTCAAAATGTAGAATTAGAGGTATATTCCAATAAATTGGAATACCTTTTTCTTGTCATTCGCAGGAATAATTAATGCGGATGAAATAGTTTGCATTAATATTAGAATTGATCCTAATAAGACATTATTTATTGATTTACTTAGACTAAAATAAAGGCAGAATATAATGATTGATTGGATTAGTAACCTCAAGTACCATCTGCAGTCAATGTTTATACTTAATAAAGAACTCATAAAATAAAGCATAAGGATCATTGAAACTAGAAAGGATACAGTAGTCGCAACTGCCGCACCATTAATTCCATAAACAGGAATCAATAGTATGTTCAATATGGCGTTTATGATTGCTGAAACTAATGGAATTCTATACACAAGATTCAGTTTTCCGACACTGGCAAAAATTGAGCCGACAGATTTTGTTATTCCGAATAAAACTGTGCCAACCAATAGAATATTTAAAGGTATATAAGCCTGCTCAAATTCTGCTCCAAAGATCAAAGTTATAATCTGTTTCCCAAAAAAGACAAAGAACATACTAGACAATACTAAAAAAATGCTGCTATATTTCATGCAACGATCTACAACAACCTTGATAGGATCATCCATTTTTTTTGCATAATATTCCGAAATCAAAGGGAAAGTAATTTTCTGGATAGAATCTGGCAGTATCCATATAATTTTTGCAAACATAACTGAAACACTGTAAACTCCTAATTCTCTCGATGAAAGGAAATATCCAATCAGAAGCACATCTGCTTGATAATTAATTAAATTAACAGCATTTGAAAATAGAGTTATGGAGCCAAAAGAAATCATTTGCTTTGTTAGTTGAAAATAGTTAGCCCAAGAAATTCGTGGCAATCTGTAGATAAACATCATAAAAATAGATGTGAATATTGAAGAAATTACTATTCCGAGAACTGCACCTTCTATACCATATTTGAAAAGAAGCAAAAAAGTAATGATAAAAAGTGACAGACTTTGAACAATTGTAGACCATGCATTTTTTGTCATTTCCCTAAATCCATTTAAAACTGAGAGAAACATACTAGTTAGAATGTAGAAAGGGTAGGCAAAAGATAAAATTTTTAGTAACACTGACAACTGGGGCATACCAAAAAAGCTGGCAAATAAATCAGAAGTTGAGTATGTAAACAAAAATGCTATTATTCCAAGTACTAGAGAAGTAATAATACCTGAAGATACTACTTCCTGTTGTTTTTTGGAATTTCCAGAAAACTCAGCTAGGTATTTGATTACGGATGCAGGAATTCCAAACGTGATGAAGAGAATCAAGGTGCTAAAAATAGTATTTACCATCTTATACAATCCAAGATCACTGGCACCCAGATATCTTCCCAACAAAACGTTTATGGGGAAAGCTACGAGTACAGCCATTAACGAGGAGAAAAATGTTACACCAACATCGGAAATAAATTTTTTAATTTCAGACAAAAGATCACATCTTTAGTAATTATAGAACTAATATTTTTTTCAAAGAAAGTCTACAAAACTACGTATGGTCGTTCACTATTGAAATCCAGCTCTATTTATAAAAGTTAGATAATCTATTAGCTATACTGATTTTTTATAGAAGTCAATTATTCTTACTAAGCATATATGTTTATTTATAAGTATATGACTAAATTTGGGCCTTCATCAAAATACTGACGAATTCACGGTTTAATTATTTTTTCCCAACTTCTTTATTTTCGATAACTTATGTAGTTGAGAGAGCAATCAAAGATTTTGGATCTGTACTGAATAGTATTATTAAATTACTCGAAATCTCATAGTACTTGACTCTCAGTTTAAATGTAAGAGTCTAATTTAAGGAAACTCAAGTCCAATCTTAGTATATTTTGCCTTTCTTCGTTTTTCAAAAAAATTTGTGAATCCAAATTTTCATAAGAAAGTAATCTTTTATGAAGAAAAATAAATATATGTTTTTATAGAAATTCTATTTGCTTTGCACTCGAGTATAATATCCCATGAATCAAAATTTGTTTATTCAAATTTTGTTTTTAGATCGGAAACCATTTCTCATTACGAAAGCTATCATAAAGATTTTAATTACTGAGGGCAAAATGAATTTCAGGATAATCCCATGAAGAATTGTTTGAGTAGATTGTTTAAATACAACGCTAAATTTAGGTATGTGGGACGATCGAATTTTATAATTTGTTTAATATACATATATATATATTTATCTGTAGGATTTCAAGTATGCCTATATGCCATATAAAATTTTGATATATAACTATTACGTGTGTTTAGTTTGAAAGCCATACTACAACACTTTTGCAGAGAAATTTATCTCTGATATGAAGATTTAGGTAATCTTCCCTTTTCCTCTAATAATTGAACGTCTGATACGTTATGCCAGCAGATTAGGAAGCAAGAGAGCATGAAAATCCCAAAGCAATATTGTTCCAAGTTCTAAATCATATTTCTGAAGTTAATTTACGAGGTCCAGCCAGTATAATATCGGTTTTCACTTTGCTAATTTTTGTAAATTAAAATTGTATTTTGGTATTTTTTTGAGTTTCCTTATACATAAAAGCGATGCTGGACTATGATATCAAAAATGATCGATTGTAGGACGATTTAAAACATTTTCCGGAGTAGGTTATCGAAAATTTCGCTTTGAATGAATTCTAAACCGGCTGTAGGGGCTGAAATGAAGTCATTTATTGGTGAGCGTGGATAGGCTTCTCTTATTATAATTTATAAAATTCAAATTAAATAATTCCAGTTTAATTGTGCAAGTTCTATATTAAGAAAGCACAAAAATGTTAAAAAACTGAACTAATAAAATAGCAAAGTTTATAAAAGATACACTGCATATCATTTTTAATAAAATAGATGTTTAAAGTTATCAGTATCATTTTAATGTTTAAAACAAAATTAACCATATAAAGACATTTTTGGTAATTGATCGACAAAATTCTAAAAACGGGTTCCTCTCATTTTATGTAAAGTTCATAACAAAATATTTTGTTTGCTATTTTCAGCAACTCCTAGACCAAACTAAATTTTTGAAGGGCGTTAAATGGAGCAATTATGAATTCAACAGAGCAAGTAGCACAAGAAATTTGTGTCGCCAGAGTGGTATATCAATTTTATCCTTTCATAGGAGGTTCAGCAACACATATTCAAGAACTATCCACAAAAATAAATTCCTATTTGAAAGATCAAATTATAATTGCACCAAATTTAGGTGACAGTTGTAGAGAGTTTGATGAGAATTTTGGGATAAAAATTATTAGGACAAGAGTTTTGTCGTTGAAATTTATAAAAAGAATGCCAATCTTGCCGTTGATTGATTTACTATATTCGATTAGTGTATATTCAACACTAACAAAAATGAAGCGGCCAGATATTATCCATGCTCATGGTATTTCTAATGTCGTTTACTGCACACTTATCGGGAAAATGTTAGGGGTTCCTGTAGTAGGCATGCTTCATGGATCAGGTGCCGCATATTCGAAAAGCGCCGATATATATGAAACGGTATTAGCAAAATTGTGCAATCCAAATGCATCTATTGTGTTAGATGATGGATCGTCTAGTATAAATAAATTTAAAAGATTGTGGGGTAATAAAGTTACCCCCGTTTATCATGGAATTGACACTGAACTTTACAGACCCATAGACAAAAATGAATCACTAATCGATAAATTATCAATTGGACCCTTGAGTTTTATAATCCTATCGACAAGCTCTCTGGAATCTGTTAAAAGCATTGATTTGGCCATCAAATCATTTAAATTATTTCTTGATAAATCTGCTTCAAAAAATTCATATCTGCTGATCGCTGGCCATGGACCTCTAAAAGACTCACTAATAAATTTATCAAAAGAGCTTAAAGTGGATAATAAAGTAAGATTTCTTGGTGGACTTTCATTAAGTGAAATTATAGAATATCTTTCAATTTCTGATGTTGTTATTGCTACAAGTCTTTATAGTAATATGAATCGTTCTGTGCAAGAAGCGATGGCTTGTGAAAAGCCAGTAATAGCATTTGATAGTGGGACAACACGAAATCTTATAAAACATATGGAAAACGGACTTTTAGCCAAATCTGGTGACATTGATAGTTTTGTAAACAATATTCTACTTTTGTATAATAATGAGGAACTGAGGGAGAAAATAGGAATGAATGCAAGAAAAACTATAGTAACTACGAGAAATTGGGATGAAAGAATAAAAACTGAATTAGATATTTACCGTAGAGTATTAATGAAGTAGTGGTGAGATGACTTTAAAAAACATTAATCTAAATAAGATTCAAAAGGCTTAAGTCAGACTTTCTTTGAGTTAATTGAACTCTAAAAAGCACAAAAACGTGGGAAAAAGGAAATAAGGAATTATTCTTCCGCTTTTTTCGGTTTTAGAGAAATTTGAATAATCCAAACATGCATAATTACCTTTAAAAGTTCATTGATTTTTAAAGATGTAATTAATTCTGAGTTTCCTAGAACTGGTTTAGTCACCATTAAAGATGCAACATATATAATTTAGAGAATTCAGAGAATTTATATGAGAATCGAGGAGTTCAAATGCGTAATTTTTTTACGAGATCCTCTACAATCACAGAATGCAGAAAAAGATAAATTTTTGCGATTCCAGATATATTAGAAAATCTCTTAAATTGGAATTGAGTTTAGAAACTTTTTTAACTAGAGTCACAATTTTTACTCTACTAATTCATTAAGCTTACAGATAAATATAATGAGAGTGAGAAAGGGTACAGCTATGGTTACTAATAATCCTAATGATA
>OCZT010000184.1_pt1 | contig 59071 bp, 48 predicted proteins | sample 1539031 | NCBI WGS metagenome assembly OCZT01 (sample SAMEA3539308, study PRJEB22396) | soil metagenome | biome: tundra; feature: field; material: soil | place: USA | collected 2010-05 | depth 0.15 m
AGGACAGACGCTTACTGCAAACGCCGAGACTTCGCGCCAACTGCAAGATCGAGGCTTACCTCAACGTCACTCTTGACTTCGGACGTTGCGGGCGGCAGGCGCGCGGCGTCTTGACGGGCCTGGCTGTCGCTTCGTCGTGAGGCCATCGGTACTACGGGACGGGCGGGGAGCCAGCCTGCGGGTAACGGCATCTGCGACGGCTGCGATCACGGCTTAGACACGCCCAAAGGGAACGAGGCCAGCGCATCGAGTCACGTTCTTGTCCAAGAACGTGATCATGTCGCCGGCGGCGGACGGTTGACCACCTTGGCGAGCCTGGAGCCACGAATCCGGAGCTTCAGTGCAGTACCGCGCTTCTGGGACTGCCCACATGGAGCCACGTGAGCATGTCTCCTGACAAGCTGAGCCCGGTAAGCGCTGACGGCTCCTCCAAATCCGACCCAGTGCAGGTGTCAAGTGTGTGTACGCCGGTGCTGTCGCTGGCCACAATCTGCTCGGTCGGGCACTGAGTCGACGTCACGGGCGGGCACCCTCTTCCGAAGATTGTTTGTGCCGCCGAGACGCCGCCGCTGCCCACGACGACGTGGTCAATGTAGCTTGAGCATCCTGACAAAACTGGACCGGAGACCGTCTCGCCGCCCCGATCCGGGATCCGAGATCCGGTCCGCAGCTCGTATACCTCGACGGTGTAGCTGCCTCCTCCGCAGTGCTGGTCGATCGTGAAATTCACCAGCGCTGCGTAGTCGCCTGCGACGGCTGCCGTGGATCCGCCGGAGCGATTGTCGATGTTTCCGGGGCCAAAGCTCTCGAGCCAGCGCTCGCGTCCGTCAGCCGTCAGGCAGCCCACGTAGGCGGAACTTCCCGCCGCGCTGGAGTCACCGGTCACGACAGACCCTGGCGAGCTGGCCAACGAGGTGGAGCCCGGAGGGGCCAGGCAACCGATGATCGGCTTTAGCGGTATGGGCTGCCAATCGACCGCGATCGACGCTTCTGCTTCCACCGGCCGCGGCGCTTGCCGACGTAAAGGTCGTCGCCGATCGCGCAAGTAGGACCGCGACCGCTGCTCCGCTTTGGCGGAGCAGAACAGTCGGAACGCCGCCTTGGTCGCAGTGTTGGATCTCGTCCCAGGCGAGACTGCGCTCGTCGGCGTCGCCGCCCAAGCGGTAGTCGGGTTCGCCCTTCTGAAGGGACGTCGGAGACGTGTGTACCCGCCCGGATTTGCTGGTGATCCGGGACACCCGACGGCGTCACGACCTTGTACCCTTGTATTCGCTGGCGTAAATGGGCTGTGAAGGCCAAGAAGAGGGCGACACGGCGCTCGGACGTCGCAAGACCGCGGGGGATCCCACGCGCGCCTCTTGATCGGCAGCGTCGGGCACGGTCTGGCGCGGTCTCACGAAGCCGTCGATTTGCAGGGTATTTATCACGTTCAGATCAGTGCCTTCAGCTCCCTTCAGAAGAGCCGCACCCGCGGTAGTCATCGGTTTGCTGGGGCGCGGCTGAGGTCCGACGAGCAAGCACGAGGCCCTGCGACGCATGGCACCGAGAGGAGCCGTGTGCGGGTCGCCTGCCGATCAGCAGATCGAGAAGCGCACAGTCAACGTCAGCTGCTTGGTCCGCGTCGTCTTGTCCGTCGATCGAAGCAGGACGACGAGCTTGAGCTTGTGCGCCCCGGCTATCAGCCGTCGCAGCGGGATCTTGTGTGGCCCGGCGCTGGTCGCGACCAGATTCGGCGTGTAGAAGGTGAGCGTCCTGCGCTTGCCGGCCCGGATGACGCGTTTGTCGTGCGCCACCCCGCGGCCGATGGAGTAGCTGTAGCGCGCCACCCGGTACCTCTTTAACACTCCGGTGAGCCCGAGGCGTAGTGCGAGGTCGCTGTTCGGAGCGAGGCATTGGCGCGGCGACGTCAGCGTGAATGTCGTCCCGCCAGCCCTGCCGTGAGTCTGGATGGTCCCCGTGTTCGCCGCTGATGAGACCGTGTAGCTGACAGAGACTGTGAAGCTCGGGCCGGATTGGATCGGGTTGACGGTGACCGTGAACGTGTGCTGCCCCGGCGTGGTGTCGATCGGGCTGCCGGAATTGTCGGTCGCCGACGAGCACGACGTGCCCTGGAACGAGCTGCCTGCGCCACCGCATGACCACTGAGCGTCGACTACCTCGCCCAGCGAGTACACCGCCCCATTGGTCGGGCTGTTGATCTCGAGGATCGGCGCGAAGGTGACCGACCCCGACGCGAACGGACCGGAATCGATGAACGGAGCCAGGATGGTGCCGGATGCGAAGCTCGAACCGCCGCCACCGCCCATCGCCGCAGACGGGTTGTAACAGTCCGAGGTCGGCGACGCGTTCACCGAGTAGGTGCACACATACCCTGCCGATCCGCCGCCGCCAGTGTAGCCGCCACCGCCACCGCCACCGCCGCCGGCGCCGGGCAGGTAAGTCGTTTGGGCCCTCGGGCGTGGCGAAGTTCGTGCCGGTTACCGACGCGCCCGCTCCGCCAGACGGACCGCTCGCAGCCCCGCCGGGCACCGTCGGCGAGAAGACCGCCGACAGCACGTTACCGTTGTTGACCTCGTAGACGTCGCGGGTGCTGAGCGACCCGCCAGCCCCAGGAGTGGTCGACCCTCCCTGCGCCGCAGTCACATCCTTGATCGCACCGTAGTTGTAATCCGCGTTCTCGCCCGGAATCACGAGCCCGGTCGCGGTCATGATCGGCACCGGCCCCTGTGACGGGTTCCCGCCTGGGAGCGGACGCTGCTGGTTGTACGCCCTACCGTTCTGCGGAAGCTGGGTGCAGTAGAAGCCGGGACCATCGCCTTGGCCGCCGGTGCCGCCGCCACCACCGCCGACGATCAACCGGGACACGTTCGAAGTCCCGCCGCCCGAACAGCTCGCCGCGAGCTATGAGCACGCCCGCACGTCGCTCGCTCCGCCACCGGAACCCGCAAACGTGTTGTTGCTCCCCGGACCCGGGTACGCGCCCGCCGCGCCACCGCCACCGAACGTCGCGGCGCCGCCATACGAGCCGTTCTCACCGACTTCGGCGTACAGCGTCTGGCCAGCCTGGACCTTCAGATACCCGCCCAAGGGCATCCCAGCGTTCCCGCCACCGCCGTTCGCCCCGACCGCCTCCACGCCGAGCACCTCAACGTCGGCAGGAACCGCATAGCTCTGCTCACCGCCGGTGTAGGTGAACGTCTTCGCGGCCGGAATCGCCGCAGAGGCAGCGGGAGCCAAAATCAGCGAGACCAGCCCGGGCAGTGCCAGCGCTCGCAGCGGACGACCGGCCAGGAACCGCTGGATCATGCGCGGAGGATCCTGTCGCGTGGTGCCTCTTGCCGTCGACGCGGCGTTGACGCTCGTCGTCGACGATGCATCAGTTGCCCCCAACATCGCGAACACCACTATACGGACCTCGAGCGCGTCGGACAAGGGTAGAAATGCGTGGGTTGCCGGCCAGTCGCAAACGGCTCGGTACGCCTTCCGGCACGCACTGCACGCCGTGGACAACGGTCAGCCTCTAGAGAGAGCAGAAGTACTGGCGATGCAAACGCTCCCACACGAGCACGCGTCGGCCGGCGAAGGCTGCCGCCCGCACAGCGCCGCTTTCCGGCCGCCCCACCGCACGATTCCTTGCTGGGCGACGGGTCGTCGAGGCTGGTGAGGATCCAGAGCCACACAGGAGAGCTGCCAGAACCAGCCCCGGAACCCGACGGCTAACCCGCAGTCTCATCACATAACCCCATCCGCACGTTCCTCGCGACACGCTTCGCTATCGGTACGCAGTCGACGACACCATGCACTGGGCAAGACCCACGGCGTCAACACGACGGCAAGTTCCACGGAATCCGAGGATCTCCGCGACTCCGGGGGCCACGAAGAAGCGCTCCGCGACCATGACGACGCTCCAGGCAGGGGACACCTAGGTTCGACTGCTCCGCCTTGCCAGGATGAGGGGGAGGCGCGGTCCCGCTTGCTCGGTCCGCGATGGCCGCACGTCGGCAAGCGCCGCGGCCGGTGGAAGCAGAAGGTCGATTGCGTCGGAAACCTGTCTCGCCCTGGACGACGAGCGCGAGCAATTACGGGCGGGCGCCGCACTGCTGGATTCCGCGAATCCAGCAGTCGCGATCGGGCCCAGCTAGCACTCGCTGACTGTCGCATCGGAACGCTCCCAGCAGTCTCCAGCGAGTCCGCCAATTCCTATGCGCTACATAGGCCCGATCGGCGGCGGCGGGTTCTGCGACCCGCGCTTCCTCGTTCACGTGACTGCGCTTTCTTCCGCCGCATGCATCGGCTACCGCAATGGACGACGAGGGGCAGCCGGACACGCCCCGTCTCCGCGCGCTCGCGGCGCCGACAACCGTCTCGCCGGCCGCGGTTGTCGGGATGCTCGGGGTGGTCGGAGAAGCCGAGCGTCCGCCGCCGTCGGGCGCGACGCTCGCTGCTGGGCTCCGAAAGCGCGCTGCGAGGCGCGCCCAGCTCAATCGGGACGACTGCAAGGTCGCAAAAGGAGGCGTGAGCGGCGAGCTGTCCGAGCGCGTGGATCCCGTTGATGGGATCTGTCCGCACCGCGACCGCCCGAAGGGAAAGGACGCGTCTGGCCCCGGTCCCGCCAGAGTTCTCGTGCCGTTCAGTGCTGGCTGCGAACCGCTCGGTGTCGCTGGTCTGAGCCTTCGGGAGCTGCGCGAGATCGCGGGGCCGTAGGCTCCGGAGCAATGGGCCGATGCGTGTTTTGTGGCGAGGGGACGGCGAGTCGGGAGCACGTCATCCCTAGCTGGCTGGACGCGCCGATTAAGGGGTCGTGGCCACTCGCACCGGGAAGGCTCAGGATTGGCCTCACTCACCGCTACACACCTCCGCCCGACAGCGGTGGCCCCGTGCGCGAATGGTCGGCGCCTGGCCCGGACCTGGTGACAAAGGAGGTCTGCGAAACCTGCAACACTGAAATGCTGAGTCAGCTCGAGACCATGATCAGCGCGGCGGTCGGCGACATGGTCGTGGGGCGTCCCGTCGAGCTTGGGTCCAAGGATCAGATCGCCGTTGCGACCTGGTGCTACAAGACGATTCTCCTCATGCAACTCGTTCGGCCGGGGGAATTCACCCTGATTCCCCATCAGCGCTACGCGGAGTTCTATCGACTCCGTCGCCCGCCGACAGACACCCGCCTCTGGCTCGGCGTCGTCATCCAAGGCAGCTCGGTCCTGCATGAGGTCACCACGCGCGTCGACATGACGATGCTCAGCACACGCAGCCCCGGCCTACTTCGCCGCACTAAGCATCGGCAACCTCCTCATTCTCTGCGGTGGGCGCTGCAGCGTGTCCGACGAGCCACTCCGCGTAGAGACCCGGGCCGCCGGCAAAGCGCTTCTGCCGCTCTGGCCGGCGTCGGTGCGTTCCATGAGTTGGCCACCGCCGGCCGCAATCGAGGATCTAAGCGCCGAGGCGCTTGTCAATCTGATCTGACGCGACTCTTCACTCTGCTCGCTACCCGACTGGTGCCTTGCGACGCTTCTGAGTGCGACCCGCGCCCAACGGCCAGCGTGGGCGCGTCGACAGGAGTTCAAGCGCGCCTGCCCCCTTGCATGGAAAGCGGCAGCGCGACCGAACGGCGATGACGGGCTTGTCAGCCAGCCATGCAGGCCGGCCGGAGGGGGCTCGGCGCCGAGGCCCGGGGCCCGCGCGCCGTCAAGACCCGGGGTCGCCGCCCGCCGGCCCATAGGATGTCGCATCATGGCCCACGGCACGCACGACTTCGAGGACGATGCGCGCAACGAGCGCATCCTCATCTGGGTCAACGGCGACCTGGTGCCGCGCGAGCGGGCGGTCGTGTCGGTGTTCGACGCGGGCTTTGTCCTGGGTGACGGCGTGTGGGAGGGTCTGCGCGTGCGGGCGGGCCATCCCGCCTTCCTGGAGCGCCATCTCGACCGCCTGTTTGAGGGCGCGAAGGCGATCATGCTCGACGTCGGCCGCAGCCGCCGCGAGCTGACCGAGGCGATCTACTCGACGCTGCGGGCCAACGACATGACCAACGGCGTGCACGTGCGGCTGATGGTCACCCGCGGCGTCAAGCGTACGCCCTACCAGGATCCGCGCGTGACGATCGGGCCCGCGACCATCGTGATCATCGCTGAGCACAAGGAGCCGCTGCCGGCGATGGTGACCGACGGCATCACGCTCTTCACGACGCACGTGCGTCGCGCCGCGCCGGACACGCTTGACCCCAAGCTCAACGCGCACTCCAAGCTCAACGACATCACCGCCTGCATCCAGGCTTACACCGCGGGCGCCGACGAGGCGCTGATGCTCGACCCGCACGGGTTCGTGGCGACGTGCAACTCGACGCACTTCTTCGCCGTCGTCGGCCCCGACGACGCGCCGGGGGTGCTGACCTCAGATGGGCGCTACTGCCTGGCAGGGATCACGCGCGCCAACGTGCTGGAGATCTGCCGTGCCAACGGCATCCCGGCGCGCGAGGCGACGTTCAGCCTCACCGACGTGTACGCCGCCCGCGAGGCGTTCGTCACCGGTACCTTCGCCGGCGTCGTGCCCGTCCGGTCCGTGGACGGTCGCACGATCGGCGACGGCCACCGCGGGCCGATGGTCAAGCGCCTTCAGGCGCTGTACCGTGAGCTCGTCGACGCCGACGTCGCGGCGCGCGTCGCGCCATGAGCGACGTCGTGCGCGTGGCGATGTGGTCCGGCCCGCGGAACATCTCCACGGCGATGATGCGCGCGTTCGAGAACCGCCCCGACACGGTCGTCGTCGATGAGCCGCTGTACGCTGCCTACCTCGCCCGCACCGGCATCGAGCACCCGGCGCGCGAGGCGGTGATCGCTTCCCAGCCGACCGACCTCGCCACGGCCGTCGCCGACCTCTGCGCGCCGCTGCCGCTTGGCCGCCGCGTCCACTACGCCAAGCACATGGCGCACCACGTCTCCCGCGACATGGACCTGCGCTGGACGCTGCGCTTCCGCAACGTGTTGCTCGTCCGCGACCCGGTCGAAGTCGTCGCCTCGTACGTGCGCGCGCGGGAGTCCTGCGAGCCGGCCGACATCGGGCTGCCTCAGCAGGGGTGGCTGGTGGAGCTGTGGGACGAGCACGACATCGAGGTGCCGATCCTCGACGCGAGCGACTTCCTGCGCGCGCCCGAGGCGCACCTGCGCTGGCTGTGTGACTGGCTGGGCATCCCGTTCACCGCCCGGATGCTGTCCTGGCCGCCGGGCCCGCGCGCGTCCGACGGCGTATGGGCGCCGCACTGGTACGCCGCCGTCTGGTCCTCCACCGGGTTTGAGCCCTGGCGCCCGCGGGAGACGACCCTCTCCGACCACGACGCCGCCGTCGCCGAGGCGTGCCGCCCGATCTACGCGGCGCTGCACACCCGACGGGTGCGGGTCTGAGCGGTCGCCGCAGGGATCCAGATCCCCGCGCGACCCTGACCCTCTGTGCCGCCTGGACTGCCGGCGCGGCAAGGGCGGCTCCACGGCCGCCATCACGAGTGGTCGCACGGCGTTGCCGCCGGTGCCGACAGAGGTGCCTTGGGTGTGGGAACCCGCAGCGAAGGTGCGTCGCCGCGATGGTTTAGACCCCGGCGCCGGGTCGCTGCTTCGTCGCGACGAACCGGTGGTTCCGGGCCGTCTTGGGGCGCCTGAGCGTGCTGTGCACCTGTCCGCCAGCTCTGGGCGGCTGGGGCTACAAGAAGCCGATGGACAACCACACACCAAAGGAGATCGAACGTGCTCAACCCGCCGACGAACCGGCCACACAGCACGGGCGATCCGCTCAGCTTCGATCCGCTCTCATGGCGATCAACGCAGGGACCGACTCCGGCTGCTGCGAAGGGCCTCGCGCCCGGCTTCGCGAGCGGCGTCCGGGCAGAGAGAATCTCGGCGTCCTGAAGATCATCCCGGCGTGACGTGGCGCTCGCGCTGAAGGTCCGCCGCCAGGCCGCTCAGCTGCGGGCTCTGGCAGCGCAGGTGCGGGCCTTGACCGACCTCGTACGCCACCGATGAGGTCTTCTCTCCCGACCGCCGAGCCAGTGGGCGCCGACGACCGCATGCGGCGGTTCGCCGTCCGGCTATCGTTGGCAACGGTTCGGCGCTGATAGTCAAGGTTGCGCCGGAGCATCGAGCGGGAGTTGAGCAGGCGGCCCCCCAGATGCGGTTGCGCGTTTTGACTGCGGCCGGGGTAGGCTGTGGCGGCAAACTCCGCGGCGTTTGGGTCGCAATGCCATCACTACAAGAGGGGGAACACACATGTTCATGCTCACACGCTGGCGGCGTATCGCCACCGCAGCGCTAGTCGTAGCACTCGCGCTGACTGTCATAGGCGTCGCGGCGGTCGCGGCCAAGAGCGGCGGGAAGGCCGACCACGGCACCTCGTACGTGGCTGTCACGCACCAGGTTGGATCGACGTATATCGCCGCCGGGGACACGACCGACAACATCCTCGGGAAGGGCGCCGTTACCTACAACATCAAAGCGGGGACGGGCACCAAGCCAGGGACGATCAAGATCACGGCCAACCAGGTGACGGTCTTCAGCTCGACCGGAACGCTCTACGGCACCGCTGCCGGGACCGAGACGACCCAGGCGGACGGGACTGTCACGCTGACGGGCAAGCTCGAGCTGACCCACGGCACAGGCGGCCAGAAGGGCCATAGTCTAATCACCAGCTTCACCGGCACCGGAAAGACAGCGCTCGGGCCGTTCGTGTTCCACACGAAGGGCACGTACAAGTAGCCACAAGCGCTCGCAGTAGAAGAAGCCGTGGCGGCGGGGACGACCGAGGCCCCGCCGCCAGCGCGCCGCATCACCGTCAGCCCAGCCGGAGGGTGCCGCCCATGGTGATCGCAGAGCTCCTACGCCCGCTGCGTTGTCAATAGAACGTCGGGCCGGTTTGCGGCGGTGGGTCACGCATCACGGCCGAGCATTCGTCTCCGTGTGCTGCGAACGGCGGTCACGCACTTGGAGGAGGTGGCGCTCGTGCTTTCGCGGGGATCCGAGAGGCTGGTGGTCCCGAGGTGGTCGCGTCGGGGCGACCCAAAGGGTTGTCGATGCTGCGGATTAGGCGCGGGCATGTGAGGGGCTGGGGTGAACGAGGCCGCGTCGTTCGGATTGAGGCCGCCGGGCCGGAGTACCGGGTCCCATTGCTCCAGCCACCAGCGCCGCTGGGCGTCGTTCTTGACCGTCACCGGGTTGCGGAACCTTTGGCGGAGCGCGAGTCGAGAGCGCATGCGCTGAAGGCCGGCGGGCGCCATGCGCATGTCTTACCAGTCTTCAGGGCCACACGACTTCGAGTCCGGGCGCGCGCCTGGCCTTCCATCCCGTTCCAGCTCTAGCCAGACGGCAGCGAAGCCAGGTCGCCTCGTAGCCGTAGGCCGAGCACCGGGAACACGAGCGCCGACAGGACGCCGGCCCCGACCAGCGCGGCGGCGGTGGATGCGCGCATGTGGCCATCAGCGGTGGCGAGGGTGGTGATCGCGAGCACGAGGGGAAGTTGGGTCGAGCTCATCAGGGCCAGCGCGGCGCGTTCCCGTCGGTCGAGCACGTGGCGGTAGAGCAGCAGCGCCGGCGTGCCGCGCACGACCAGGAACAGCACCAGGAAGACGGCCATTCTCGCGATCCCGGCGGTGGTGGCGAACAGCGCGGGGAGGTCGAGCGTCATGCCGCTGAGGATGAAGAAGAAGGGGACGAAGACCCCGAACGCGATCGCGGTGAGCTTGGAGTCAAACGCCGGCATCTCGCGCTCTCCGAGCACCTGGCGGGTGATCACTCCGGCGGCGAAGCCGCCGAGGAGGAGATCGAGACCGAGGTGAAACGCCAGCAGCACCAGCGCGAAGATGAGCACCAGGATCCAGCGCACGGCCAGCTGCGAGCTGCTCTCCAGCGTGCGCTCAAACAACGGCAGCGTCCACATCGCAGAGCGCACGGCCAGAACCGCTACGCCGACCGCGACCGCGATGAACGCGATCAGGATCAGGGCGTTGTGCAACGTGCCCTGCGCGGAGAGCAGCAGGGTCACGATCAGAATCGGTCCGAGCTCACCGACCGCTCCCGCGGCGAGCATGTACGTGCCAAAGCGCGTCCGGAGCTCGCCGGTATCGGACAGAATCGGGATCAGCGTCCCGATCGCGGTCGTCGTCAACGCCGAACCCGTGTACAGGACCGACAGCACCACGTCGGCGAGGGAGAGCACCCCGGCGATCGTGTAGGCCAGCGCCACCGACAGCGCCCAGCCGACCAGAGCCAGCCGAAGCGGCTGCCCGCGGATGCGGCCCACGTCGATCTCGTACCCGGCGAAGAAGAACAGCAGCGCCAATCCCAAGTTGCCAAAGAATGAGATGAACTCATCGACGTGCAGACCGAGCACGTGCGGCCCGATCACGACTCCGAGCACCAGCTCGATCACCACCACCGGGACGACGACCCCGCGGCCGCTCGCCAGAGCCGCCAACGTCGCGGCGAGCGCCGCCGCGGCGATGATGGCCAGAAACGGTCCCGGTTGAACAATGATCGCGGCCAACGTCACGTCACTGCCGATCTCGTCGGAGAGCACATCGCCGCTCAGGTCAGATAGCCGAGCGTGCGGGCCTCCGCCTTCAACTGCTCGCGGAAGTTCGGGTGGGCGATCGCGATCAACCGCCTGGTCCGCTCGGCGATCGAGCTGCCGCGCAAGTCAGCCACGCCGTACTCGGTGACGACTTTGACGACGATGTTCTTGAAGGTGGTCACCGCAGCCCCGAGGTGCAGCTGCGGCACGATCCGCGATACCTGATCCTCTGCGGTGCTCGAGTGCAGGACGATGAAGGCCTGGCCCTGCTCGGCCATGACCGCGCCGCGAGCGAAGTCCGGCTGTCCCCCGGAGGAGGACCAGTAGTCACTGCCGAGAGACTCCGACGCGCACTGACCGAGGAAGTCGACCTCCAGCGACGCATTGATCGCCGTCATCAGGGGTTCGCGGGAGATCACGCGCGGATCGTTGGTGTATTCCACCGGGTGAAACTCGACGCCCGGGTTGTCAGCCACGAAGTCATAGCCGCTGGCTTCCAAGCGCCGTGGTCGTGACCAGCTTGTTGCGGTGCGTGCGCTTGCGCGTCCCGGTCACCACGCCGGACTCGACGAGGTCCACGAAGCCGTCCCCGAGCAGCTCGGTGTGAACGCCAAGCTCCCGATGGTCGCCGAGCATCTCGAGCACGAGGTTCGGCACCGCACCGATCCCGGCTTGAATCGTGGCGCCGTCCGGGATCCGCTCGGCCACCAGCTCCGCGATCCGCCGGTCGCGTTCGGCCGCCTTCGGTACCGGCAGCTCGAGGAGCGCCTCATCGCTCTCACAGAACCCGACCAGGTCGCTGACGTGCAGCTGGTTGGCGCCGAAGGTGCGCGGCATGCGGACATTGACCTCGACGAAGAACGGCACCTCACCGATCATCGCCGCCGTGTACTCGGCGTTGATACCGAGCGAGAAATAGCCATGGCGGTCGGGCGGCGAGACGGCTGCCAGGACGAGCCTCGGACGCAGCGACTGGCGCATCAACCGCGGTACGTCGCTGAACGAGTTCGGGACTAGGTCGCAGTCCCCGCGGTGAAAGGCGGCGCGGTTATGCGGAGAGAGGAACCACGACACATGCCACAGACCCGGCCGCTCTCCTTCGATATAGGAGCGGGATCGCAACGGGATCATCTGGTGCAGCCGCACCTCGTCGAGCGACTCGGACGCCGCCTCGATCGCATCCAACACGCATACCGGCTCACCGTTCGCCGCGCCGACGACGACGTCCATCCCCGGCTCGATGTGGCGGATCACGTCCGCCGGTGCGCAGCGCTTGGCTGTGAGCTCCGCGATGATCGATTGGCGCCCCATGCTGTCTCCCTCGGCTTGGCGGATGCGAAGTGCGCCACGATACGGAACAATCATCCGAACGTGAAGGACCAGGGCAACGCGGACGTCCCGCCTCGCATCCCGCTGGGCCCCGAGGATCGGGCGATCCTCGCGCTGGAGTGCGAGACCGTCGCAGGTCACACCTGCAAGGTGATGCGACTGGGACCGAGCGGTCCGAGCGTCACGGCGCTGCGTGAGCGGATCGCCGAGCGCATCCATCTCACGCCAGCCCTGACACGGCGACTCAGCGACGATGCGAATGCCCCGGCCTGGGAACCGGACCCGGACTTCGACCTCGCGCAGCACGTCGTCGAGCACCGTCATCAACGACCCGTCGATCCCGCCGGATTGCTCAAGTGCGTCGCCCGGCTGTTCGAACAGCGGCTGGACCGCAGCCAGCCGCTCTGGCAGATGGACGTTATCGAGCTCGAACAGGACGAGTGCGCTCTGGTGTGGCGGATCCACCACGCGCTCGCCGACGGGGCGACCTCGATCCGCTACTCCCGGGCGCTGCTCTGGGACGACGCTCCCGAGCAGACGATGACACAGGCCCAGGCGATCGCCCAGCACGCCAAGGACGAAGCTCGCCGGCGCGGCCACCTGGCGGGCTACCTGCGTCGTGAGTTCAAACGCTCACACGCTCGCTCTCCATTCGACAGCCCGATCGGTGCGTGTCGGGGCGTGGGCTTTGCGACCACTCCGCTCGCGGCCCTGCACGACGCCGCCAAGGCGATCGACGGTGCGTCGCTCAACGACGCGGTCCTGACGATCGTCGCCGGCGCCATTGGTCATTGGGTTCACCGCAATCACGGCCGCATCGACTCGATCCGGGTCAAGGTGCCTGTGAGCATGCATCACGAGGGCGACGCGGTCGCCAACCGCGATTCGTCGTTCTCGCTCGGCCTGCCGCTGAGCGAGCCCGATCCGGTGGCTCGCCTGCGGATCGTCCACGCCCGGACGCAAGCACGCAAGGCCGCTCGCGATGCCGAGCAGCGCGAGGTGCTGCTGCACAAGATGTCCGGCGTGTCGCCGCGGCTCGAGCGCTTCGCGGTCCAGCTGGAGCGCAGCCCGCGGCGCTTCGCCCTCAACGTCTCAAACGTGCCGGGCCCGCGACAGCCGGTCACAGTGATGTCCGCAGCCGTCCGCGAGCTGCACTCGCTGGCCGAGATAAGCGAGCGCCACGCGCTGAGGGTTTCGGTGATCTCGCTTGCCGACCAACTCTGCTTCGGCTTCTGCGTCGACTCGGACCTGATCCCCGACGTCCGGACGATGGCCGACCAGGTCGAGCCCGAGGCACTGGAGCTGCTCGGCGCTCTCAGGTACTGCTGAGCTCCCTGCCGTGACCATGACGGGGACGGAGGCGCCCGATCGCCTGGACGCACGGACTCGGTCTGCGCGTCGAGGCCGCGTTTGCCGTGTGCGGCCTGGCGACGGTCTGGCGGATCGCGTATTCGTCAAGCGCGTCGAGGTCCGCCGTCCGGCGGCACGCGCTGCTCGCGCGCCGACCGTCTAGGGGCGCGGCAGTTGCTCGGGGCTGCCGGGTCCGTCAAAGCGCGGCAGGCCATCGTCTGGAATCGCCTCCCACGAGACGGCGGAGCTCACCCACTGTCGGTATTCGGGACGGATGCTGGGATCGCCATCGAGCGCACCGAGGCGGACGAACACGTGATCCTCCCCATCCGGTCTGCTGTAGATGTGCCCGCCGCAGGCGACGCAATACCACTTCGCCTGCCCTCCGGCGGGCTGCCACGAGCGCAACCGCTCGGCCCCGTGAACGATCTCGAACGCGTCCAGAGCCAGGCGCGCGTTGGCCGCCGACGACGTGCCGGTCCGGCGCTGGCAATTGTGGCAGTGGCAATACCGGGCCGACTCGAACGGACCGCTGACCGTGAAGCGCACGTCCCCGCACGCGCAGCGTCCCGTCAACGGATGCTCAGGCGAGGGAGCGATGTCGGAGACTCTACCGAGTGCTCAGCCGGTGGACTGCGCCGGCTCCAGCTTCGCGGTCGAGCCTGGCGAGCGCACGACCCTCCAGACCGCGGCGACGCCACAGACGGCGATTGCGACCTCCACCCGAAGACCCGCGTGCAGGCCGGCGACGAATCCGGCGCGCGCTCCAGCATGTTGGCGAGAAACGCTCGTAAAGACAGTGGTGGCAATGCCGACGCCGCGGCCTGATGGACGCGATGGTCACCGACGCCTTCGAGCGCTACCTGGAGCAGAAGCGGATTCGGCGCTCGTCCGGGGATCCGGCCACCGATATCCGCCGCGGCTGGGACGCCCACGTGGCGTTCGCGCGTGGGAACCCGGCCGTCTATCAGCTGATGTTTCCCGCTGGCGCGCCACCGTCGGCGGCCGCGAGCGACAGCATCGCGCTGCTGCGCGACGCGTTCGAGCGGATCGCCCGGGCGGGCCTACTGCGCGACGGGGTCACGCCCGAGCACGCCACCCGCACCCTGTCGGCCGCGCTGCACGGCGTGACTGCCGCCATCTGCGCCGAACCCGCCGAGCGGGGTAACGCCCGCCTCTCAGCCACTGTCCGCCGACGCGGACACATACGCGCTGCTCAGCCCCCCACCAGGCGGAGACCCCTGATGAGCACCACGACCCCCGCAACTGCCGAGCACTCGCCGGGCGCCGGCCTGCTCGCCGGCATGGTGATCGTCATCTCCGGTGCCAGCACCGGCATCGGTGCCGACGCCGCTCGTCTCTTCGCCCGAGAGGGCGCTCGGCTCGTGCTCGGCGCCCGCTCTGAACAGCGACTCGCGGAGCTGTGCGACGAGCTGACCGGCGCCGGCGCCGAGACCACCTACGACGCTGCTGACATCAGCCGCGCCGAGGACGTCCAGCGGCTCATCGACACCGCGCTCGAGCACTACGGACGGCTCGACGGCGCGTTCAACAACGCAGGCATCAGCCAGGGCGGCGGCCTGCTCGCCGACATTACGGAAGAGACCTTCGACCAGGTCCTGGCCGTCAACCTCAAAGGCGTATGGCTGGCGATGCGTGCCGAGATTCACGCCATGCTCCGCCACGGCGCGGGCGCGATCGTCAACACCAGCAGCGTCGGCGGCATCCGCGGCGGTCGGGACCTCAGCGCCTACCTGGCCGCCAAGCACGGTGTGATCGGCCTCACCCGCGGCGCAGCCCACGACTACGGCCCGCAAGGCCTGCGGATCAACGCCATCGCCCCGGGCACAACGCTCACCCCGATGATGATCGACTGGCGCCGGCGCGACCCCACCGTCGAAGCACGCCTGGACGCCGCCACCCCCCTGCGTCGCGGCGGACAACCCACAGAGATCGCCCAAGCCGCCGCCTGGCTGCTCTCCGACCGCGCCAGCTACATCAACGGCGCCGTCCTCGCCGTGGACGGCGGCATGACAGCCTGACTGGCCTCAGCAGCCACGCACGAGCCGGCCCGCCGTGCCTGCAACGCCGCTCAAGCGGCTGTCGCCCAGGCGCTTGCTGATCACCCGATACGCGCAGGCCAGTAAGCGCACGACGCTCTCGCTCTCGTCGCCGAAGGGGCGCTCACGCCACTGCTCAGATCAGATGGACGACCAGCAGGAGCCCAAGCGCCCAGCGATGCGCTTTCGTTCGTGGCGTCGAAGCGGTGCGGCGACGGCCGCGAACGCGCAGCGGCGGTTTTCTCGCCATTGCGAGACGAGCGGGACCCCTGCATTCCCGCCGCGAAAGCCATCCACGGCCGGACTGCAGTGCCAGCACCGTCCCTTCAGCCGGCGCCATGCTCCACCGCGATCGCCCGGCGGGGTCCAACTACTTGTCACATTGGAAACTACGGGGTCCAACTACGTTCCAAATGGGAAACTATCGTGAGCGGCAACACTCGCTCACGACGGGATCCTCGCATGTCCAGCTCCTTTCGCCGGCATCACCAGTAATGACCCCAATGAGGCGAAAAGTGGTCGACCGGCCCTTCGCGCGCGCCGGTGGCTCAACACACGACACCAAGAACCGCCGGCGGCGAGCCGGCCCGTGAAGGAGGGATTTGTTCGCTGTCGACGTTCCTGTTTTCGTACCGCACGCCAAACAAGCCAACAAGCCGCCCGACGAGGCGCTAGCCGAGTGACAGATCGCCGCCACTGGCGCAACATCGCAACGACTGGTCGGACCGAGCCCGACCACGGTCCGCCGACGTGATCCTTCCGCGCGAGACCTCGCCCGTCTCGGTGTCGATCCAACCGTCACGCGCCGGCAGCGTTCAGCCCGACCCACCAACTATCTTTGCGCCCGACAAACAGCAGTCTGAGATAGATCGTGCTCGCAGCCTCCTTGCTAGCGATCCCGTGCAGGTAAGTCCGACGAGTCGGAATCCTCTGATCTGAGCATGGGGTCGAGCATCAACGCACGGTTTAGTCTCATCCGTCCGGATGAGAGACAGCAGAAATTGCCCTCTTTCGCTGGGGTGTTAGCCGACCTGACGGCCGATGTGCGTTGGCCTTGTGGCCCTTAGCTTGTGGTCATGGACTGTGAAACCGCGAAGGAAGTAGAGCCAACATGATCGATGCCAACAATCTGACGAAACGCTACGGGGACAAGACGGCTGTTGACGGCCTCACTTTCACCGTGAAGCCTGGGATTGTCACGGGCTTCCTCGGTCCGAATGGGTCGGGTAAGTCCACGACGATGCGACTGATCCTGGGGCTTGATGCTCCCAGCGAAGGGGAGGTGACCGTTGCCGGAAGGGCATATCGGGACTTTCCGGCGCCTCTTCATGAGGTCGGGGTGCTCCTCGAGGCCCGCTCGGTGCATACCGGCCGCTCGGCTTATCATCATCTGCTGGCGTTGGCGCAGACGCACGGGATCCCGCGCTCGCGGGTGCAGGAGCTGATCACGCTCGTTGGTCTCGATGAGGTCGCGCGCCAGCGCGCCGGCCAGTTTTCCCTGGGGATGGGCCAGCGGTTGGGGATTGCCGCCGCCCTGCTGGGGGATCCCGAGGTCCTGATCCTCGACGAGCCGATCAACGGGCTGGATCCGGAGGGGATCCGCTGGATCCGAGACCTTCTGAAGGGGCTTGCCGCGGAGGGGCGCACGGTGTTCCTCTCCTCGCACTTGATGAGCGAAATGGCTGTCACGGCGGATCATCTCATCATCATTGGCCGCGGCCGTCTGATCCGCGACGTCGGCCTCGCTGAGTTCGTGGACGAGTGGTCGACGAACGTCGTTCGCGTCCGATCGCCCGAGGCGACGCAGTTGCGCGAGGTGATCCTCGGCCCGGATATCCGCGTCTCGAGCGACGAGCCGGGCGTGCTCGAGGTCCAAGGGCTGACCGCGGAGCAGATCGGGGACGCCGCCGCCCGGAACGGGTTCGTGCTTCACGAGTTGACCCCTGAGAAGACCTCCCTCGAGGACGCGTTCATGGAGCTCACGCGCGAGGAGACCGAGTACCGCGCCATCACCCCCACTAACGAGAACCGCGCCGGCACTGACCGGCAGGAAAGGATCGCAGCATGAGCTCTCTAGCTACCGCAATTGATCGCCCCTCCGCAACCGCCGGGGGGCGGGTGACTAGGGCCCGAGACCGGGTGACTCAGCTCGGAGTGTTCCGATCGGAGTGGACGAAGCTCTGCTCGCTTCGATCAACCCGTTACGCGTTGCTCGCCACCGCGGTCATGACGATCGGCTTTGGCATCATCGCTAGCGCGGTGACGGTCTCGCGCTGGGGCTCGATGAGCGCCGCTGACAAGGCGACGTTCGACCCGCTGACAACGAGCTTGCTCGGAGTCAGGTTCGGGGTGCTCGCGATCGGCGTGCTCGGGGTGCTCCTGATCACCGGTGAGTACACGACCGGGATGATCCGCTCGACGATGACGGCCGTGCCTCAGCGCCTGCCCGTCCTGTGGGGAAAGACCGGTGTATACGCGCTGGTCGCCCTCGTCATCACGATCCCCTCCGCGTTCATCGCGTTCTTCGCCGGCCAGGCGATCCTCTCAGGCCAGCACATCCAGATCGCGTTTTCGCACGCGGGTGTACCGGGCGCTGTCCTCGGGGCCGCGGGCTACCTGACGCTCGTCGGTCTGTTCGCGATGGGACTCGGCGCGATCATGCGCAACAGCGCGGCAGGGATCGCGACGTTCGCCGGGATCATGTACGTGGTCCCGCCGCTCATCTCGATCCTCCCGTCGAGCGTCGCGAACTCGATCGATCCCTACCTCCCCAGCAACGCCGGCCAGGCAATGATGCAGATCGGCCATCACGCGCACACGCTCACTCCGGGGGCGGGCCTGGCAGTATTTGCCGCCTACGTGGCGGCAGTGATCGCGGCGGCGGCGGTGCTGCTCATCAGGCGCGACGTCTGAACGCCCGCGAGCAAAGCAGACGGAGGCGCAGACGTGCCAACGGCGGGCCAGGAGGATAGTTTCACCATGTTCCTGGCTCGCCGATGGCGTCTACGAAGATTCGCGGCGGAGCGCGGCGACGTCCTCGTCGCCCTCGCGCTGACCGTCCTCGTCGCTGCCTCGCTGGTTGAGAGCGCGATTCGCAACGATCAGCCGCTCGTCTTACTGCTGATTCCGGGGGCTGTGGCGGCAATTCTTCTCCGCCGTCACCGCCCAGACGTGGCACTGCCCGTCGCCGTCGCCGTTGCCGCTGCGACGCCCGGCAACCGGGCGCTGGTGCTGCCCGTGATGGCCGTTCTGTACACGATCGCGACTCGGACACCGTGGAAGCCGGCGGCGGCGGCGGGCGCAGGCGCCGCAGTGGTGGCGATCATCGCCGGCGCCGTGTGGGGCAGCGGTAGCGCGACCGACCACGGGGGCCTACTCGGCTACGCGATCGGATTCACCGCGTCGTGCGCCGCAGCCGTCGCGGTCGGCCTCTACGTCGGCGCCCAGCGGAGGGTCCGCGACGGTCTGCATGAACGCGCGGAGCGCCTCGATCGCGAGCGGGAGCTGCTTGCCGACCGGGCGGTCGCGCAAGAACGTGTGCGCATCGCTCAGGAGCTCCACGACATCGTGGCTCACAACGTAAGCCTGATGGTCGTTGAGGCGCAGGCGCTCGGCGCCACCGTCCCCGATGAGCGGGTTACACAGAGCACCGACGCGATCGCCGACCTCGGACGCCAGGCGATGACCGAGATGCACACGACCCTGAGGCTGCTACGAGGCGACGGCGAGACCCCCGAACTATCACCGCAGCCGGGACTGGCCCAGCTGGAGCGCCTCATCGAGCAGCTACGCCGAGCCGGACTCGAGATCGAGCTCACGGTCGAGGGGCAGCCGCGACCGCTCGCACAGAGCGTCGACCTGTCGGCGTACCGCATCATCCAGGAGGCGCTGACGAATGTCGTCAAGCATGCCGCTGGCGCGAGCACCAAGGTAACGCTTATCTACCAAGCGCAAGGGATGGAATTGACGATCATCGACACTGAAGGCGATGCACGCACCACGCTGCTGCAAGAACCCTCCGACGGGCACGGCGTGATCGGGATGCGCGAACGCGCCGCGCTGTTCGGAGGAAGGCTGACCACCGAATCGCTCCCCGATGGGTTCAAGGTAACAGCGACGTTGCCCTACGCGCCGACGCCATCATGACGAAGCTACGAGTCGTGATCGCCGACGACCAGCCCATGATGCGGGCGGGGTTCAAAGCCGTGCTCGAGGCCACCGGGGACATCCAGGTCGTGGCCGAGGCGAGCAATGGCGAGGAAGCCGTCCGAGCCGCCAACGAGCACGCACCCGACGTCGTGCTGATGGACATCCGGATGCCGGGGATCGACGGCATCGAGGCGACCAGACAACTCCCGCGACAGCGCGTGCTGATCCTGACCACGTTCGGGCTCGACCAATACATCCTCGAAGCGCTGCGCGCCGGCGCTAGCGGCTTTCTCCTCAAAGACGCCCCCACCCAAGAAGTGGTTGCGGCGGTGCGAGCCGTGGCGGCCGGAGACGCGGTGCTCTCGGCCGCGGTGACCCGCCAGCTGCTCGACCAGGTCGCACGTCGACTTCCCGCCGCGGTCTCCCGGCGCCCCGAGGAACTCGACCTCCTGACCGAGCGCGAGCACGAGGTGCTGCGGATGCTCGCCAACGGCCTATCCAACGCCGAGATCGCTGAAGCCCTCGTCGTGTCCGAGGCAACGGTCAAGTCGCACGTCTCCCACCTTCTGGGAAAGCTGGGTTTGCGGGACCGCGTCCAAGCCGTCATCTACGCCTACGAGACACGACTCATTTCCCCAGCGGATTGAGCCGCTGGCCCTACCCGATCAGGCAACCATGCGCGGGGGTCGTGGCGGTGGCGACCGTAGCGGTGATCTGTTGCGAGTCGCATACAGTCTGATGACGATTCGAAATGTCAGCCGAACCTCGTGAGCTGCACGGCCTGGGGAGGTCGCGCCTGACACGGGACCGCCTGTTAGCGTGTGCAGTGGCTCTGGTTCGCAAGATCACGGTGTGGCCCGGAGGTAGCTGGCACGACCGCCTCGGAGCGCCTGACGGAGGTCGAGACGGGCGTCGAGGTTGACGGGCACGGAATTTGACCGCCCCACACGCTTGTTCAACAGCATCGGCGCGCCACCCGAGGCCCCGGCCTCGGGTGGCTGTCACACGGCCGCCTCGTCTGATGCTGAGCCGCGCCGCGTGCTTGATCGTCGCGCTCAGTCTCGCCGGGTGTGGAGCGACTAGCGCTGTCAGCAGCACGCCGACCGGCGCGATCCCCCAAGCGCGACCGCAGGTGATCGAACCGACCGCGGGCCAGCAGGCGGTGGCGGTCACGCCAGACGCTCCCGTCGGTGACGTCAACGCGCACGCACCATCACTCGCTGAGGTCAAAGACGAGCTGCGACTGGCGCTGATCGCGGCGCGGGTGACGAGCGCGACGTACATCGACCCGCTGCAGTACGTCACGGTCTGGGAGCGCACCGATCAGGGCGTGGACGCGCGGATGCCGGTGAGAGCGCCGATCTTTGCGCCGTGCAAGGTCAAGGTTCTCGCGATCATTGCGGACTGGTATGCCGGTCAGCCGCTGGTGTATTTCGAGCTGCTGGACGGCCCGGACGCGGGCAGGGTGCAGTACGTCGCGGAGCAGATCACTGACATCGCGCCGGCCGGCAGCATCGTGCAGCAGGGACAGACAATCGCTCGCTACGCCGCGTCTGGCACGGCTGTCGAGTACGGCTGGTCGACTCTGAATGGGGTGACGCTCGCGAGAGCGACGACGGGCTATGAGGAGGGTCAGGTCACACCGGCCGGTCAGTCGATGCGCGCGTGGCTGAACAGCCTCGGCGCGAACGCGGGCAACGGCTGATCGATCGGCTTGACGAAGGACACGCGCGTGGTGTTCGTCATCGGCGCGCGCCAGGTGGGGAAGAGCACGCTGACCACGGTCGTGGCCGAGCACGACCATCCAGCGCGCGTCCTGAGGCGCGAAACCACGAGGGGCGCCGGCGCGAGCGCTGGTTTCGCGACTACCTCGACAGCACACTCGTAGACGCAGGCCTCCTCGCCCATCTGCTCGCCGCCGGCACCGAGCCGCTCGAAAGCCGCTCCGGCGCCATCGCCGCGATCGAAGTCAAGGCCGGCGCCTCGCTCCACGCCCGCGACTGGCGCGCCCTCGCAAAGCTCCGCGACAAATCCCGCGCGAGATTCCGCGCCGGCGTCGTCATCCACACCGGCCGCCAGACGCTCCCCCTCGGAGACCGCCTATGGGCGGTCCCGATCAGCGCACTGTGGACCTGAGATGGACGAGTGGGGGCCGGCGTCGGGGTAGGAGCCGAGCTGCAAGCTGATGCAGTCCCGCGGGTCTCGCGATCGCCAGCGTCCATCCGCGCCGCTCGCACGTCGCCAACCACCTGCAACGCAACCGGCAACGTCCACCGGGCCCGACTCCACGCTAGGCGTCCGTTGCGGTCGGACTTGTGGGCCTTTCTGGTGCGGGCGGTGGTAGCGTCGATCGATGCTGAAGTCGCGGCGGATCGCGTCGGCCCGGCCCCAAGCGGGAGGCGCGGCTCGGTCGTTCGGCGGTGGCCTGCACCTGGCGGCGCGAGCGCGCGAGCTGGGACGCGCGCTGCTGGACGGCTTCAAGCAGCATGATCTTCTGACGTACTCGAGCGCGATCTCGTTTCAGATCCTGACGGCGATCATCCCGTTCCTGCTGTTCGTGCTCGCGGTGGCCGGGCTACTTCATCTGAACAGCGTTTGGCGCGACCACCTGGAGCCCGAGATCCAGGCGAATGTCTCGGCCGCCGTGTTCGCGGTGATCTCAGATGCGGTCAACAAGGTCTTCACCAGCAGGCAGCTGCTGTGGGCCACCGTCGGCGGCGGCGTTGCGTTGTGGCAGGTGTCCGGCGCGGTCCGCGCGGTGATGGGCGCGCTCGCTCGCATCTACGGTGCACCCAGCGAACGACCGTTCCTCAGGCGCTACTCAATCTCATTCGTACTCTCGATCGAGGTGGGAGCGTGCTTCATCCTGGCAGCCCTGTGCCTGTTGCTCGCGCCGTTCTTCTCGGTGGCCCACCCCGGCGCCGCCTGGGACGTGTTCGCGTTCGTAGTGCGCTGGACGCTGTCCGTGGCGCTTCTGTTGCTCGCCGTCGGCCTGCTCGTTCGACACGCTCCCGGGGCGGCGCAACCACTGCCGTGGGTCAGTCTCGGCGCGACGATCGTGATCGCGTCCTGGTTGGTCGTGTCGCTCGTGTTCTATTTCTACCTGACCAAGTTCGCGTCATATGAATCGGTGTTTGGAAGCCTGGCAGCGGTGATAGTCGCGATGGCCTACCTCTACATCTCAACCACAGTGTTCCTGCTGGGAGCCCAGTTCGATGCGATTATCCGCGCACAGTCCACGGGCGCTCTAAGCGGGGTCGAATCCCCCACGCGCACGTGACGATCGTCGTCAAGATCGATCCCGCGACCGGCATCATCGTGCTTGACGCCCATCTCGCCGATGGGGCCGCCCCGCGCGTCGAGCTCGACATAGTTCGCGCCGGCAAGGGCGGCAAGGCCCCACACCCTCGGAGGTCCTGCTGCATGTAGCGCCAGCATGAGGTAGTGGGGTGTTGTTCAGATCGTGATACTTTCGCCTTCGGTGGCCAGCGAGACCGTGGCGGGGTCGTGGCCCGTGCGCTGCCACGCCCGCCGGGCGTGCTCGCCGAGTTGGTCGAGCATCTTGTCGTCGTGAGTAGGGTCGTGATGGAACAGGATCAGCTTCTGCACGTCGGCGCGCTGAGCGAAGGTGACCGCGTCGGAGACCCCGCTGTGGCCCCAGCCGGCGTGCGCGGCGTATTCGTCGTCGGTGTATTGGCCGTCGTGGATGAGAACGGAGGCGCCGGTTGCTAGTCCGATCCCCGAGACCCATCCGGACTCGGCGCTCGCGACCGGTGCGCCGAGCGCCGGCTCGTGGTCGGGCAGGTAGCACAGGGTGGCGTTGCCCTCTGTGATGCGGTATCCGAGGGTCACGCCGCGGTGGGCGACGATCGCGGCTTCGATCACCGCCGAGCCGATCTCCCACTCATGGTGGGGGCAGTGCGTAAACGCGACGCGCGCCGGGAGCTCGTGCAGGTCGATCGGGGAGAGGGGCTCGGATAGATAGCGGGCCAACCGCTGATCGAGATTCGGTCCGGGCGCCGGCGGTCCGTAGACCGTTATCTCGTTGGTAGGGTCAAAGAGCGGCGGGAAGAACAGCAGCCCCTGGATGTGGTCGAGGTGGAGGTGGGTCAGCAACACCCGCACGATCTTCGCCTTTGGCGTGCGGGCCTCGCCGAGCTCGCGGATGCCGGTTCCTGCGTCGAGGATGATCTCGGTCCCGTCCGCCAGCGTTACCTCAACGCACGACGTGTTGCCGCCGTAGCGCAACATGCGCCCGTTCGGCACTGCGATCGACCCGCGCACGCCCCAGAACCTGATCTGCATCGGGTTCAGCTCGTCTTCGGCGCCGCGGCTTGTACCGGCCAGAAGACAACGAGCGCACCCTCGAAGCAGTCCGGCTCCAGCAGTGGGAGTGCGGTGACCTCCACTTCGCAGACTCCGGCCTCGCCAAGGCGGGCGTGGAAGCGGCCATGTGCTGGACGTCCGCTCTGCAACGCGCTTACGATTGGCGCAGAGTCGGCCAACAGCGCCCGTCCCTGATCGTCGAACGGGCCGACCTCGCGCGCCCATTGCTCGCGCGGCAACCGACCGACCTCCTCAAACCCACGCCCGAGCAACGATGCCGCGGCATCGTTAAAGAAAAGCAACTGGCCGTCGGGATCGGAAAGTAGCGCCGGCAGCGCCAGGTTCGTGATCAGGTTGCGAGCCTGGACAAGCATGAGTGGCTGATCTTGCGGCACCAACCCGGATCGTATTCCTCCGGCCGCGACTGGCCTCCCTCCTGGGCCGGACGTATGGCCGCCCCTTGTGCTCTGCAAGCTCTTGGTCTTCGATCCCCTCCGGGCAACGCTCGACGGGTCGCGAGCCTCCAAAGGGATCAACTAGAGCGCAGGTCAAATCCCGTCAACAGGTCGCAGCGACGGCAAGGTCAGCTGCAGCGACGGCTGGTCGGCTTGGTCAGCGACCGTCCAACAACGAGACTACTGGCTTGTGCGAATCAAGCGCAGACCCGCCCTGCTTGGACTGAGGAGCCGCTTCGGACCGCTCTCTCGTGACGGAGTCCGGGCAGGGGCTCAGCATCACCGTCGGGCTCCGCGGTCATCCTCGCCGCTTACGCGGTGGTAGCGCTGAAGAGACTGCTCGAGTTGGTCGTCTTCGTCATCGCTCATCATCTCAAGGATTGCTGTCACTACGACTGCAAGCCCTGCGATCTCAAGAATCACAATTGCGCCGACGAGCCATGTTGCCGGGTATAGCGCAAGCAGAATGACCAGACCGACGATCATCAGGATCGGAGCCGCCATCCCGTACAGCAGGCGCATGTCGGCGCCAAGCATCCCCGTGACTGATTGGTCAAAGCCTCGGAAGATGGGGCGGTGTTGATGGGTCTGATTAGGTGCAGTCGCCATGTCGGCCTCCGAGCGTCATTGTGTTGCAAACGTAGGCCAGCGGGCGGCGACTGCCATCCGTGCGGGGCTGCATGCTTTCCGCGGCGAAGCGGCAGATCGGATCCGTGAAAACGGCGGCCTCGTAGGAGCAGACTGAGCGTCGCCACCGCGACGGCTGCAAAGGAGGGTGCGGGATTTGACCCGACGCGATGGCGTGGGAACCACTGATGCCCGGGCCGCTGCCGGGTTCGATCATCCACTAGATGCAGCACATCGCTCGCGCCACAGGCATGGCCATGTCGCGACGCTCCCGTCGGCGCCTTGATCCTCGAGCTGCTCGACCGTCATGCCAGCTACCTCGCGACCGCGGCGCCCCGGAGCGGCCGGCGAGTCCGGGGGATCCACCCGATCTTCGTCGCCGCCGCGGTCGTGCGGACCTCCGGCCTGCCGCTCCCCGTGCCCGCGATGCTCGCACGCGGGCCGAGCCCGGCCGACTCACAAGCGCCCTCTGCTGCCTCCATCGTGCTCGGATCGAAGCCCATCGGATGCGCGAGCTGTTCGGGGACCTCTGCGCGGTTACCCAGAGCGTGCGGCAAGGCATCGACGTCGCCGTCGAGCCGAGCGGCGAGCAGCGGGCGGAATGAGCGTCGCGCGCTCCGAGCTCCAGTCGCTTGAGGCGGCGGAAGCCGCGTTTCGCTGCGACTACCCAGGCTACGCCGACACGGCTGTTCTCGACGAGCTTCGCGCCACCGACTTCCGGCGGCTGGACCGCGGTGGGCACGTGTATCTCGATTACACCGGCGGTGGGCTGTTCGCCGACTCGCAGCTGACTCAGCACGTCCAGCTGCTCGAAAGCAACGTCTACGGCAACCCGCATTCGGTCAACCCGACCTCGGCCGCGAGCACCGAGCTAGTCGAGCGCGCCCGCGCCTACGTGCTCGAGTTCTTCAAAGCCTCGCCGGAGGAGTACGTCGCGATCTTCACGCCCAACGCGACCGGTGCGCTGCGCCTTGTCGGCGAGGCTTATCCGTTCCACGCCGGGGACCGATTCCTGCTCACGTTTGACAACCACAACTCGGTCAACGGGATTCGCGAGTTCGCACGCGCCCGCGGCGCGCAAACCACCTACGTTCCCAGCGTCGCGCCGGACCTGCGTGTCGATCAGAGCCTGCTGCCGCGCTACCTGACCGAAACGGCCGGTGCTCACCACAATCTGTTCGCCTACCCGGCGCAGTCGAATTTCTCCGGCGTGCAACATCCGCTGGAATGGATCGAGCAGGCGCAGGCGAACGGTTGGGACGTCCTGTTGGACGCCGCCGCGTACGTCCCAACCAACCGACTCGACCTGACCCGTTGGCAGCCGGAGTTCGTGGCGATCTCGTTCTACAAGATGTTCGGGTGGCCGACCGGCGTCGGTTGTCTGCTCGCCCGGCGCGAGGCGCTCGCCAAGCTCGAGCGACCGTGGTTCTCAGGCGGAACGATCGTCGCCGCGTTCGTCCAACGTGAGTACTACCAGTCCGCTCCTGGTGCCGCGCACTTCGAGGACGGGACCGTCAATTACCTGAGCCTGCCGGCCGTCGAGATCGGCCTGCGGTTTCTTGACCGCATCGGCCTCGAGACGATCCACGCTCGCGTCGCCGCGCTCGGTGCCTGGCTGATCGACGCGCTCGACTCGCTGCGTCACACCAACGGCTCTCCGGCAGCGACCATCTACGGACCGCGACCGTGGCAGCACCGCGGGGCCACGTTCGCGTTCAACTTCCTGCATCCCGACGGCAGCGTGGTCGACGAGCGCTTTGTCGATCGGATTGCACGGCAGCACAACATCTCGCTTCGCACCGGCTGCTTCTGCAACCCAGGTGCGGGGGAGGTCGCCTTCACGATCTCGCGTGAAACGCTCGTCGGCGGCGAGTTCGGTGACGCGATGAGCCTGGATGACTACGTCCGAGCGGTCGGCCTGCACTCTGGCGGAGCGATCCGCGCATCGCTCGGACTCGTCTCCAACTTCCCCGATCTGCATCGCTTCATGAAGTTCGCCGCAGAGTTCGTCGACGTGTCCGACATCCCCGACGACCTCCCCCCACGCACCGCCTGCTGACAGCCCTCCGCGATCTAATTCGCCGGTGGGGCCGTACTCATGGCGGGAAGCACTCAGCCCGGGCCGGTGGACTCCGGTTCGATCGGTCCCCATATCTCCGCGGGGTCCCAGTCGACCAGGCGCGCGAGGTCTCGGGCGTCGGTGCGCTCCGCGGCCTGGGAGCGCACCGAGCGCGTGCGGTCGTCTTGGGGCAGGGCGTAGGCGTCGAGGATCGGTTTCCACGGAGTCAGCTCTCCGGTCTGGACTCCGATCGGCCGCTTTCTCGGGTGGGCCGGGGACGGAGTTCTCGAACATCCAGCGGTAGTACTCCTCCAGACGGATCTTCTCACGGGGACGGTATGGGGACTCGTAGTACTGGCGGATCCCAAGCGATCCGTCGGGGTCCGCGGTGCCAGGAGCCTTCGATCCAGAACTCGCCCTCCTCCCAGACCTCGCCGGGGTTGGCCTGATAGGTGAACTGCACCTCGTGGCCGGCGCGCTGCATCGCCACGCCTTGCACGGGCTGGCGAACGCCGAGCCAGCGACCGGCGTGCGTCTCGTAGGAGTGGGTGTCGTGGCTCGGGTCCGAGCCCCATCGGCAGCACGTAGTCCGCCCACCAGGCGGTCTCTGACCAGGTCGGGGTCATCGCCCCGTGCAGCGCGACCGCGTCTTGGTCGCGCAGCGCGCGCAGCCATGAGTAGCCATCCGGGTAGGAACAGACCGGGTTCAGCACCCGCCTGAAGAGAATGGGCTGTGAGCCGCGGTCGCCATCGAGCAGGAAGTGGGGGTGGCCGGTCGGTGCCCATCCAAGCCCGTAACCGGCGCGGGCTCCCGAAGAGCAGACGTTGGTGTGAGAGTTATGACAGTCGCAGCCTCAGGTCTCCAGGAACCGGTCGGCGAACCCGTCCTCGCCCGGCCGGCCGACGAAGTACATGACGTCGCTGGGGCGGGTCACGAGCGCTGGAAGTGAGCTCAGGCCGCGGCGTTCGCGGCCTGGTCGCTGGCCTCCAGCGGCTCGCCGAGCTGCCCCCACTCCGCGACGCCGCCGTCGACGATATGGATGACCTCCTGCCCTCCGAACCGTTGGATCAAGCTGGCGGCGGTGCCTGCGCGCTGTCCGGACGCGCAGATCACGGCGATCGGCCTGCTCGGGTCAAGGCCGGCGGGCATCTCGGTGATGTCGTGCCAGGCCTCGAACGCGGAGCCGGGGATGTGGCTCGCGTCCCATTCATTGCGTTCGCGCACATCGAGGATCTGCACGTCTGCCTGCGTTTTGATGCGCTCGCGGAGCTCGCCGATGCCAATTCGCTCGATGCGCTGCGCGAGTCGGTGCTCCTGGCGCCAGCTGGTCATCCCACCGTGCAGGTAGCCGGCCAGCTTGCGGACACCGACGGCGATGGCAAGCTGTCCGGCGTGGCGGCCGTCATCGTCGTCGCGGCCGATGAACACGATCTCCTGGTCACGATCCGCCAGCCAGGCGAGCTTGGAGCCGAACCCGGCGCGCAGCATCGGGTTGGAGATCGCCCCAGTGATGTGCGCGTCGTCGAACTGCTGATCGGTGCGCACGTCGATCAGCAGCGCGCCTTCGGTGCGCTTCAGCTCGACCTGCCGAGGAGCGAGCGGCAAGAGCTCGACGCCGTTGGTGACCAGCGGCCCCCTGTTGAGCTCGACGATCGCCTTGAAGTTCGGCGGCTGTGGGCCGAGCATGGCGAGCGCCTGCTTGACGAACTCGTCCTCGTCGGTCAGCGAGAGGATCGGGTTGTGCACGCGCTCGTAGCCGATCGTGGAGCAGATCTTCATGTCCATCCCCGGACCGCCGCACATCGACCCGCCGAGATGGCCGGGCCACACCTCAACATCATCGTCGAGGCAAAGTAGCTGGCGGTGAAGGGAGCGGAAGATCCCGCGCGCTCCCTCGGACTTCTCGATCGCCAGATCAGGACGAGCTACGTCTCCGACGAACAGAGTGTCGCCGGTCAGCACCGCCCAGGGCTCTTCTCCGCGACGGGTGTCGATCAGCGCGAAAGCCGTGTGCTCGGGCCGGTGCCCGGGCGTGTGCAGCGCCCGCACCGTCAGCGCGCCGAGTTCGAACTCGTCCCCGTCTACGAATGGCGCGTGGTCGTAGGCCGGCTGGGCGTCGCGGTGGATGTGGATCGTCGCTCCGGTTGCAGCCGCGAGGCGGCCGTGGCCGGAGACGTGGTCGGCGTGGTTGTGGGTCTCGAAGATGTGCTCGATGCCCACGCCCATGTAACGCGCCAGCTCGAGATACTCGTCGACCTCGAAGCGGGGATCGACGACCGCGGCCACGCCGGCCTTCTCATCGCCGATCAGATATGAGGCGCAGCCTAGATCGTCGTGGGTGATCTGACGGAAGATCATTGCGGCTCCCGAGGGGTGGATTGGGTTTGGTTGACGTCGCTAAGCGAGCCCCGTGAGCATCCCCTTCCCGTACAACGCGGGCAGCACGTAGCGCTTCAGCTGATACATCGACCAGTGCTCCTTCGTGGAGTCAAACGGGAACCGGGGCGTGGGCTTGAGGTCGTAATCGAACTCGCGGTGCCGCCCTTGAACTCGTGCAGCGTGCGCCATGTCCCCTCGCAGCCGTCGTAGAGGTAGTTCGAGCCCTTGCCCACCTGGTCGACGTTCAAGCCCTTGATCGCCTTCCAGTTGAGCTTGATGCCGACCGCGACGATCAGGTAGTTGCTGTCGCTGAGCTCGGTGCGGATCGATGCCAGCGTCTGCTCGGTGTCTGAGAGCGGCTCCTGTGATCTCCGAGCGTGCACGCCTAGATCGTATGCCACGGTCAGCTAGCGGTAAAGATCAGCGGTTTGCTGTGCGGGACACTAACCCATGATGCTGGCGCAGCCCCACCTGAATCAGGTTGATTGACCCGTCGGGCTGTAGACCGCTCGCTGCTCCCACGGCCGACTCGACGTCATCCGCGGGAGCACCGGCGCCGAATCCGAGCTAGCCCTCGCGCTTCGGCTCGACGAGCTCACCACAGCCAGCAACCTCCCCCGGTAACGCACGGGCTGAAAGGCCGGACTTCCGGACCTCCGAAGGTCATAGCGGCTCGTGTTAGGAGCGCTCGTGCCGATAAACCCGGCTTCAAGTTGGTCAACGACTCGCTCGGGCACAGGCTGGGGGATCAGCTCTTGATGGCAGTGGCCGAGCGACTGCGGCGCTGCGCACGAAAGGATGACATCTGCGCGCGGCTTGGGGGAGATGAGTTCGCGGTGTTGCTCACGGGTACGTCTGACCCCGTCGGCCTGGCGCAGCGCATCATCGGCGCGCTGCAGCGCGGCTTCGAGATCGGCGGACACGAGGTGTTCGTCAACGTCAGCGTCGGTATCGCGAGCGGCCGTGACGAGGCGGAAGCTCTGCTGAGCAACGCGGACGTCGCCATGTATCACGCCAAGCGCGCCAGCGCGGGCCACTACCGGCACTTCGAGCCCAGCATGCAGGCAGCCCGTGTTTCGCGACTCGAGCTCGAGACGAGCCTTCGCCGCGCGGTCGAGCGCGACGAGTTCGAGCTGCACTGCCAGCCTGTGTTCGACTTGCGCTCTGGCAAGCTCGCGTCGTTCGAAGGTCTCCTTCGGTGGCACGATCCCCTGCGCGGACTCGTACCGCCGCTCGAATTCATCTCCGTCGCAGAGGAAACCGGGGTGATCCAAGAGATCGGTCGCTGGGTGCTGGCGCAGGTCTGCTCGCAGCTCGAACTCTGGTGGCGCGATGCGCCGGTCGCGGTCAGCGTCAACGTGTCGATGCGCGAACTGCAGCAGCCGGGCTACGCGACCGGGGTTCAGCGGGCGATCGTTGGCGCGTTCCCGCCTTGCGCGCTCATCCTTGAAGTCGCCGAGAGCGCGCCGCCGAAGGACGTCCCCGGCGCGATCGCCGCGCTGCGGGCGGTCAAGGAGCTCGGAGTCCGCGTGGCGCTTGACGACTTCGGCGCTGGGTACTCGTCGCTGCTCAACCTTGTCGACCTGCCGGTCGACTTCCTCAAGATAGCCGGGCCCTTTCTCCAAGCGAAGGAGGGCGACGGCCGCAAGCTGAACGGGCTGCTGGCCGGGATCCTCAGCCTTGGCCGGCACCTCGACCTGAAGACTGTCGCCAAGGCCATCGAGCGGCCCGAGCAGCGCACGCTACTCATCGAGCTCGGCTGCGACCTCGGCCAGGGCTACCTCCTCGGCCCCCCGCTTGAGGCCGAGGCCGCCGGCGAGCTGCTGGCCCCAGACGCACTCAGAGGCCGCTGTCGCGGGGGTGAGGCGCGATCCTCGTTACGGGTTCCATCCCCCGTTGATACAACGGCATTCTTGCTGTCCACGCGGCGCTGGCGCTGGAGCGATGCAGGCGAAGCTGGCTTCGGCGCGAGGTCAGCGCGCGAACCATGCGGCGGTGTCCGACGGCACTTGCCCGTCGTCGGTCAGGGCGCTGCTGGAGAGAAGCGCCTCCGCGTCCGCCGGCGGAGACACCGGATCGCCGGACACATTGACGATGCAGATGAATCCCGGATCGCGGGCGAACGCGAGGGCGCCGTCGGGCGCGTCGAGCCACTCCAGCGTGCCGTCTCCGAGCGCCGGCCGTGAGCGGCGGATGCGCAGCGCGCGGCGGTAAAGCTCGAGCATTGAGGTTTCGTCGCCGGCCTGCGCCTCGGCCGTCTGCGTGCGCCAGGACGTCGGCTGCCCCAGCCACGGCGGAGCGCTCGCGTCCTGCGGGCTGAACCCGAATGGAGGCTCCCGACCGGACCATGGGAGGGGCACTCGGCAGCCGTCGCGGCCGCGGTCGGTGTGGCCGGATTGCTCCCAGCTGGGGTCCTGCAGCGCAGCGTCGGGGAGGTCTTCGACCTCGGCGAGGCCGAGCTCCTCGCCTTGGTAGATGTAGGCGCCGCCGGGTAGAGCGAGCATCAGCAGCGCGGCGGCCCGCGCCCGCCTGACGCCCGCGGCGAAGTCGGCTGGCAGGTCGATCAGGTCGCTGAGGTTTCGCAGCGGTCGCACGCCTTGGGGGCGGGCGTAGCGGGACACCTCTCTGACCGTGTCGTGGTTTGAGAGGACCCAGGTGGGCGGAGCGCCGACCGCCTGGTGCGTGTGGAGCGTGTCGACGATCGATCTGCGTAGCGCTTCGGCCTGCCAGGGTGCCAGCAGGAAATCGAAGTTGAACGCGGTGTGGAGCTCGTCGCCGCGTACGTACTGCGCTAGGCGTTCGGGGTTGTGGACCCACGCTTCGGCTACGAACACTCGCGGATCCTCGTAGGCGTCCGCCAGCCGGCGCCACATCCGGTAGATCTCGTGGACCTCGTCGCGGTCCCAGTGCGGGTGGTCGACCGGATCCGCAGAGAGTGGCGGCCATGCCGTCGCGCCGACGTCCGGGAGGCCGTCGGCCTTGACGAGGCCGTGGGCGACGTCGATGCGGAATCCATCGATCCCGAGCCCAAACCAGAAGCGCAACGTCTCGTCGAACTCGGCCTGCACCTCGGGGTTGGTCCAGTTGAGGTCTGGCTGCCCGGGGGTGAAGAGGTGCAGGTACCACTGCCCGGGGCGGCCGTCGGCCTCGGTGACCCGGGTCCAGGCCGGACCTCCGAAGCCACTGCGCCAGTCGTTCGGTCGCTCGTCACCGCCGGGCCCATGGCCGTCGCGGAAAATGAAGCGGGCGCGCTGCGCCGAGCCTGGACCGGCCGCCAGCGCCTGCTGAAACCAGGCGTGGCGGTCTGACATGTGGTTCGGGACGATGTCGAGCAGTACCCGTAATCCGAGGTTGTGAGCTTCACCGATCATCGCCTGGGCCGCGGCTAGCGTGCCGAACACAGGCTCGATGTCGCGGAAGTCCGAGACGTCGTAGCCGGCGTCCTTCATCGGCGAGGGGTACCACGGGTTTATCCACAGCGCGTCGACGCCGAGGTCCGCGAGGTAGGGCAGCCGGGACCGCAGCCCTGCGATGTCGCCCAGGCCGTCGCCGTCGCCGTCCGCGAAACTGCGGATGTAGACCTGATAGATGACCGCGCTGCGCCACCACGGTGTCGCACTTGGATCTCCCAGTTGGCAGCGCTCGCGAATCTGCACGGCGGAGGCCGGCCTTTTGGGGCTAGGCATCTGCGGGTTCACTCGAAGGTTGACGAGAGCGCGTGTGCGACGGGCTAGCCGGGGCTCGATTTCCCGCCAGGACCGCGATCTCGGTCGAGACTGGCAGCACCGCGGAAGACGAGCCGGCGGCGAACTGGAACGCGCCGGGCTCGATCGCCCAGCGATGGGCGTCCACGTCCCAGTGCTCGAAGGCCCTCGGCGGCACGGTGATCGTGGCGGTAGCGCCCTCACCTGCGTTCGCGTCGACCGTCGCGAACCCGACTAACCATTGGACGGGTCGCTCGACGCTGCTGCCCGGTCGGCTCGCATAGAGTTGGATGATCTCCCTGCCGCGCCGGATGCCGCTGTTGCGAACACCAACGGTGACCGCGACGTCGGCACCCGGCTCACAGTCGCGCGGCGCGTCGATCGAGACGTACGTCCAGGTCGAGTACCCCAGGCCGTGGCCGAACGGATAGAGCGGTCTTCGACCGTCACGGTCATAGGCGCGGTAGCCGATGAACAATCCCTCGTCGTAAGCCAGGATCCCGTCGACGGGCCGGACCGAGGGGAGACCGTCCTCGGCCTCCGGCCATGTCGTCGGAAGCCGGCCGCCGGGCTCGGCGAGCCCGAGCAGCACGTCGGCCAGCGCGTTGCCGAACTCCTGACCCGGGAACCACGCGAGCAGCACGGCGGCGACCTCGTCGGCCCAGGGCAGCAGCACGGGAGCGCCCGCGTTCACGACTACCACCGTCCTGGGATTCGCGTCGGCGACGCGCCGCACCAGCTCGTCCTGCCGGCCCGGCAGCGACAGGGACGCGCGATCGAAGCCCTCGCTCTCCACCTCGTCGGTCGTTCCGACGACGACGACCGCCAGATCGGCGTCGCCCGCGAGAAACACTGCGCGCTCGATCTCCTCGTCGTCGGTGCCGTGTGGCGGCTCGAGGTTGAGCTGGAACCTCACGCCAAGATCCCCAAGATCGCTCTGGTTGGATCCGACCTCGTGCGCGAGGACGACCTTGACCGCCTCGCCCCGCTCCAGGTGCACGCTGTGCGCTGCCTGGGGCGGGATCATCATCCCTTCGGCTACGTCCGCGCCCGGCGGGAGCTCGAGGCGGCCGTCGAAGACCTCTTCCCCGCCGACTGACAACCAGTAACGGCCGACCCCGGAACCGGCGATCGTATACGTGCCCGCGTCGATCGCCCGGATCACCGCGCGCACCTCGACCCGCGCCACCGAGGGGTCGTCGAAGGACGAGCCCGGCCAGTCGAAGGTGCACCCGGGGCGCTCCTCGGTGGCCAGGACGGTTCCGTCGCCGGCGAGGAATCGCACCTCGACGCCGGAACCGGTGCCGTCGCCCCCCGTAGCCAGGGCGCACCAGCCACGGGGATGCGGCTGCTCGCCAGAACGCCCACGCCGTGCGTGATGCCGGCCGTTGGCTTGAGGGCGGCGCGCAAACCGTCCAGTGGCGACACGGCGTAGGGCGGATAGACCGTCGCGCTGCCACCACCCAACGTCCGAGCCGTCGCGGCGTTCGGACCGATGACGGCGAGGCGCTTGACCGCGCTGCGGTCGAGTGGAAGCACGGCATCGGCGTTGCGTGCCAGAACGAAACCAGCCGCCGCCGCGCGACGCAGCGTGGCGGCCACCTCGGCGTCGTCGAAGCGGGGCGCGGCGGTGGCGGCGATCCCCTCCAGCGCTCCCACCCGGGCCGCGAGGCGCAGGATGCGCACGACTTTTTCGTCGATCGTCGCCTCATCGATCTTGCCGTCTCGCACAGCCGCGAGCAGCGCCGCACCCCACGGTCCCGCTGGGCCCGGCATAACCAGATCGAGCGCGGCGCGCGCGGACGCTTCGGTCGAACGCGTCGCGAACCAATCCGACATCACGAGCCCATCGAAGCCCCATTCTCCCTGCAAGACGTCGCGAAGCAGCGAACTTTCCGTCATTGGCCGGCCATTGACGCCGTTGTACGCCGCCATCACCAACCAGACGCCCGCCTCCCGGATGATCGCCTCGAACGGCACCAGATACAGCTCGCGAAGGGTCCGATCGTCAACGCGCGCGTCAAGCGTCATCCGCTGCGTTTCGGAGTCGTTGGCGACGAAATCCTTGACCGTGGCGCCCACGCCGCCGCCCTGCACCCCCCTCACGAACGCGACACCGATCCGCGCGGTGAGCAGCGGATCCTCGCTGAAGCACTCGAAGTGCCGCCCACTGTAAGGCGTCCGGTGGAGGTTCACGGTCGGCGCCAGCAGAACGTCTACGCCCTTGCGTCGCGCCTCGAACGCCAACAGACATCTGACATCCTCAACGAGTGCCTCGTCCCACGTCGCCGCCAGCGACGTCGGCAACGGCACATTGGCCGAAGTGTCGCGCTCGTCCCGCCGTTCACCGCGCACGCCGGCCGGACCGTCTGAGACGACCAGACGGCGCAGGCCCGCCGCCGGCTCGGCGTGCAACGACCAACAATCCGCGCCGGTGAGCAAGCGCACCTTCTGCTCCAGCGACAGCGCCGCCGCCCTGGCGACGACCACGCGCTCATCCACCCCGGTCGGCTCAACGGCCGGTTGCGTCACGATGACTTCCCAGGCGACATCCACTCCTCCTTCTCGTGGCTCAAACCCGCGCCAGCGGCGGCTTACGGCTAGCGCTTTGTATCGCTCCGACAAGTGGTCTGCCTAGCGCCGTTCGGACATCGTGAACGCTGGGGCCGTCCGTCGGCGACGTTAGGACCGCTACGTGGTGCGGCGTTCGATCACGGCGAGCGGCGCGAGCTCTTCAACGGGATTGCCATCGTGCGCCTCGATCGCCCATAGCAGGAGCTCGGCACCTCGAGCGCCACTCTCGCGCAGAGGCTGGCGCACAGTCGTCAGCCCAAGCGCCGCCGATACCTCGATATCGCCAAATCCAATCATCGCGAGGTCGCTGGCACGCGCAGGCGCATCGCGTGCGCGACTCGGCCGCCAAGGTTGACAGCGACAGCCGCGCCCGCGGGATCACCTTCCGGGCCAAGCTCGATCTGGTCGAGGCGATGGGTGCCGAGTACCACACCCACTTCGGAGTCAACGCCGAGCAGGTCGAATCCGCAGAGCTGCAGGAGCTCAGAGACGACGCTGGCGTTGCGGCCGAGTGCGGGTGAACGTCGCGGCATTGTCCCGATGCCGCTCGGCGGGGGTTCCTGGACGATGGTTCGGTGGACTGCACTGGGCTTCCCCGGGTGACGGTGTTCGGACCCGATCCGCTGCTGAGCATCACGATCGAGCATCGCGGAGACGAAGACGATGTCCACGTCCACGCCGCCGGCCAGGGGGTGTGGGTCGCGCGCATGGCGGCCGAGCTCGGCGCCAATCCGGTGCTGTGCTGCTTTTTGGGCGGCGAAACCGGCGCCACCCTGGCTCCGCTGCTGGAAGCGCTTCCGGGGGAGGGGCGCGTCGTAGGCACCTCGGGCTCGACCGGGAGCTACGTGGTCGACCGCCGCAGCGGCAACCGCCGCGTCCTGGCGATTTCCAATCGTCCCGCGCCCCGGCGCCACGAGGTTGACGATCTTGTGGCCGCGACGTGCGCCGCGGCGCTTCAGAGCTCGGTGCTGGTGATGTGCAATCCATTCCCGGCCGAGGGGCTGCCGGACGAGGTCTACGAGACGGTGGTCGGCAACGTCAGGGCCGCCGGTGTCCAGGTGGTCGTGGACCTCTCCTCACCCCGCCTGGACCGCACGCTCGCCTACGGTCCGGACGTGGTCAAGCTCAACGACTGGGAGCTCGCCGAGTACGTGCACGGTCCGGTCGATGGCCCGCTGGCGCTGGACGCGATGCAGGCACTACGCCGGGCCGGCGCTGCCGCCGTCGCGCTGACGCGAGCCCAGGCCCCGATCCTGGTTCTCGATGGTGACGCTCACCCGTACGAGATCGTGCCTCCACGGTTCACCAACGGTTTTGGAGAGGGATGCGGTGACTCGATGACCGGGGCTCTGGCGGCCGGCCTGGCACGGGGCTTGCCGCTGCGAGACGCGCTGGTGCTCGGCGCCGCGGCGGGCGCGGGGAACTTCCTCCGGCACGGGCTCGGGACGGGCAAGCGCGCGGCGACGGAAGAGCTCAGCCGGAGCGTGACGGTTGCACCCCTCCCAGCCGTCGTGCCTGAAACGGGGGCGTGAGCTCCGCTCCCCGCGCGATCGCCGCCGGCGCCGTGCTCGCCATCCAGTCCAGGTGCGCCGCCAGCGGCTCGACCGTTCGCAGCTCGCGCAGGGCCGCGCTGATCGCGACAGGTCGGCCCGCCCGAGCGGAGTGCGAGTCGCTCGCCAGCACGTGCACTACCCCCGCGCGAGCGAGGGTGAGCATGCCTTCACGCGAACTATCCGCGGTGAAGAACGCAGCGGTCGCCTGGACTAGGGCCCCGCCGTCGATCAGCCCGGCCAGACGGTCGACTAGATCGGCGGCGAGGTGGCGCTCCGGATGGGCGATCACCGCGCGGTAGCCCCGGTCCCGCAGCATCTTGACCGCATCGTCGAGCCGTTCGTCGAGCGGGCCGGGAGCAGGCTCGAGCAGGATCCAGCGCCGGGAGCCGCCGAGCGAGACCGTGGCGAGCTCGTCGCAATCCAGACCCGCGACCGCGGTCGCTGCGACCTCGCCGCCGGGCAGGATGCGCGTGGTCGCGCCGGCGTCGCGTACGGCCGCCGCCAGCTCCGCCAGTCGCCGAGCGAGGTCCGTGATGCGCACGTCGTGGTCGTGGCGGATGTGGGGCGTGGCGCAGATCGCCTCGATCCCGTCGGCCTGTGCCTGGCGCGCCATCGCCACCGCGTCCGGCATATCACGAGCTCCGTCGTCGAGACCCGGAAGGATGTGGCAGTGGAGATCGATCGCGACGCGGATCCCGCGATTATGGCCCGGACCGGTGCTCACCAGCGATCGCGTGACATGCGATCGAGACTCGGACCAGACGCCAAGGGCTTCAGCGGACGACGACGGCCGGAGAGACACTCGCGAGCGGGGATCGCGCGGCGGCCGTCTGGAGCACTGATGCTTCCTCGTCGGTGAGCAATCGCCGGTAAGCGTGGCCGCCCAGGTCGGCAAACGCCGGCACCATCGCGTCGACATGCTCCGGCGCGGCGAGCAGCGCGATCGCGGACGAGCCCTCAGGGACGTGCACTCGGATCTGCCCGAACAGCTCGCCTTCTAACTCAGGGACCTCGCTGGACTGAACGAACCCGCCAACCGATGCACCCGCCACTAGACCGGCCGCGAAGCCGGGCGGTCCGAACGCGGCCCCGATCACAGCGCCGGTGAGGGCTCCGATCACCGTGTCGCGTCCGATCACGTCGCCCGCGTCCTGGATATCCAGGTAATGACCGGCGAACGTGCCGCGCACAACGATCCGCCCGCGCCGATGTCGCTCCACAAATGCCAACTCGTGCCGCCAAGGAGCATCCTCGTAGGGTTGACCCAAGTGAGCGAACGCCTGCTCAGCGCCGTGGTGATGCTCAAAGGTCAGAATCGCAAGCTCGAGGCCCACCGGTGCTCCCTAGTCCTAGTCGATCGTGGACGGTTGTTTGCGTGACGGTATTCAGTGAGGACGCCGTCGGACATCGGAGAGCGCCACATGGACGTTCGGTAGAAACCCCGGCAGTCCGCGTGCGCCGGTCGCGGCTGGCCGCTGACAGCGTGCGCTTACCTGCAAGCTACGACGGTGCCGGTCCAGCCGCGGGCGGTCGCGGTGCCGCGCACATTTCTACGCATCCGGCCGACACCGGTTTACGGATGGCGCGGGCCCGTTCCAGGCTTACCGTCTTGGGTACGAATCCACCTTCTGAGGGGAGCACCGCAATGCCTCAAAGTACGACCAAGCGCAGCCCGGTGGCGAAGGCCCCGGCGAAACGGCAACGCCGCGCAGCCGCCAGCGGGTCTACGACCGCGATTGACAAGACGACGAAGCTGTCCGAAGAGGTAATCGATTCCGTTGAGAAGGGTCAGCGGGCCGCGATCGAGGCTGTGCGCAAGTTCGTCGACACCGTCGACGAAGCTTTGCCCGCGCACGGCGAGGGTCCTTCCAGGCGCCAGGAGATCGTCGACTCCGCGATGGAGATGGCCGACCGGCTGGTTCACATGCAGTACGAGTTCATCCGCAAGGTGATCGACAGCGCCGGCAAGTCGCTGAGCGGGTCAGACGGCGAGAAGTAGGCGTCGAGCGCAGCGCCGGGATTGGGCAGCAGATGGGCGCCTGCGCTCGGTCCGGGCTCGTGGCGGCTGGCGCTCTCGTCAGTCGCCCGCCCCGTACCGGTGCTCGCCCGTACTCGCCTGAACGATCGCGTCGACGAGGAGCCGTTGCGGCAAGGAACCGTCGGCAGCGTCCGGCTCAGGCGGGCTCGATCAACCCGTAGTGGCCGTCGTATCGACGGTAGATGACGTTGCCACGACCATCAGCCGCGTTCTCGAAGAAGAGGAACCGGTGGCTGACAGCGTTCATTTCCGCCACGGCCGCTTGCAGCTCGATCGGCGAGGAGAACCGGTTGCGCTCATGGATCGGACCGCGATTGTCCGCTGCCTGCACCGACGCTGGTTCGATCAGGGCGAGAAGGCCGTCATCGCGCCAGTACACGATCGCATCGGCGTCCGTCTCAGCGTCGTGGAAGAGAAAGAAGTCATGGTCGAGATCCTCGAGCGCGTCAGCGGCCTGATCGACCGACATCGGACCGAAGGCGAACGACTTGCGGCGGATGATCTCCCGCTCCTGCACAGGCCGCGCGAAAGTGGACGGCCGGGGACTGGACCATGACCGATGCGACCACTCACCGACGAGAGCCTCCGCCGGCTCGCGCTCGCGCGTAACGAGCCGTTCAACGTACCGGTGGACATGCCGCTGAAGGCGCTCGGCGACAGCGTCGACCGCCGCCTCCATCGACGGTGCGGCGACACGAGCACGGACCGACCTCCCCTGGAGGTCGATCTCCGCCTCGGCTCGCGCCGGCAGGGAGATGCGTGGATTGGACTCCTGAATCAGGACGACGCGAGCTCCCAGAATCGGCCGCTTGACGAAACGCTCCACGTCGGCGAGCCTCTGGCGTGCCCGCTCTCGAGCACGTTCGTCTACGTCGCCGCGCGCAGTGATCTCGATATTGATCGAGCTTGTCGTGGCCTGAGTGGTTGCCGGTGCGTTTTGATCCCCCGCCATCTGCCTCACGTGGTCACTCTTAGCGGCTGGGATGGCGAAACGATCGCCGGCTACGTTGGAGACGTTGCTGGAGCAGTCGCTCCAGCAACTCCTGGCGTCGGCGCTCCTGACGCGCAGCACGCTCGCGCAACTCGTGGTACATCCGGCGCTGGTCGCTCGTCGAGTTCGTCTGCTGTTTGCTGTTCTTGTTGTTCGCTCCAGACATCATCGATCGACCCTACTTAGCCTGTCTGGCAATTCCATCCTGGGAGTCTGCGTGATCCGCTCAGTACTTCCTCGCACGGGTGCGGCCTACCGATGCTGGCGGCGGATGGTCACCGGATCCTGTGCGAGCGGCAGCTCGTTCACGTGAGGAATCGCGAGCTCGTGCCCGGGGTCGGTTTCGATCGTCGTGCGGTACACGGCCTCATACGCCGCGGCGACTGCGGACACGTCATAGCGTTCCGCGACGCTGGCTCGGCAGCGGTTCGGATCGATCAACCCGATTCGCTTGACGGCGAGCGCCATCTCGCGCTCGTTGTCCACGAGCGTGCCGTTCTCACCGTCGATCACAATCTCAGCCGCGGCGCCCTCGGGGAACGCGATCACGGGCGTGCCGCAGGCGAGCGCCTCGACCATCACCATCCCGAACGGCTCCAGCCACCGGATCGGCATCAACAGTGCAGCCGCATCTGCGAACAGCTCTTTCTTGGCCCATCCGGCAACCACGCCGACGTAATCCACTCGCCGGCCGTCGACGTGCGGCTCGACGCGCTCGCGAAAGTACTTCTCCTGTCCGGTCTGCACCGGTCCGGCGAGCACAAGCTTCCGTCCGGCCAGCCGTGCCGCCTCGATGGCCCGGTGGGCACCCTTGACCGGGTCCATCCGCCCCGCCCACAGCAGGTAGTCCTGCTTCTCGGTTCGTAGCGGCCAGCGATCAACCGACATCGGGTTGGGCACGACGTCTCCGATCCGCACGCCGGCGGGGGCGCTCGCCGCCTGGGAGCGGCTGATCGCCACCAGCCGGGCCTTGTGTCCGTGACGCTGGTAAAAGCGCGCCGTGTCTCCGACCAACGGGCCATGGATCGTGTGCACCACGGGAACGTCGACCCGATCGGCCATCGCCAATGCCGTGAACCCTGAGTGGTCATGAAGGATGTCGAATGGAAAGCCGCGCCTGGCGGCGAGATCGATCTGCTCCCACGCACCGGCGACATGGCTTGACTCGTACAGCGATGAGCCGATCTCGTTTGGATGCGCGTCCTCCAGCAGCGGATACACGTGCGCCGTGGAACGGGAGCCGGGAGCAGCGAACAGCGTCACCTCGTGCCCTCGGGCGACCAGCGCTCCGCAAAGCAGGTCAACCACCGCCTCGATTCCCCCGTAACCGCGCGGCGGTACCGGAATCCACGGCGGGGCTAGCACCGCGATATGCAAGCGACCAGCATTTCCGTGCTTCGGGGGAAGCAGGCGGACCGATGACGAGAAAGCGTTCATCAGAGTCGCAACCGAGCTTAGTCCCCGGTCAGCCGCGGCGAATCGGGACTGCGCCGTAGCATTGCGCGGAGAAGCACGGTGGCACGGGCTTCTGCCTGGCTCAAGCTGGGCTCGCCGGAGCGCGGTCGGCTCTCCGTGGAACGCCGTGACCGGGGACGCGGCTGGATTCGGATGCAGAGCGACCCGGGTGGGGGTAGCTTGCAGCTGATGCCTTCGCCGAGTTCCTTTGACGGGGTGGAGGTGCTTGAGTCTCAGGCGCTGCTGCTGCGTGATCTGGACACGACGCTGCGGGGTCTGTCCGCGCATGAGGCAGACCGCCGACTGGTGCAGTACGGCCCGAACGCGTTGCGGCGCCGCGGCGGCGCCAAGTGGCCGCGCGAGCTTGCGCGTCAGCTGACTCATCCACTTGCGCTGCTGCTTTGGGTGGCAGCTGGGCTGTCGTTTCTGGTCGGGAGCCAGACGGTCGGCATCGCGGTTGTGCTCGTGATCGTGCTGAACGCGGCGTTCGCGTTCGTCCAGGAGTTGCAGGCCGAGCGGGCGGTCGAGGCGCTGGCCGGGTATATGCCCCAGCACGCCACGGTTCTTCGCGACGGCGCCGCGCGGGTGATCGAGGCGGTCGGGTTGGTCCCAGGAGACGTCGTGTTCTTGGAGGAGGGCGAGCGGATCGCGGCCGACATGCGGCTGTTGTCGGGTGCGGTCGAGGTCGATCTCTCCACCCTCACCGGCGAGTCGGTGCCGGCGTTGCGCTCGGCCGAATTGGAGGACGCGGAGGTTCCGCGGCTGGTCGCCCGCGACCTTGTGTTCAGTGGTACGACGTGCACCGGTGGCCAAGCCCAAGCTGTGGTGTTCGCGACAGGCATGCGCACCGAGCTTGGTCGCATCGCGGCGCTGACCGAGCTTGTCAAGGAGGAGCCCAGCCCGCTCGAGCGGCAGGTCCGTCGCGTCGCTTGGCTGATTGCTGGCATAGCAGTGGGGATGGCGATTGCGTTCGTGCCGATCGCGATCTTCGTGGCCGGTCTTTCGGTCAAGAACAGTGTCGTGTTCGCGGTCGGGTTGCTGGCCGGCAACGTGCCCGAGGGGCTGCTGCCGGTGATCACGCTCGCGCTCGCGGTCGCCGTGCGCGTGCTCGCGCGTCGCGGCGCGCTGGTCAAGCGCTTGAGCGCTGTGGAGACGCTCGGTTCCACCGACGTGATCTGCACCGACAAGACCGGGACGCTGACCGAGAACCGGATGCGCCCAGTCGCGGTGTGGACCACGGGCGGCGCAGCGAAGATCGAGGCAAACGGCGCGCAGCTTCCTACCGGTGCGGGCACGCCGGTGCTGACGGCGCTCGCAGGGGCGGCGGCGGCCTGCAACAACGCCCGACTCGAGGCCGACGACCACGGGACGGGTGATCCGACCGAGGTCGCGCTGCTGCAGGCAGCTCGCGCGCTCGGCGCCGACGTCGACGCAGACCGCCGCGACGCCCGACGCCGCCACCGGTACAACTTCGACCCGCAGCTCAAGCTGATGACGACGCTCGAGCTTCGTTCCGGGAGCGAGTGGCTGGACACCAAGGGCGCCCCGGAGGAGGTCCTGCCCCGCTGCGTCGCAGTCCTCGCCGAGGACACCGGGGAGATCCCGCTCGACGCGGCACAGCGTGAACAGATTATGCAGCGCGTCGAGGGGTACGCGCAGGAGGGACTGCGCGTGCTCGCGCTCGCGCGGCGGGCGCTGCCAGTCGGCGCAGAGGTCCCCTCGCGCGAGGAGGCCGAGCGCGATCTGTGCTTCCTCGGTCTCGTCACGATGCTCGATCCGCCCCGCCCCGAGGTTCGCAAGGCGATCACCCGCTGTCACAGCGCAGGGATCCGGATCATCGTCATCACCGGCGATCATCCATTGACCGCGGCGGCGATTGCACGCCAGGTAGGGATCGGCGGCGAGCACCTCGTGGTCGTCAACGCGGATCGATTCGATCACCGTCACGAGCGGGACATCGAACAGATCGTGTCGGGAGACCGCGAGGTGATCTTCGCGCGCGCCTCGCCGGATGCAAAGCTGCACATCGCTGAGGCGTTGCGTGCCCAGGGTCACGTGGTGGCGATGACCGGCGACGGTGTCAACGACGCTCCGGCGCTGCGTCGCGCCGACATCGGCGTCGCGATGGGTCTGTCGGGGACCGACGTCGCCCGCGAAGCGGCCACGATCGTTCTCAGCGACGATAACTTCGCCTCGATCGTCGAGGCCGTCGAGGAGGGCCGTGTCGTCTATGACAATGTCCGCAAGTTCATCGTCTACATCTTCGCCCACGCCACACCCGAGGTCGTGCCGTTCCTAGTCTTCGCGCTCGCCGGCGGCGCCGTGCCACTGCCTTTGACGGTGCTGCAGCTGCTCGCGTTTGACGTGGGCACCGAGACGCTCCCCTCGCTCGCGCTCGGACGCGACCCCGCTGAACCAGGCATCATGGAGCGCCCGCCCCGCGCCCGATCGGAGAACGTGATCCGCCGACCGATGCTCCTGCGCGCTTGGTTGTTTCTGGGCTTGATCGTCGCTGCGCTATCGATGGGCGGCTTCTTGTACGTGCTCACACACGCAGGCTGGCACCCGGGCGACCCGGTTGGCGTGGGAAGCCGCTTCCACCATGCCTACCTGCAGGCGACGACGATGACGTTCCTCGGCATGATCTTCGGCCAGATAGGGAGTGCGTTCGCGGTGCGTACGCAGCGCGCGTCGCTGCGGTCGGTTGGCCTCTTCAGCAACCGCTACCTACTGGTCGGCGTCGCTGCCGAGCTGGCCCTCGCCGCCGTGTTCGTGTTCGCTGCGCCGCTTGAGACGCTGCTGGGCACGGCTGCGCTCCCCGTCCACGACCTGGCCCTGTTGCTCCCCTATCCCTTCATCGTCTGCGGCGCCGACGAGCTGCGACGCTACATCGCGCGCCGCCGCGCAGCGACGGCTTCTGCCCGCCCGAGCGCGACCGTGCAGTCCGCGGCTGTGAAGTAAGCCGCGCCTATCAGGGCCAACCGGCGCTCGCTCAGCAGTTCAGGAGATCCGGCACGTCGGCGATCGAGGCGACTACCGCGGTCGGCTCGATGCCTGAGTCGCGTACCTGTTGCTCGCGGTACTTGCCGGTGCGCACGAGGACCGCCTGCAGCCCGGCGTCAAGAGCGCCGCCTATGTCCGATTCGATGTCGTCGCCCACCATCATCGCCGCTGCGGCGGCCACACCCAGATCATCGAGGACCTGGTCAAAGAACCCCCGCGCTGGCTTACCGACCACGTAGGCTTCGCGGCCCGTCGCGTACTCTATCGCCGCCACGAACGGGCCGACGTCGAGCGACAGCCCGTCGGCGCGCAGCCAGTAGCGGTTCTTCTGCAAGGCAATCAGTTCTGCGCCGTCCATGACGCAGCGAAATGCGCGGTTGAGGACGTCATAGCCAAACTCGGAGCCCAGGTCGCCGATGATTACCGCGCCCGCACCTTCCTCTGCCTCCTCCAGATCGACGAAATCGCACTTGACTTCTTCGTTCATGACCAGCGCAACCCGCCGGTGCCCACGCTCGTGGCAATAGCGCACCGCAAGCGCGGCGGGAGTGACGAGCTCTCCGTCGGCGAGCGAGAGACCGAGGCGGTCCAGCTTCGCATGCGTCCGAGCGCGCGACCGCGCCGTCGTATTGGTCACGAAGCGCAGCGTCAAGCCTCCTGCCCGGAGACGTCGGACGGCATCAGCGGCTCCGTCGATCGTATCGTCCTGCACGTAAAGTACGCCGTCGAGATCTATCAATACGGCGCTCACCTCGTCGAGCATTGCCACACGATCGCAGATGCGACCGCCAACTCGCTTGCGCCACGCGACCGGCTCCGAAGCTTGACACGTGTCCGAAGAGAACGTGGCCTCCGCCCCGAGTGTGACCAGCGATCGCGCTCGTCGCTTAGACAACCAGCTCTGGACCGGCGCCGACCGCGCGAGCGTTCGGTTGCCGGTGCGGCACCCCAAATGACGACGCCTCAAGCCATCGGAGAAGATCGGCGGTCGGAAGTGGCCGGCTGAAATAGTAGCCCTGGGCCGCGTCACATCCGTAATCGATCAGGAGCTCCATCGTCGCCTCGTCCTCGACCCCTTCCGCGACGACCTGCAGACTGAGGTTGTGGGCGAGCTCGATAATCGACCGGACGATGACGGAGTCGTCCTTGACGGACGTCATCGTCATCACGAACGATTTGTCGGCCTTGATTTCAAAGACGGGTAACCGCTGCAGATACGCGAGTGAGGAATACCCGGTGCCGAAATCGTCGATTGAAAACCGCTGACCCATGGCCTCCAGCCGTTCCCAGAGACCTGGCACGGCGGTGTCGATCAGTGCGCTCTCAGTGAGCTCGAGGGTGACATCGCCTGCGGGGATGCCCCAAGCGTTGGTGAGATGCTCAACCGTTTCAAAGACAGCGGATCCTTGAGCCAGGCTGCGAGCTCCGAGATTGACCGCCATCGTGAGTTCGTAGCCGGCGTCGCGCCATGTCCGGAGGCTGTGCAGAGCCTCGTGCACCACCCACTCCGTGACCGGGATCAGTAGCTCGCTGCGCTCGACTTCAGGCATGAACGCGTCGGGCATGAGCAGGCTCCCCGATGGGTGATTCCAGCGGATGAGCGCTTCGACGCCGATGGTCGTCTGTGTTGCGAGATCGATCTTTGGCTGATAGTGCAGAACGAGCTCGTCGTTCTCGATGCAGCGGCGGAGGCCGGAAAGCAGCTTCAATCGGCGGGCGGGCGTCTCCTCTTGCGAAGCGGCGAACACCGCGTAACCACGACCGGAGCGCTTGGCGTCATACATTGCCAGGTCAGCGCGGCGGAGAAGGTCGTCGATGTTTTCGCCGTGCTCAGGGACGAGGGTGATTCCGATGCTCGCTCGCACGTCGATGGTGTGCCGCCCAACCAGGCACGGCTGCTCGAGCGATTGCGTGATCTTCCAGGCGACGGCCACGGCGCCAACCAGGTCGGTGCCGCCGGGCAGCAGGATCCCGAACTCATCTCCCCCTAGCCGCGCGACCGTATCCCCCTCCCGCAGCGAGTCGACCAGGCGCTGCGCGACGACCTTCAACAGCAGGTCGCCGTGCTGGTGGCCCAGTGTGTCGTTGACATGCTTGAACTCGTTCAAGTCCAAGACAAGCAGCGCCAATCGCTCACCTCTCCGCGCCCCCGCGCGAACGGCGTGATTTACGCGGTCTCCGAACAGCACACGGTTGGGAAGCTCGGTGAGAGCGTCGTGCAGGGCCTGGTGCCGGAGTGCTTCGGTGTAGGTCTGACGCTCAGAGATGTCGCGCAAGCATCCGATGTGGACCCGGCGACTTCCGAGCTGTACATCACTCAGGGCGAGCTCCATCGCAAACGTCGAGCCGTCCTTACGGCGCCCGATCGACTCCGCCGCGGTCGCGCTCCGATCTTGCTGGCCCAGCTGCTGCTGCGCCGGCCGGTGATGGATCGCGCCATCGCCTCCGTACAGCGAGGCCACCATGATCGAGAACGGCTGGCCGATTGCCTCCTGCTCGCCGTAACCGAATAGAGCGGTCGCCGCCCGATTGAACGTCTCGATCAAACCATCGTCGCTCACGGTTACGATGCCGTCGGCTATGTTCTCAAGGATCGACCGCGTCCGCGCTTCGCTGTCACGAAAGCGGTCGCTCAGACACGTAACCTCGCTCAGGGATCGCTCCAGCTCGCGTGACGTGAGGAACAGCTCCACGAAGATCGACACCTTGGCGCGCAACGTCTCCGGCACGATCGGAGCAAAGATGAAATCGACGGCTCCACTCTCGTAGGCAATCGGTATTTCGGCTTCGTCTCTGGCGTTCGCGGTGATGAAGATGATCGGGGTTTGCGCAGATTCTCTGCGCAGCCGGATGAGTCTGGCCGTCTCGTAGCCATCCATCACCGGCATCTTCACGTCCATCAGGATCACCGCAAATGTTTGGTCTATCACCTGACGCAGGGCAGCCTCCCCTGAATTGGCCTCGGTGATCGCGTGACCTAGCGGTTCCAGAAGCGCCCTGATCGCCAAGCGCTTGGCGTGGTTATCGTCGACGACGAGGATCGGCGCGCCCAGAATGGCGGGCGCCGAATGCTCCCGTGTAGCAGTCTCCAACATCAGCGCGCGATCAAGGCTGCGCCTGAGACTGAGAGGCGCTGGGCAGCCATGCGCTCAGGGCCGCGAGCAGCTCGGTGGTGTCAACCGGCTTGTTGATGTAGTCAGACGCGCCGGCCGCGATGCAGCGTTCGCGCTCCTGACCGACGACCTTCCCCGTCACGGCGATGATCGGCAGAGCGGCGAAGTGAGGACGTTTCCGAATCGCGGTCATCGTCTGGTAGCCATCCATGATCGGCATCATGATGTCCATGAGAACCAGGTCGATGTCGGGCTGCTTGTCGAGAATCGCGAGCGCCTCGGGGCCGCTTTGCGCTGATATGACGTTCAGCTTTCCGCGCTCGAGTAGCGCCGTCAGTGCGAAGACGTTGGGAAAGTAGTCGTCGACGACGAGGACTGTTGGGTGAGCTGCTACGCCGTCGCGAGTTCCCTTCCGGCTCGGCGCTTGCGCATGCGGTTGGCGGATCGAGCCGCCGTCCAGGAGCACGCGGTCTGATGGCGGCGCGTGATCGGCTTTGTTCAGGGCGGGCCAGGTTCCTAGATCCACCGGCGACGGCGCTTTGTGGCCGTTGCCCGACCAGCCGACAAGCTCGGCCTCGGTGGGTGAGGAGCTGATTTCGATGCTCGCCGCCGGCGGGCGGGAAGGTGGCAGGGGCGCAAGGGGTGGCGGGGGCGCGGGGTGAGCCCTGACCTGAGGCATCGCCAGCGGGAGGTACACGGTAAAGGTGCTGCCGTACCCGGGCTCGCTCGTTAGCCTGATTTCGCCCCCAAGCAGGCCGACGAGATTGCGGCTGATTGACAGTCCGAGGCCGGTTCCGCCGTACTGCCGCGCCGTGGCGCCGTCGGCCTGCGCGAACGACTCGAATACGGTGCCTTGGAGTTCCTTCTTGATGCCGATGCCCGTGTCGGTGACGCTGATTGCAATCACCGACGCGGCCTGAGCCAGCGACTCGCAGGTTGGGCTCCAGCCGTCAGGGCTTTCAGCGAACCGCAGGACAACCTCGCCGTGCTCGGTGAACTTGAAGGCGTTGGAGAGCAGATTACTCAGGACCTGCCGAAGTCGGTGGGGATCAGTGACGATCAGCGAAGGCAGCCTGGCGTCAAGCTCGGCAGAGAATGACAGTCCTTGGCCGTCGGCCACGGGGTCGAAGGTCTGTACCATGCTGTCGCGCAAGTCGGCTAGCGGGAGGTCGCTGATTTCGAGGTGGACGGTCTGGGACTCGACCTTGGCAAGGTCGAGAATGTCATTCAGGAGCTTGAGCAGGTCCTTGCCGGACGAGCGGATAACGGTTGCGTATTGAACTTGCCGTGCAGTCAGATTCCCTTCCGGGTTGTCCTCGAGCTGTTCGGCCAAGACCAGCAAGCTGTTGAGTGGAGTGCGCAGCTCGTGTGACATGTTGGCTATGAACTCTGACTTGTACTTCGAGGACACCGACAGCTCTGTGGCCTGCTCTTCAAGTAGTCGTTTTGCCTCCTCCACCTCTTGGTACTTACCTTCTACCTCGCTGTTCTTGTCAGCTAGCAGGGTTGCTTGCTGCGCCAGGTCCTCGTTTGACTGGCGCAGCTGCTCCTGGCGGGACTGCAGCTCCTGAGCTTGGGACTGCGCTTGTTCGAGCAGCTTCTCGGTAACCGAAGTGGCCTCGACCGTGTTGAGCACAAGGCCGATGCTTTCGGTCAGCTGATCCAAGAACGATTGGTGGGTTGGGCTGAACGCCGCAAACGAAGCCAGCTCAATGACGGCACGTACCGACCCCTCGAACAGGATCGGCAGGACGATGATGTTCAGCGGCGGGGACTCACCCAGGCCTGAGTTGATCTGGACGTAGTCCGGCGGGACGTCGGTTAGGAGGATGCGCTCCTTCTCGATGGCACACTGGCCGACGAGACCCTCGCCGAGCCGGAAGTGGTTGGCCAGGTGCTTGCGCTCCTTGAAGCCATAGCCCGCTTGGAACTGGAGCACGGGCGGCCCACCGTCCCCGAGGTCCGTCAGCGCGTAGAAGACACCGTGCTGCGCCGAGACCAACGAGGCCAGCTCGGCCAAGATCATGCGCGAGACGGTCGCGAGGTCTCGCTGACCCTGGAGCATGCGGGTGAAGCGCTCGAGATTGGTCTTGAGCCAGTCCTGTTCAGTGTTCTGGCGCATCGTCTCGCGAAGATTGCGGATCATCTCGTTGAGCTTGTCCTTGAGGACCGCGACCTCGCCACTTGCGGCCACACCGACCTGACGCGTCAAATCTCCCTCGGTTACTGCCGTCGCCACCTCGGAGATCGCGCGGACCTGATTGGTCAGATTTGCGGCGAGCTGGTTCACGTCGTCGGTCAGGTTCTTCCAGACGCCCGCGACCTCTTGGGACTGGGCTTGTCCGCCCAATTTGCCTTCGACGCCGACTTCGCGCGCGACTCGTGTTACCTCGCCGGCGAACCGGTTGAGCTGGTCAACCATCGCGTTGACGGTGTTCTTCAGCTCAAGGAACTCTCCCCGTACGTCGGCCGTGATCTTCTTGCTCAGATCACCGTTTGCGACCGCAGTTGTCACTTCGGCGATGTTGCGGACCTGCCCCGTGAGGTTGCCTGCCATGAGGTTCACGTTGTCGGTCAGCTCTTTCCACACGCCACCGACCTCGATCGTGTACGCGGCTGCCTGGCCGAGTTTGCCTTCGGTTCCGACCTCGCGCGCGACGCGCGTCACTTCCGAGATGAAGCCGTTGAGCTGATCCACCATCCCGTTGATGGTGTTCTTGAGCACGAGCATCTCGCCCTGAACGTCGGCGGACACCTTCTTGCTCAAGTCGCCGTCTGCTACCGCACCGATCACGCGTTGCATCTCGTTGCTGGGTTGGACAAGATCTTCGATCAGGCTGTTGACCGACTCTATGCAGTCCCCCCAGACTTGATCGGTGCCTCTGAACGAGATCCGCTGAGAAAGCTTGCCCTCTTTGCCGACGACACGGCTGACCCGTCCAAGCTCGGTGCCGAGGGCTTGATTGGCGCTGATGATCTCGTTCAGCGTGTCGGCCACCTTGCCTGACGCGCCCGTCCAGTGAACTGGCATACGGGCGGTGAAGTCGCCGGCCTTTACCTCGCTCAACACGGCCAACAACACCTTCAGGTCGAGAGTCTCGACATCGGTGGCGAGTTCTGCCGGCATGGCCCTCCAAAAAGCCTCGGGAATAATGTCCCCCGCGATCGATTCAGCGATCACGACAGGCGGCGACTCCATGCCTTGCGTCGGCAAGATAGGTTCGTACGCGAATCGTCTATCGGCCTCGAAGCGCAAAAGCATTAGCACGCTGCATGGATGAAGAGCGGAACCAGGCCCTTCTGAACGCCGGGCTCGGGGATCAACGCGGGCGCTCGCCCGCGCTCGCCCTCGCGAGCGCAAGCGGGATCAAGCGGGCGAGCCGCTCAAGTGTTTTGTGTCGAATCCCGATGAGACCCGATGGGGAATAGCACGCTCAAGGATCAGCGCGCTGCGCTGCTCGGGGTGGGCCACAGCCACGTCGGCGACTCCGAGACCGCGGGACGCGAGGCTGTCCGGATGGCGCTAGTTGATCACCAGCCAACCTCCGAGGACCTCATCATCCTGTTCGTCAGCGCCGATCAGGACCTGGCGGCGCTGTACCGGGCCGCGATTGCGGAAGCAGCCCCGGCCGGCGTCTTCGGTTGCTCGAGCACCGGCGGCTTCACGGACGCCGAGCAGGTTCCAAGCGGCTGCGTGGCAGCGCTGCTGGCGGCCGACGAGAGCTCGTTTGGCGTCTGCCACGTCGAGCGCGACGAGAATGACATCGCCGAGTCTGCCCGTCGCGCGGCCCAGGGCGCCCGCGACCGCGCCGGCGACCGCTATCCCCACTCCGTGCTGCTCCTGCTCACGGACGGTCTGACCCCTGACCAGCGTGAGATAGCGCGCGGCGCTTACGAGGTGACAACCGCGCTGATCCCGTTCGTCGGAGGCTCGGCCGGGGACGACCTGACCTGGAGCTGCACCTACACGTTCGGCGAGGGTCGGGTCCTGACCAACGGGATCGTGGCGGTTTGGATCAACTCGGAGCGTCCCATGGGCGTCAGCGTCGACCATGGCTGGCGGCCGGCGGGCAAGCCGATGCTCGTGACTCGCGCGGAAGGCACGATCGTCCACGAACTCGACGGCACGCCGGCGCTTGAGGCCTACATCGCCGAGCGGGGAGCCCCCGTCGAGCCCGGGGACCCCGACTTCTTCCGGAAGGTGATGGGGAGTCCGGTCGGGCTATCCAACGCGCGCGGGCGCTACGACGTCCGCCAGTTGCACGCTTACCTGCCCGACGGCGGCGGGATCAACTTCAACACCGGCGTCTCGGAGCAGAGCATTCTTCAGGTGATGTCCACCGACGACGAGGCGCTGATCGAAGGAGCCAGGAGCGCCGCCCAAGACGCGGTCAGCAATCTCACCGACAAGGCACGCCTCGTGCTCGTCTTCTCGTGCGGTTCGCGGCTGCCGCTGCTCGGCGATCGCGGTCGCGACGAGGTCGCGGCGATCTCGTCGGCGCTCGACGGCGTACCAGTTTGCGGCTTCTACACCTATGGCGAATTTGCGCGGACACCCGGCTCCAGCGGGGTTCACAACTCGAGCGTGGCCGTCCTGGCGCTATGACATGGGCCCGACCGACCAGCTGAACCATGAAGCAGCCCGCGCGGCGGACTACGAGATAGAGATCAGGTCTCTGAGCGAGCGCCTCGAGCGTTCCGAGGAGCACATGGCGCGCACGCTGATGCGGGCGACGCGGCTGGCACAGGTCATCTCCGTGCTCGGCAACGAGAAGGACTTGGAGACCACGGTCGAACGGGCCGCGATCGAGCTTGGCGAGCTCTTCTTCGCCGACATCGCGCTTCTGATTCTCGACTCCGACGCCGGGCTGAGCATCGCGGGCCACTGGGGCGTTGCCGCCTCCGACCTGCCGCGCGAGCCGTTCGCACTGCCCGCCGTCGAGGAGGTCACGAGGCGGAAGTCCGTGCGCATCGGGCCCGCAGATTCGGTGCCGGTCCCCGACTGGCTCGATCGTTACTCCCTGCGTCATGTCGCGTGGGTACGACTGATCGTCGGGGAGAAGCCGATCGGGCTGATGCTGCTTGCCCGCCGTGGCGAGGAGCCCTTCGAGGACTCCGAGGCGACCGAGCTGCGCGCGGTCGCCTACCGCGTCGCGCTGGCGATCGAAAATGGCCTGCTCCACGATCGGATGAAGGAGCAACTCGCGCAACTCCACCGCCTGCAGCAGCTGACCGCGGCGCTCGCCGGGACGCTGGAGCTCGACGACGTCGGACGCCGCGTCGCCGACATGCTCGTCGCAGAGGTGGATGTCTCCTCGAGCGTCGTGATGATCGACCGCGGCGGCGAGCTGGTTGTGCTGTCGACTGCCGGAGAGGCCGGTGAGCTTGGCGTTGCGGCCGACGGCGGCCGCAACGCCAAGCTCGACGAGCGTTGGACGACGTTCCCGCTCGCGGTTGCCGCCAAGACGTTCGGGGTGGTGGCCGTCACCGGAGCTCCGGCAAGCGGCTCTGAGCGCCGCCAGTTGCTCATGCATCTCGTCAACCTGGGCGCACTCTCGCTCGACAAGGCCCTGCTCTATGAGCAGAGTCGCGAACAGGCCCGACACGACTCATTGACCGGACTGCTCGGCCACCGGGTCTTCCATGAGGTGCTCAAGGCGCAAATCGATGCAGCGATCCCGTTCAGCGTGTTGCTGTTCGATATCGACGACTTCAAGCAGATCAACGATCTCCACGGACACCAGACCGGCGACTACGCGCTGCGTCTCGTTTCCGAGGCGCTTCGGGGGGGAACGCGCAGCGGCGACACAGTCTTCCGGATCGGCGGAGAGGAGTTCTGCGCTCTGCTGCCGGGCCTCGCCGAGAAGGATGCATTCGCTGTCGCGGAAGCGATAAGGCAGAAGGTCGCCGGGATCGTGTCGACGCTGCCGATCTCGATGACGGTCAGCGTGGGCGTAGCCGCTTTCCCAGAGCATGGCTGCGGGCGTGACGAGCTGCTGGCCGGAGCCGACGCCGCCCTGTACGCCGCCAAGCGGGCCGGGAAGAACTGCACCAGCATCGCCGGCGGTGCGACCACGCGCGATCTGATGCCGTCGCGGCGCGAAGTGGGTCTCGAACTGCTGCACAAGAAAGATCCCGCCACGGCCACGCACAGCGTCCGCGTTGCGATCCTGACCGTGGAAATTGGCCGTGCATTGGGGCTCGACGACGCTCGACTGGACCAACTGCGGACCGCTGCGCGGTTGCACGACATCGGCAAGCTCGCGGTACCGGACGCGATCCTCAACAAGCCGGGACCCCTCGACGAAGAGGAATACCGCATCATCAAGACCATTCGGTGCTTGGTGCCGAGTTGATACGCAGCTGGGGCCTTCCGGAGGCGGCGACGATCGTCCTGCAGCATCACGAGCGCATCGACGGGTCCGGATACCCGGCGGGCCTGCGCGGCGAGGAGATCGGCATCGGGGCGCGAATCGTCCATGTCGCCGAGGCGTACGTCGCGATGGTGGTCGACCGTCCGTACCGCAAAGCGATGAAGCAGGACGAAGCCTTCGCCGAGCTCTCATGCCCTGCCGGCACCCAGTTCGACGCCGACGCAGTCGCCGCTCTGATCGCGGTTGAGCGGTCGCGCCCGGCGCCATCCGACGAGCTGGGGGACGCGCTGGCCCTCGTGGCGTAGGGGGCCGGCCGCTCGCCGCCTGAGTCGCGCGCTCGGGGTCAGGCGGGCACGCCCTGACGTGACCCGGGACAGCCCTGACTCAAGGTCGCGGCTTCCTCGCCTGGTCGGCTCGCATCCGCGCTGCTACAAGTACGCAATGCAATGAGGCCCTCCGGCAGCGCGAGGGACTCGTCCATCTATGGACAGGGAGTCCGAACCGATGTCCGAACGAGAGGTCGGCGCCGGATCCGCGCAGCCGGCGGACGGCAAGGCTCATGCCTACGCACGGCACCGGGGTGCCGGGGGTCCGCTCTACGGCTCGGTGCGGACGCTCGCGCTCATCGTGCTGCGACTATGGTTTCGCCTGCGCGTCGATGGCGCGGATCACATCCCGACGGAGGGCGCAGCGATAATCGCCCCCAACCACAAGAACTTCCTGGATGCGTTCTTCATTGCTTTGGCCACGCGTCGCCACGTTCGCTACATGGCGAAGGCGGAGCTGTTCAAGGGTCCGCTGAGCTGGCTGCTCCTGCGCCTGGGGGCGTTTCCCGTTCGCCGCGGACAGGCTGACGGGGCGTCGTTTGAGACGGCGCGGGCGATCCTGTCCGCGGGCGGCCTGGTGGTCCTGTTTCCCGAGGGCACCCGGGTGCAGCAGCCGGACGCGCTGGGTTCGCCGCATCATGGCGCCGGGAGGCTCGCGCTGCAGACCGGCGCTCCGATCGTCCCGGCTGCGATCACCGGTACCTCGCATCTATGGCGCGGCGCCCTGCCCAGAGTCAGGCGCGTGCAGGTCGCGTTCCTACCCGCGGTCTCACCGGCGCCGCTGTCTGAAGCGCCCGACCCAGTGTTGGAGCTGATCGATCAGCTCGTTTGGCCGGCCGTGCAAGACGAGTACGGCCGGTTGCGCGCGCGGACGGGAATCATCGCTGCCGCGCTCGGCGCCCTGGGCATCGGCGGTGGCCTGCTCGCCCGGCGGCACCTCGAGTCCAGGCGCAAGCCTCGTCTGCTGGACAAGGTCGAGCCTCGAAGAATTCGCCGGGGCAAGGCGCGTAGCCGCTGGTTGGCGCGCCTTCGCTCGCTGCGATGAGCCGACTCGACGATGAACCTTGGACGTCGGATTGCCATGCTAAGCGGCCCGGATCAGGTCGCCTTCGCTTGAGCCGTCTGGCCTTGCTGTTTGCCCTTCAGCTTCATCTCGCTCCTCGTCGGATGCCGGCCGTCGATCTCAACGACTGGCGGGCTCGGGGTGCAGCCCGAGGATGACCACCCCGTCAGCGGGGTAGAGAATCGACTCGTGCCGTTCGTCCCAGCGCACTCGGTAGTGCTCGTGGTCGTCGTGACCGAGCATTTCGATGATCTGCCCACGTCGAGATAGCTGACCGGACACTCCTCGTGCCGATAGCCGGGTCAGCGACGGGATCCAGGTTCGGATGCTTTGGTGCAGGGACGATGGGCGACTTTGGATATCGGTGATGGACACCCGGAACGCTGAAGCGTTCCGGTTGGAGGTTGGTCCTGGGGGGCGCCCCGTCGACGTGTTCCACCATCCCTTCGCCTACGCTGCCCACCAGGGCGTTGTGACGCACTCTCTGGGCAGATCATCGAGGTCGATCGCACAGACCGCCAAGTCAGGGCGGGCCCGAATTACCCCATCTGCGTCGTGCTTGCGCTGAGATGCGCCGACGCATCCCGAAGTCGCGCCTCCGTAAGGTTGCTGCATGACCGTTGCCACCGACGTGAAGCCTGCACAATCCGCGAGCTTCGACGGTGTATGAGCGAGCGGCTTCTCGGATCGCTGGGCAGTGCCGACGGCGGGCGGGTGGCGATCCGCTTTCCGGACCGGTCGATCGACTACGCGTCACTGGCTCGGGCCGGCGGATGGGTGGCGGACCGGATCTCCGCTACTTCATGCGTCGCGGTGTGGGCGCAGCCGCGGCTGGAGACTTGCGTCGCCGTCGTCGGTGCGCTGGCCGCCGGGGTGCCGATCGTCCCAATCAACCCCAAATCCGGCGAGCGCGAGCTTGCGCACATCCTTGACGACAGCCGACCCGAACTGCTGATCGTCGGACCCGGCGCCCAACTACCACCACAGTGCGACGCACATCGCACGTTGGCTCTCGATCTGGATGTCGCCGCTGACGGAACCGCCGCCTCGGTGCCGGAGCCGCCGGACAGCTCGCCTGCGTTGGTGATCTACACGTCGGGCACGACCGGCGCACCCAAGGGTGTCGTCCTGCCCCGTCGCGCGATCGCGTCGAACCTTGACGCGCTCGCCGACGCCTGGCAGTGGACCGAGGCCGATGTGGTTGCCCACGGATTGCCGCTGTTTCACGTTCACGGTCTGGTGTTGGGCGTGCTCGGGGCGCTTCGCCGCGGTGGGACGGCCCGCCACCTGGGCCGCTTTTCGCCCGCGGCCGTAGCCGAGGCGCTCAACGATGACGCCACTGTGCTGTTTGGCGTGCCAACCATGTTCCGGCGCCTGGCGGACGCCTCAGAGCAAGATCCTTTCATCGCGCAGGCGCTGGCTCGTGCGCGCCTTCTGGTCTCGGGCTCGGCGCCGTTGCCGGCGGCCGAGCACGCAAGGATCGAGCGACTGACCGGCAGTCGCGTGATCGAGCGCTACGGCATGACAGAGACCCTGATGAACACGGCGATCCGCGTCGATGGAGATCGCCGCGCTGGTTTCGTCGGTCCGCCGTTGGCCGGCGTCGACTTGCGTCTCGTCGACGACGACCGCGTCGTGATCGACGCATCTGATGGTGAGACGATCGGCGAGATCGAGGTTCGCGGTCCGAACCTGTTCCTGGAATACCTCAATCGTCCTGACGCGACGGCGGGCGCCTTCCGCGCCGGATGGTTCAGCACCGGCGATCTGGCCACACGCACCGCCGATGGCTATATCCGGATTGTTGGGCGTAGAGCCACCGATCTGATCAAGAGCGGGGGCTTCAAGATCGGCGCGGGTGAGATCGAGAGCGCGCTGCGCGATCATCCGGCCGTCGACGACGCGGCGGTCACCGGGGAACCCGATCCGGACCTTGGCGAGCGAGTCGTGGCCTGGGTCGTGGTACGGGCCGGCGCGGCCGTCGAATCTGACGAGCTCGCTGATCACGTCGCCTCGCTGCTGGCTCCGCACAAGCGTCCGCGGGTCGTGCACTTCGTCCCCGAGCTACCGCGTAACGAGCTCGGGAAGGTCCAGAAGAACCGACTCTGAGCGCCTCAGACGGCGACTTGCCCGGCCCGCGGCGAGGCCTGCACCGCACGCCCGGTGGTGACCGCTTCGCCTGAGGCGAGCACGTACCACGGCGGCGACCTGACCCTGGATAGCGGTCGGTGTCAGCGAGCCGGCCGTTTGTCCTCGCCCGCACCGGGTAGCGATGCACGTGTCTGATAGCAGTCCGGTCGGCACTGACCAGCCACGAGTCGAGAGGAGACCCTCCCGAGCTCTTACGCGGGGTGCGGCGTGGTGCTGCTGGCGGTGCGTGGTGGATTGTCGGGGCGAGCGTGCTCGGGGCAGTGTGCCTGCTGGCCTTGAGCTGAGCGCCGCCCGTCGACTTCGGAGGCTGGTGGCGAACCGAGCTAACCGCGTTCTCTAGGAGAGCGATGCGCCGGCGAGTGCGGCGATGGTGCCGAGAACTGCGGCGCCGAGCAGCGTTTGAACGACGCTTCGCCCGAAGGCCAGCAGGGCGATCGCGGCAGCGGCGAGAATTGCGAATTGCCATTCCTGGGTCAGGGCTGTGGCTAGCGTGATCGCGGCGCCGAGGATCGCTCCGATGGCGGCCGGGCCTGCGCCGTCGAGGAACGCTCTTTGGCTGGCGTTCTGGCGCAGCCGCTCGAAGCGTTGACCGGCCAGCAGAATGAACGAGAAGGAGGGAGCGAAGGCCACGGTGGCGGCGAGCAGGCCGCCGGCTAGTCCGTGGGCTGCGTAGCCGACAGCGGCGACCGTCGCTACGACCGGGCCTGGAGTGATCTGGCCGAGGGCGACGGCGTTCAGGAATTGGGAGTTGGTCATCCAGTGGTAGGTGTGCACGGCGTCGCTCTGCATCAGCGGGATGATCACGAACCCACCGCCGAACGAGAGCGCTCCGACCTTGAATGCGGTCCAAGCCAGGGCGCCGATTCCCCCGGCGCCGATCGAAGCGGGTGCGATCGAGCCCAACGTGCCGCGATGGTGGCCTAGCCCGGGCAGTGGCCGTCGCTGGAATAAGAGCTCGAGGAGCCCGCAGGCGAGTAGCGCGAGCACAAGGTAGGCGCCGATCAGTGCCGCGGAGACGGTACCGGCCGCTAGGTACGCCAGCCATCGAACCTGTCGATTGTGCCTGCCGCGCACGCGGTTGAAGCTGGGGGCGAGCAGTCCTTTCGCGGCGTGGACCGCGACGGCGGCGACTGCGGCTCCCGCTCCGGCGCCGGCGCCGCGCGCCCAAAGCGGTGGGGTGTGGGCGAGAAACAAGGCCGACAGGGGGAGGATCAGGGCGACGGCGGGAACGACGAAACCAAGTCCGCCGACGATCGCACCAGGAGCCCCGGCCACTCGGTATGCGCAGAAGATCGCCAGCTGCGTGGAGGCCGGACCGGGCAGCAGGTTGCAGGCGGCATTGGCGTCCTCGAACGCGCGGGCGTCCAGCCATTTTCTGCCTCCCACGACTAGCCCCATTTTCCGCACTACGAGAGGGTTAGTGCTCCCGGCTTTTGTTCGGGC
>OCZT010000185.1_pt1 | contig 58998 bp, 54 predicted proteins | sample 1539031 | NCBI WGS metagenome assembly OCZT01 (sample SAMEA3539308, study PRJEB22396) | soil metagenome | biome: tundra; feature: field; material: soil | place: USA | collected 2010-05 | depth 0.15 m
GTGATCCACCCGATGTCGGCGAAGCACCAGTACGTGTCCTCCGGGTGGATGTCCTGGTAGTACTTTGCGGTACCGGCGACGTATGCGAGATAGCCGCCGGTGCTGTGCTGGCACCCCTTGGGTTGGGCCGTCGTGCCACTCGTGTACATGAGGAACAATGGCGCTTCGGCCGGCATGGAGACGGGCTTGACCACCTTGTCGCGGTAGTCCTTCAACAGTTCGTCGACGAAGAAATCCCGGCCCTCGACCATCGGGGTCTTGGATGAGTACTGGCCCGGGTGGCGTCGCCAGACCAATACCTTGTCGACCTCTTGGCCCAGTGCACGGGCTGCGGCGACCGCCTCGTCGGCCTTGGCCTTGTGGTCGATCAGCTCGCCGTTTCGGTAGTACCCATCCATGGTCACCAGGATGTGGCTTCCCGAGTCGGCGATCCGGCCCCCGCACGCCGTACCGCTGAACCCGCCGAACACCTCGTTGTGGATGACGCCCAGGCGGGCGCAGGCCAGCATGGAGACCGGCAAGTCCGGAACCATGGGCAGGTGGAAAGTTACGCGATCGCCCACCTTCACGCCGCAGAAGCCTTGCAGCAGTGCAGCGAACTCGTTGACTCGGCTGTACAGCTCCCGGTAGGTGATCGCCTTGGTGTCTTCAGCCTCCGGCTCGGGCACCCAGATGATGGCTGCCTGATTGCCGCGGGTCACCAGGTGGCGGTCGACGCAGTTGTAGCAGGCGTTCAGCTGGCCGCCGACGAACCACTTCCAGAACGGCGCGTTGCTGGTGTCGAGCGTGGTGTGCCAGTACTTGTCCCAGGTAAGCAGGTCGGCGTATTCCTTGTAGCATTCGGGGAAGTGGTCCTCGGTAAACCGCTCGAAAATGGCCGGGTCGGCCGCGTTGGCCTGTCCGATGAATTTTGCAGGAGGCTCATAGAACTCCTCCTCCCGCCAGTGAACGGCGATCTGCGCTTCGGAGACCTGCGCCTGCTCTTCGATTGTCATGGCTTGAGTTCCCCCTGGACGATGGCGTCGAGATGAGCTGGAGTTAGCACCATGCTGGGGAGGCATCTCGCCGCTCCGCGGGCGCCTTCGGTAGCGCTCGAGATCGGCCGGCGCCAGCCCGGACTCGCGGGCGTGGCCTCTGTGCTCCACACAAACGCCAGTCTAGTCTTCGGGCTCGGGCGACCGGGAGCCCACTCATATCACACCTCATCCGGCACGTCAGACCAATGCGCGTGTGACCTCCCAGAGGCGCGTCTGAAGCGCTTGGAAGCTCAAAGGGCCACCGCGTGGTTTAGACGGCTGCGGCCTCCTCGAGGCTGGCGGCGATGCGATGGAGAAAGCTCCGAACACACGCCTCCGCCACCCGGTGCAGGACGAGCCGGTCGAGGCCTCGCCCCAGCGGACCGAGAGGTGGTTCGTAGCGCCCCATCAGCGTCAGCATGACCTGGTCGGGCCCCAGCGGCATGATCTCGAGGTCGGCCTCGAGCGTCGGAAAGAGGCGCTGGGGACCGGTTGCCCACCAACTCAGAGGCACCACGAACCCGTCTCCCCGCGGGTACCCGGCGCCCAGCTCGACCTGCACTCGCTTGCCGATCCCAGGGACGTTGCCCGTCGGGCTGAGGGTGAGGCAGAGTCGCTCTCCCTCTGCATACGCGGCGTTGGCGCCGTCGATGAGCCAGTTCGGTGTCGGCCGCAGCAAACCGTCACGGACCGAGGCGTACCGCGCCCTGATCTGCACGAAGTCCTGGATCAGCATCCGGTTCAGCATCCGCCGCGCTGCAGTCGTGCCGGCACCGGCGAATGACACCAGTTTCCGGGTCCTTCGGCACGGGCGCCTCAGTGTCCGCGGCCGTACAGTGAGGCCATGTCCGGTGGCGGTACTGCTTCGTTCGCCGTCGTTCTCGTCGAGGATCACCGCATCGTCCGCGAGGGCACCCGGCAGTTGCTTGAGCACGACCCCGATATTCGGGTCGTCGGCGAGGCCAGCACTGGCGAGGATGCGGTCCGGCTGGCGCTGGAGCTGGAACCCTCGGTAATGCTCGTCGACATCCAGCTCAAGGATATGAACGGCATCGACGTCATCCGCAACGTGGCTCGGATTGCACCGCAGGTCCGCTGCGTGGTTCTCTCCGCCTATGACGACTACGTCTACATCACCGAGGCGTTCGAGGCCGGTGCGTACGGGTACCTCCTCAAGACCGTCAGCGCCGTCGAGCTGATCGCCGCTGTACGCACGGTCGCCGCTGGCGCGACCGTGACCGACGACAGGATCTCACAGCGCCTGATGGAGCGCTGGCGCCGCAAGGGCCCCCCAATTGAGCGTCTCACGCCCCGTGAGACGGAGGTCCTTCGCTTGCTGGTGAAGGGATCGTCGAACAAGGAGATGGCCCATGAGCTCGATCTGGGGCTGCGAACTGTCGAGGGCTACGTCTCCAATGTCTTCGCCAAGTGCGGCGTCCGATCCCGCACCGAAGCGGTCCTCTTCGCACTGAGCCACCATCTGGTGGCTCACCCTCCCGGCCGAGACCGGTGAGTAGGAGGCTCCGGTGACAGGGCAGGCTCCGTCAGCCCACCGTTGGTCGCCCACCGCCCGGAGTGTCCTGATCCAGGCGCTCCACCCTCCGATACGTGACATCTCCTTCTGGGCAGTTCAGGTCACGGTCGTCCTTCTTGCCGGGCTCCACTTCCACCTGGATTCCGTCAGCGCTCTGGGACCCACAGCCTTTCCGACGGGGAGCCCCGTGGCGCTCCTGCTCGTCCCGGTGCTGTACTCGTCCCTGCGCTACGGACTGGCCGGTGCTGCTGCGACCGCCCTCTGGGCGACCCTGCTCTGGCTCCCTGATCTGGCGCTCCCGAATGCCTTGGGCCACCCGGCGGATGACCTGATCGATCTCGCCATCGTCGACGCGGTGGCAGTCTTTGTGGGCGGGCACATCGAGCGCGGCGTGATCCAACGACGCCGCGCTGAGACGGCGGAGAAAGAGCGCCGCGAAGCTGAGCTCCAGTATCGAGAGTTGCTCCAGACCAACTTCTTTCCCATTGTCATCGTCGATGGACATGGCGTGATCACCGAGGCCAATCCGGCAGCCGTTGCCGCTTTCGGAGATCGCGTGATTGGCAGTCAGATCGACAACACGCTGGGCATCGCCCACGAAGGATTGGGCAGCCAACCTGAGGCGTCCAACGCGGCCATCGAGACGGCAGACGGGGTCATGCACACCTATCGCCTGCGCGTTGCTCACGTCCGGGCTCCCGGTGACGACGGTGGTGACCGTTGGCAGCTGGTGTTTCAGGATGTCACCGAGGAGTACCGTGAACGCGCCGAGGCACGCTCGTACGCCGCTCTCCTGCTGGCGGCGCAGGAGGAGGAGCGACGGCACATTGCGCACGAGATCCACGATGACCCACTCCAGCGACTGATACACCTCGCCCGCCGCTTGGAAAGCCTGGGCGCGGAACCCGGGCCGGCTCCGGCGACTGCAGCGCTCCGGGAGGCACGTCTCGAACTGCTCAACGTCATCGGACGTCTTCGCGACGTGGCTCGTGGGCTGAGACCGCCCGGGCTGGATCAACTCGGGTTGGTGGCCGCCGTCCGGGGCCTGCTCGCAGATGTCGAGGACGCCCACGATGTCCGCGTGGATTTCGAGGTGAGCGGCACCCAGGTGCGGCTCGCAGCGGAAGTCGAACTGGGAGCGTTCCGGATCATCCAGGAGGCGGTGCGCAACGTCACCCGCCACGCGTCGGCGCATGCACTTCGAGTCGACCTCCACTATGCCGAGGACGCTGTACGGATTCGGGTGGTCGACGACGGCATCGGCTTCGATGCACCGCAGGGGACGCACGCCGCTGGGGTGCAGCTTGGCTTGGTCGGTATGCGGGAGCGCGCCAGCCTGCTCGGCGGACGCCTTGTGGTCTCCTCGGCTCGCGGCAAGGGGACTGCCATCGAGGCCCATCTGCCGTCGGCGCCGTCTCCGATCCCGGTTGCCGGCTGAGGCCACCGCCGGGTAGCGGGAACTACGGGGTCATCGTACCCGTGGATCTTCGCTGGCGAAGCCATGACGGCACGCGCATCTTTTATGTATGGCAATCGACATCCTCATCCTCGACCCCGCGACGAATCACCTTGTTGGAGGCTGCGGGGGACCGTCTCTGGATGGCGCCTGCCCGCGGGTGGCCGTCGGCGGGATCATCCCCTGCGCGGGATACGCGATCGTCCCCGCCGGAGCAGGGAGCGCGCGGCCGTACACGGTCTCGCCCCAGATGACGCTGTGTCCTCGCACCGTCGCGGAGGCACTTGCCGTCCCCTCGGACTGCGCACTCCTGCCGGTGTGACCACGTCCCGAACCCGCGAGGCGGCTGGGCCGGTGGCTTCCCGTCTGGTCTGAACGGGGATGGGTAGCTGCCGTGCAGCGGCTGATCACCAGCGGCCAACCGTTAGCGTACGCCCATGTCGACTGATGCTGCCCACGAAACCAGGCTCCACGGCGGACGCCTCGTTGCGCGTCAGCTCAAGGCGCACGGCGTCAGCAAGCTCTTCACCCTTTCCGGTGGGCATCTCTTCTCCATCTATGACGGCTGTCGAGAAGAGGGGATCGATCTCATTGATGTCCGCCATGAGGCGACCGCTGTGTTTGCCGCCGAGGGTTGGGCAAAGGTCACCCGGACGCCCGGCGTTGCCGCAGCGACCGCAGGCCCCGGCGTTACCAATGGCATGAGCGCGCTTGCCTCGGCGCAGCAGAATCACTCACCGATCCTCCTTCTCGGAGGTCGGGCGCCGGAGATGCGGTGGGGACGCGGCTCGCTGCAGGAGATAGACCACATCCCTTTCGTCCGTCCGCTCGTCAAGCTGGCAGCTACCGCTCAGGCAACTGCCGATATCCCGGGGCTCATCGCCCAGGCTCTGACCACGTCCATGACGCCCCACACGGGACCAACCTTTCTCGACTTCCCCCTCGATGTCGTCTTCGCGGAATGCGACGTCTCCGAATTGGCGCCCCACCAGCCTGACCCGGCGATCAGCGTCATCGCCCATGACGTCACGCATGCTGCGCGCTTGCTGCGCGAGGCCCAGCGTCCCGTCGTCATGGCCGGGACCAATCTCTACTGGGGTCACGGCGAAGACGCCCTACGCGAGCTGGTGGAGACACGCCGAATACCGGTATTCCTCAATGGGCTGGCGCGCGGATGCCTGCCCGCCGATCACGACCTCTGCTTCTCTCGCGCACGCTCGACCGCCCTGAAGGCGGCCGATGTGGTCTTGCTGATCGGCGTGCCCATGGACTTTCGTCTGGGCTTCGGCGACTCCATCGGCACGACAGCCAAGATCATCGTCGTCGATGTAGCCCCCTCTGAGCGAGAGCATCCACGGGCAGTCACTGCCGAGTTGTACGGCTCGGTCCCGGCCACCCTTGATGCTCTGCGTCAAGAGAGCGGCCGGAGCGTGGACAGGAATGCCTGGTTGTCACATCTGCGGGAGGTCGAGAGCACCAGGCGCAGCGCCGAGCGCGAGCACCTCGAGGACGATCGTGCTCCGCTGCATCCGCTGCGCATCTACGGAGAACTCGCCGGTCTGCTTGACCGCAACGCGGTGGTCGTCGTCGACGGCGGCGACTTCGCCTCCTATGCGGGCCGCGTGGTCGATTCGTTTGAGCCCGGCTGTTGGCTCGATCCTGGTCCCTTCGGCTGCCTCGGGTCGGGCCCCGGGTACGCATTGGCAGCCAAGCTGGCACATCCCAACCGTCAGGTGCTGCTGCTGCTCGGCGACGGCGCCTTCGGATTCGCCGGTATGGAGTTCGATACCCTGGCGCGTCACGGCGTCAACGTCGTGGGGGTGATGGGTAACAACGGTATCTGGGGACTGGAGCATCACCCGATGATGTCCCTGTATGGGTACTCTGTGGTCGCCACGCTGCGCCCCGAAACACGCTATGACCAGGTCGTGGAGGCGCTGGGTGGCCATGGCGAACTGGTGCGGAAGCCGAGCGAGTTGCGCCCGGCGCTGATGCGTGCGTTGACATCAGACCGGCCTGCGCTGGTCAACGTGCTGACCGATCCAGCGATCGCCTACCCCCGCTCTACCAACCTCGCGTAGCTCACTGTGAGCAGAGCCACGTGTCTTGGTGCACGCCGAACTACTCTACAGCGTATGTCGGTGCCGAAATTCCGTAGTGGAGAAGCGTCCACAACGATGAGCCAAGTAGAGGCTGCAAACGTGTCGCACACCTTCACAATCCAGACACTCAATCTCAATGTCCCAATTGCTGCGAAGTCAACCACAACTTTCAGTTTTCATACACCATGCTGCACCTCTGCATGGCGCTGCATGGATCCCTGCGGAATTGGTCCGGTGGGCTGGGGCGGAGCAATGAGCACCGATGGCTACATGCAGGGTCATGTCACCTTCGTATAAGCCGGCCGCCACGCCCGCTACCGCGTCGAGTCGAGACGCTCCCGGCGGATCGTGGCGCTCTTCCCCTTGATCTTCGCACCCTTGAGAGCGGCGATCACCTCATCGACCGAATCGATCGGAACCTCGACCAGCGAGAAGTTCTCGCTGATCTCGATGCCGCCGATCTGCTTGCCGCTGAGATCGGACTCGTTGGCAATCGCGCCCACCAGGTCCGCTGGGCGGATCCCGGCCTTGCGCCCGGTGCTGATCCACACCCGGGCGGTGTTCGGCGAAGGGCGCCAGGCGCGCTTCCTGTCGAAGCCGCCGCCCTGCCCGGGTCGCGCGCGGGCGTCCTTGGGCTTGCGGCCACCGTCGACTCTCGCTTCAGGGATCTCCGCCGAGTCGCCGGCCGTGGTGGTTGCGTCATGCGCCAGCTTCACCGCCGCTAGAGCCACCTCGATGATGTCGAACTCGTCGGCGAGCTTCTCGACGACGACGCGGAACGCATCGAGGTCGTCGACCAGCAGGCTCTCGCGGAGCGCAGCGCTGGTGACGTCGAGGCGGCGGGCGCGCAGATCCGCGAGCGTCGGCAGCGTCTTCACGGTGATGCGCTGCCGGGTCACCCGCTCGATGCTCTTCAGCATGTGGTGCTCGCGCGGTTCGGCGAGGGTGATCGCGACGCCCTCACGACCGGCGCGACCGACCCGGCCGATGCGGTGGGTGTACGCGTCGGGCGCCGAGGGCACGTCGTAGTTGATGACGTGGGTCAGGTGATCGATGTCGAGACCGCGTGCGGCGACGTCGGTGGCGACAAGCAGGTCGGCGGTCTCATTGCGCAGCCGGGCCATCACCCGGTCTCGTTGCGGCTGGTCCATGCCACCGTGCAACGCCTCGGCCCGGTATCCCCGGCCCTTGAGGCTCTCGGTGAGGCTGTCGACCTCCTCGCGGGTGCGGCAGAAAATGATTGCCGCAGCAGGCGACTCGATGTCGAGGATGCGGCCGAGTGCGTTCGCCTTGTGCGCCCGGGCGACGATGTAGGCGTTCTGCCGGACCAGCGGTGCGTTGCCCGTACTCGACGCCTCGCGACTCAGGTCGATTCGCGCGGGATCGCGCTGATGCTTGCGTGCGATGGCGTCGATGCGCCGCGGCAACGTCGCCGAGAACAGGACCGTCTGGCGATCCCGCGGCGTCGCCCGGAGGATCTCTTCGAGCTCCTCAGCGAATCCCATGTCGAGCATCTCGTCGGCCTCGTCCAGCACGACGACGCTGAGCCCGCCGAGCCGGAGCGTACCGCGGCTGATGTGGTCGACGGCGCGTCCGGGTGTGGCAATCACCACGTCGACGCCGCGCTCGAGTGCCTGCAACTGCCGGACGATCGGCTGGCCGCCGTAAATCGGCAGCACGCGCGCACCGAGGTAGTGGCCGTAGCGGTGGATCGCCTCGGAGACCTGCATCGCAAGCTCGCGCGTCGGCACCAGCACCAGCGCCATCGGATCACGTCCGCGCGCGCTCGCGTCCGGCAGTGCGTTGAGGATCGGCAGCGCGAACGCCGCAGTCTTGCCCGTCCCGGTGGCCGCCTGTCCGAGCAGGTCCCGCCCCTCGAGGAGCAGCGGAATCGCCTGACTCTGGATCGGCGTCGGCTCCTCGTAACCGAGGGTCGAGAGGACCGTGAGCAGCTCGGGACGCAGCTGGAGATCCGCGAAGGTCGTCATCGCTTCGGAGGGGCCGTTGGTCATGGCGTCTGCAGTTGTACCGCACGCGATGTTCGCCTCCTTGGGGAGCGTCCGCGCCAAGTCCTCCTGGGTCACCACGCCGAGGCCGTGGGCGCCGATCATCGGCGTGCCTCTCGCCGGGGCCGCCGGGCACTGTGACACCAGTACACTCCCGCCGGGACCGTGGCACGTGCGAACGGCTCCAACAGGGTGGTGAAGAGTATCTGCCGGGGGAGGCGTCGCCACCTCGACCCCATACGGAGGACACCGTGTCGCGCGAGCAGCAGCCGGTCCGGCGAGGACGCACCGTGCGTGATGTCCGATCGGGCCGACAAGCGGCGGTGCAGCGATGACCGCCACGGCGTTCGCCATCGAGGAGCTCCGCGTTGACGCCGCAGGAGTACAGATGCGGTGCCTATCGATCGGCGAGGGAAGGCCGCTCATCCTGTGTCACGGTTTCCTCAGCTCCGCTGAGGAGTTCGGCGGCCGGTTCCGCGCACTCGCGGCGCACCGGCAGCTGATCATTCCTGACCTTCCCGGCAACGGCGACTCGCCACCTCTGGCGCGACGCCACACCGTCGACGCCATGGCGATGGCACTGGAATCGCTTCTGACGGGGCTAGGCATCGACGAATTCGACGTCGCCGGCCTCTGCCTCGGCGCATCGGTGGCCTGTGCGCTGGCCGACCGCTGCGGCGACCGCGTCGACCGGCTGGTGCTGCACACGCCACTGCTGGCACCTTCTCTTATCCGCCGCTTCTATCGCGAGCAGGTGCGCGTCCTCACGCTGCCGCCGCTCTGGCAGGCGGTCGTCGCGCTCAGTCGCAGTCGCGCAGTGAGCGACCTCTACAAGCGCTACATCATCGCCGAGGGAGACGTCGACGAGCAGACGTCGCAGGTGAATTTCGACAACCAGCGCCGTGCGAACCCGGCCGCCGCACGGGAATGGCTGCGCGACGGCCTGCGCTATGAGGGGCTCGACACCCTGCTGCGGCGCGACCGACAGACGCTGGTGATCGTCGCCGAGCAGGACCATGTCGTCGATGTGCAGAGGCTGCGCCGTCTCGTCGACGATCGTCCCAATATCCGCCTGTACGTCGACAGCGAGCAGGGCCACGGTTGGAACAGCGCCGCGGTGCACCGCCAGCTCGGGGTCATGCAGGACTTCTTCGCCGAGAGCGGCCGCGACGGCCGGTCGTAGTTAGGCTCAGGTGCGAACTCACTCGGTGTTGGCGAAGGCGTGAACTGAACCCGACGGCTCGAGGCCTCCTCGGGGTATCGGGAGGAGCGGCTCCCGCCGCCTGAGAGTGTCCTCCCGGTCGCTCAGTGCCCTCCCCAGAGGTCTGGGCGGACCGGTCTCCTCGTCCTCGTCGGAGGGCCATGGCATCCGCCCCGCAAGAAAAGGCGGCGCACCGACGTTGGGGAGAGTGGACGATGCTCCCTGCTGGGCATCGCTCCACCCGTGCTCGACACGTCAGAAGGGGGCAGCCACCTGTGATGACCCACGGGCCATGGTTGATTCACCGGAAGGAGATCTCGTGATCCGCAACCATCGGTTTGCCTACGTGTTGGCGGCCCTGACCTTCGGAGTGGCCGCCGCAACGGCTCCCGTCCATGCTGCCACCCCCTCCAACTCGGACGTTGGTGTGACTGGTAGCGGAGTCCCCGCTTCGGCCACCTGGACGGGAAGCAGCATTGCCGGGAATCCGGACCCGGTCGGTCCGCCGGCACCGAGCTGCACCAGTCCGGGATGCGACCGAACGAGCTTCACGCTTCACGCGCCCGGGAGATTCATCACCACCAACGCCATCAAGGTCACCGCGACGGCGACCTTTGCGCCGGACAGCAGCGGGACCACCGCAGACATCGCGATCCTTGACAGCAACAACAACGTCTTGGCCTCGACGACCGGGTCGGTCTCCCCAGCCAGCGTCACCGCCTCCGATGTCCAGCCGGGGAACTTCGTGGTTGAGGTCGACGGCGATATCGGTGACCCCGCCAACACCGGATACGCCGGGGCAGTCTCGATCTCGAGCAGCGCGCGGGTATCGCAGCCCGGGCACCTCGACGGTGGTATCACCGGCAGCCGCGAGACCGTCGCAGATCCCTTCCGGATCGGCACTGAGCCGACCATCGCCGTGAGCCCGGACGGGACCACCTACGAGGGCCCCATCTTTGGTTTCTCCACCACCCAGTCGTTCATACAGCGCAGCGACAACGGCGGCCAGACGTTCAACACTCTCGGCCTACCTCCGGGCGTCGGCAAGAACACAACGTGTGGAGGTGGAGGCGACGAGGACATCTCCACTGATCCCCACAACAACCTCTATTTCCTTGACCTTGGTGGAGAGCCGCACGTGCCCGCAGCGGTCAGTCCCGACCACGGCAATACGTTCTACAGCAACTGCGTGGCCAACGACGTCGCCACCGATCCGGGCAAGCCCAACAGCTTCCCCGACCGTCAATGGCTGTCCACCGACACCGTTCACGGCGTCGAGTGGTTCATCTGGCGTGACGGCCTGGTGAGCGCGTCGACGCCCACCGACCCCGTGGCTGGGCCGGTCTACGGCGAGTTCATCGAGTCCGCTCCGCTCGCGTCTGGTGCCGCTGGGCCGAGCCAACTCGTCTTCACGCATCTCTGCAACAACGGCACGCTGGGGATTCCGTGCTTCAGCGACCTGACGGTTGCCGGCAACACGGTCACCGACAACTCCCCGACCTCGCCCTACAAAGGCAACACGTACCTGGCGATCGGCCGCAGCGCCGGTGTCAGCGTTGCCGTGATCAACCCCTCGAGTACCCCCAAGGTTGCCGAGCATACCGCTGCCCCGGGCGCGAGCAACGTGCTCTTCCCCACCGTCGCGGTCGACACGGCCGGCAACGTGTACGAGGCCTACACCGACGCAAGCTCATTCCAGGTCAAGTTCACGTGGTCAAAGGACGGAGGCACGACATGGACCACGCCGATCGTCGTGAACGGGGCGCCGGCGGCGGTCACCATCATGCCGTGGATCGTCGCCGGTGACGCCGGACGGGTCGACATCGTCGTCTACGGCTCAGGCAATACGGCGGCGCCTACCACGAACAGCGGTCCGTGGAGCGTGTACATGCTGCAGAGCCTCAACGCCAATGACCCCACCCCGGCCTTCAGTGACTGGACACAGGCCGTACTGACCGACCGGCCAAACCACGTTGAACCAGTGTGCCTCTCAGGTCTGGGATGCACGACCAACACGGGCCCCGGCGGAGACCGAGAGCTCGGTGACTTCTTCCGGGTGGCCCTCGACGCGAGTGGGCGCGCGATGGTGAGCCTCGCCGATGGCAACAACCAGCTGGGCCAGAACGCGACACCCGCCTCGGCCGCGCCGTCGTTTGCGGACTTCGTGCGCCAGGCAACCGGGCCCAGTCTCTTCAGCGCGGTGGGCACGGTTCCCGCGATACCACTGCCCACCAATGGCGTCACGGTCGGCGCCCACAATGACCCGATTCCGTTCGCGTCGCCCGCCTGCCCGACCGCTTGTTCCAGTGTTGACTCCCTCAATCTGCTGAGCAGCTCCGCGACCGTTGGGGCCGGTCCTGACGGGACGGACGTACGCATTCACCTGGTCGTCAAGAACCTTGACCCCACCGCTGCAGTGACGGCACCGGCACTGGCGACGTCGACATTCCTCACCCGCTGGTGGTTCAACGGCAAGATCTACTTCGCCTCCGCTGAGGACAACGCCAGCCAGTTCCGTTTCTTCAGCGGCCAGGCGGCTCCGGTGTCTGACGGCGCGGCGATCAAGTACGCGTACTACCCCAGCGGTGGTGCCGCGTCTGGCACACCGGCACCCGTGACGGGTGGCAACGGCACCATCGACATCCAAGTCCCGGCGAGTGCCGTGGGTAACCCAACGTCGGCCGACACGCTGTACAGCGTGACCAGCTACACGACGACGCACGTTGCGCCGACGGCACCGACGGCACCAACGGCGACCAACTATCCTACGGACTTCCCGCAGATCGTCGACGTGCTGCCAGCCTACAACGTGGTGCCGCTCTCGGTCTCCATCCCCGAGAGCCCGTGGACGCCGATGCTGGTAGTCGCCGGGGTTGCTTTCCTCGCGGTGGGCGTCCGCCGGAGCCGGCGCCGAGACCTGGCGGTGGCGTCGTAGGCAGTGAAGTGGGACGGGTCAGAACGGCACAGGCACCCCGAGCAGACCATCGCCGTGCCCGCGACCGGAGAGCACACGGCAGAACTTCACTGCGTCCACGTGCAACGCCTCTCCGCCCGAACCCCACGACCAGGACCCGCCGGCCGGCCCGGTGAGCGTGAGCGTGCATGGTTGACCGTGCCGAGCTGCCCACTCCGCCGCCACGTCAGCGACGAGCACTGCGTCGTGGTCTACGGTGAGCTCGAGAGCCCGACCGGTCGCACGGGCAATGTCGACGCGGTGGACCCAGGTGTCGCGGGTCAGGACGACGTCGACCAGGTAGCCGATCGTCCAGCGCTCCATCCGGTCGCCGACGGTTTGTTCCATGGGCATCGTGCGGTGGCGAATCAAGCCCGGCGCGCGCCGTCGCCCCCGCGCCGCACGGGGTGCGACCTCTGCGAATTTGGCGGTGAGCTGAGCGGGGCCCAGACCCATGCGCTCGCTGACCTGCAGGCCGGTCAGTGCGTCGATGAAAATGCCGCCCCGGCGGCGGGCTGCGCGCATCTGGCGCATCTGCTCGCGCATCGACGCCGACATCTGCGCCATCGCCAAGACGTGGGACGCCAGCGCACGAACGTCCCAGTCCGGGCAGTCCGTCGCTCTTGTCCAGTCAGCCGCCGAGAGAGCTCTCAGCTGAGCGCCGAAGCGGTCGTACTCGGTCGCCGCCAGACGCATCGCCACGTTCCGGTCGAGCGCCGGCTTGCGCGGTGCGGTCGTAGCCGCCGGCTTCACCCTTGTGGCCGTCTCATCCGCGGTGCTCGAGGTCATATCAGCTGACCGCCGCAGCAGGCACAGGCAGTGGCGGCGCGGCGATCAGGAACTGGTTGAAGGTGAACCCTCCCGGAGCCACCTCGGGAATGCATGTCGAGATCCGGTAGCTCCGGTCAGCGATCTGGTCGACGCGCGTTTCCATGCCTGCTCCTCCACTCAGTTGGTGATCGGTGTGGGCGGCCCGTAGTGGGCCAGAAACATGGCGACCAGCTCGGGCAGTTGCGTCGTGAACGTGCCCTCGTCGAAGGACTCGTGGGGCGCGTTCGCCAGCTGTTGGGTCATCACTCCGGCGGTCAGCATCGTCCATGCCCGCAGCGCATCGTCGACCTCGGTGTCAGCCCGGAACAGCCCCCGATCACGCAGCTCCGCGAACAACGTCCGCACTCGGGCGAGCAGCTCGATCGCCGGCCTGTAGGCATCCGCTGACGGCTGATAGTTGGGCACCGGTCGCCAGAACATCAGCTGCGAATACGCCGGATGCTCGACCGACCAACGGACGAAGGTCTCGGCGTGCTCCAGAAAGTACCCCGGTAGATCGGCCGCCTTGCCGACCTGACCATGCAGCGGCTCCATCGTCGCCATGAGCTCGCGTGAGCCGCGCGCGAAGATCGCGTCGTAGAGCGCGTTCTTCGAGCCGAAGTACACATACAGCGACGGCGGCCGTATCCCCATCCTCCTGGCCACCTCGCCGAGCGACAGGCCGGCAACTCCCTGCTCAGCCATCACCGCAACGGCGACATCCAGCACCTGCTCGACCGTCTCCTGCCGCCGTCGGTGTCGGCGGTCGAGGCGGGCGACGGGTTCGGCGATCATGCCCACAGGATCACCTACTATCAGTAGGATGTCAAGAGATAATTAGGAACGCGCGCTCTCGGGGGGCGTCTCGTCCACGATGCTGCGCAGTTCGCCCACGTGGGCGTCAAAGATCCGCCGCACAGTGGCCAGGACCTGCACGACCTCGGGGTCGCGAAGGCGGTAGTAGATGCTTGTCCCCGCCCTTCGGGTGTCGACAATGTTGCGCAGCCGAAGGATGGCGAGTTGCTGCGAAGCAACGGCGCCGTCTGGACCCAAACCAGCCTGGATCTCACCGACGCTCTTCTCGCCCTCGGCGAGAAGTTCAAGGATGCTCAGGCGCGTCGGGTGGGCCAGTGCCTTGAAGTACTCGGCCTTGAACACCTGGAGCCGACCCGACACTCAACGTCCTCGCACTGAATCTCTGAATCTATAGATTCAATCATACGGCGGTTACCTCAGCCCTGAGTTGCCGCTGGCGGCAGCCCCGGCGGAGGGGTACGATCGACGCAGTCCCTCGAGGAGGTGGGACGCGATCTCCTGCGGGGTGGGTGGGCATCCGGGGATCCGGATGTCGACGGGCAGCACCGCGGTGACGCCGCCGGCATGTTCGGCGTCGATACCGATGATGTTGATGCCGAGGGCACAGTTGCCGAGTGCGGCCACCAGCCGGGGTTCTGGCATGGCGGCGTAGGCACGCAGGAGTGGCACTCGCATGCGGGTTGTGACGGGGCCGGTGATCAGAAGCACGTCGGCATGGCGGGGCGACGCGACGATGGTGAGGCCGAAGCGCTGGAGATCGTAGTACGGGCCGGTGACGGCGTTGAGCTCGTGCTCGCAGCCGTTGCAGGAGCCGGCATCGACGTGTCGGAGGGCGCACGAGCCCACCACCGGGCGCCCCAGGCCCACCCGGGCGCGCAGCTGCTGGAGCTGGCGGAGCAGCACGAACATCAGCGGTCCACGCAGGCGTAGCAGAGCTCGAAGCTCTTGTTGATGAGGGGGAATTCTCCGAGCACGTTTCCCGGGAGCGCCTCTGCGAGCATCGGCCAGTTGGCGTAGGAGCCGGTGTGGAGATGGACGCGCGAGATGCTGTCTGCGTCCATCTCGAGGCAGCAGAGTGTCTCACCGCGCGGACCCTCGATCCGGCCGATGCCCATCCCGAAGCCGCGACGTCCGGGTTGGCGTGCCGTTGCCACTGCGGGCGGAACCGCCCGCAGACCGCCGTCGAGGAGCCGGTCGAGCAGTGCGAGCGTGACCAGCAGCTCGGCGTGGCGCATCTCGGCGCGGGCCGCCACGTCACCTGTGGGTTGTTCAGGGACGACCGGCGCGAATCCCTCGTAGCAGAGCGCCGGCGCCGCGGTCCGTGCATCGACGGCGAGGCCGGAGGCTCGGGCGACCGGCCCCACCGCTCCTCCGTGCGTCGCCGCGTGGCGGCTCACCACGCCGACGCCACGGAAGCGATCCTGGACTGAGCCGTCGAAGATGAGGGCGCGCCAAGCGGTTCGCAGGCGGGCGCCGATGCCCGCCAGTGTCGCCCGGCTCGCCGTCGCGGCCTCCTCGGCGACTGCCACGTCACTGCCGCCGGCGATGACCGTGCCAAAGAGAAAGCGGTGGCCGAAGAGGTCGTGGTTGAGACGCTGCGCCTCCTCCTTGAGCCCGGCGAATGCCATCGCCCCAGCGGCAAACCCGACCCCCGCACACATCGCGGAGAGGTCGTTGAGGTGGTTCCAGAGTCGTTCGAGCTCGAGCAGGACGGTGCGGCTTCGACGGACCTCGGGGTCGGACGGCAGACCGAGCAGCTGCTCAGCGGCCATGACATAGGCGAGGCCGTTGGTGACCGTGCAGGCGGCACAGGCGCGCCCTATGATCGGTAGCCCCTCGTCCACCGGGGCGCCCTCCGCGCGACGCTCGAGGCCGCGATGCTTGTAGAAGAGGCGCAGATCGAGATGGAGGATCCGCTCGCCGACGGTGTGCAGGCGGAAGTGTCCCGACTCGATGATGCCTGCGTGGGTGGGGCCGACTGCGACCTCATGCACGCCCCCGCCGCTGACGGGAACACGCCAGTCGCTCGAGTGGTCCACCAGGGGACGCAGTGGCTGGTGGCCAGGGAAGTCGATTCCGTAGAGGTCGTGCGCCTCGCGCTCGGACCAGGCCGCCGCCGGGGCAATGTCGACGATGCTGGGCACCCCGGAGTCCGTCGCCACTGTCAGGCTGGTGCAGCGGCCGTCAGCGCTCACGAGCACGCATCGGACCCCGCCACCGCCGTCGGCGTAGAGGGTGCCGAACCGGGCACCGCCCTCGAGCGCCGTCTGAATCTCGGCGCGCCATTCCGCGTCGGGCACGTGCCGGGGCAGGCTCATGGCAGGCTCCTGGTGATCAGCGCGGTCCACCCCGGCACGGTGGCCAGCCACGCGGCCACGCCGACGAGCACGCCGAGGGCCGCCCCCGCGGCGGCGGTGAGTGGCCAGAAGGCGGCCGAGGAGGCGCCCACCGGGTGGGCGACACGGGCCTTGCCGAAGATTCCCTCGATCGTCTGATGGGCCAGCCCGACGAAGCCCAGGGCGACCAGGACGGCGGCGACCGCCGCCACGACCACATGACCGGCGGCGATTCCCCCGGCCAGGATGAGCAGCTCACTGACGAAGAGCGGTGACGGAGGCAGACCGCTGAGAGCGCCGAGGCTGATCCCCAGCGCCGTGGCCGCCTGCGGGCTGGCGTGGACCGCCCCACGCAGTGGCCGGTGGGCCGCTCCCTCCTGTCGCTCGAAGAGCGGGATGGTCGCGTAGAAACCGAGCGACTTGGCGACGGCATGGCCGCACACATGGAGCAGCACCCCCGCGGTGGCAAGCGGCTGGGCGAAGCCCAGGCCCACGGCGATGATGCCCATGTGCTCCAGGCTGGAGTAGGCGAGCAGTCGCTTGACCGGGAGCGGCGTCCAGAGAAACGGCACCGAGACGACCAGGGAGACCAGGCCGAAGCCGAGCAGCAGCGTGTGGGGGGCTCCGGTCGGCGCGAGATCCATCGATTGGTCGAAGCGCCAGACGACGAGGACGATGCTGGGGAGCAGAGCCGCGGAGAGCATCGCGCTCACCGGGGCGGGCGCCTCACTGTGCGCATCGGGGAGCCAGTGGTGGATGGGAGCCCAGCCGATCTTGGCGGCCAGACCCACGGTGACGAGAATGACCACCACGGTCGCGGTCCCGGGTGACAGGTGGCGCACCGCGTCGTGCAGGGACGTCCAGTCGAGCGCCGACAGGGCCTCGCCGACGTGAGCCGTCGAGCCGTAGAGGATGAGGATGCCGAACAGTGCGACGGTGAGCCCGAAGGTGGTGAGCATCAGGTATTTCCAGCCCGCCTCCAGGGCTCGGCGGCTGCCCGAGTAGGCCACCAGGAGACAGGTGATCCCCGTCGACGCTTCGATGAGGATCCACGCGACGCCGAGATTGGCCGCCTGAGGGATGGCGAGCAGCAGCGCCCAGAACAGGTGGAGGCCGAGGTAGTACCAGCGCGGCCCGCCGCGGAAGAAGCCCACCGAGCTGTGGCGCAGATATCGCGGTGAGATGAGCGCGCTTGCCGCACCCACAACGGTGCTGACGGCGAAGAACACCAGGCCGGGGAGGTCGAGTTGACCACGGCCTGGGCTGGCGGTGAGCGATTGCAGTCCGCTGACCACGGCGGCTGTCGCCAGGCCGGAAACCAGGAGTGTGGCCACTCGGTTGGCAACCACCATGCGGCCCTGCGGAAGGCAGCTGATGACCACGGCTGCCGTCGCTGCGAGGATCGCCGCACCGAGTGCGAGCTGATCAGTCACGGAGCTCTCGCAGCAGCGCGCTGTCACCGGAGCCGAGCACGACGTAGATCCGGCGATGGAAGGCCAGTCCGACCGAGAGGAGCAGGGCGAGGTGAAATGCGGCACCGAGCTCGATGACGACCGGGAGACCTCCGGGGGTGCTCACCGCGGCGAGCGCCAGCGCGTTCTCACAGACCAGCAGGCCGACCAGCTGGAGGATGGTGGCACGACGCATCACCACCATCGCACCACCGATGGTGAGCAGCGCGATGCTCGCCTGCTGCGCCGACGCCGGGAGAAAGTCGATGCGTGGCATGAGGAGCATGGCGAGGACGCTCGCGATCAACGTGGCGGTCAGGCGGGCCAGGGGATCGATGCTGGCGCGAACTCGCGCGGCTTCACGGGTCCGGCGCACCGCGAGCGTGAGGAAGAAGGTCAGGGCCGCCGTCTTCAGCACCAGCACGGCCGCGGCGACGACGAAGGCAGTGGAGCGGCCAGGGGCGACGGCCACGGCCTCGCCGCCGACCAGAGCGGACTGCATGGACATGAGCACGATGCAGACCGACCGCCGCCGGCTCACCAGCATGACGAGGCCGAGAGCGACCGTTGACCACGCGATGACGTCGGTCATCGCGGGCCCACCAGAAGGCCGGCGGTCAGCCCGATGACGGCGACGAGGGCGCCGGTGCCCAGAAAGACCGGAACCCGGAGCAGGCGCATCTTGGCGAGCAGGGTCTCGGTGAGGGCGAGGGCCGCGGCGGCGCCACCCAGCCAGCCGGCCAGGGCGAGCACGTTGAACCCGACGCCGCCACCGTGAGGCAGGAGGACGGCGATCATCAGGGTGAGCACGATCCAGTGGCGAGCCGCCGCCGCCCACTGCAGGTAGGCGAGGTCACGGCCCGCGTACTCCAGCAGCGTTCCCTCGTGGATCATGGTGAGCTCGAGGTGGGTGTCGGGATTGTCGACCGGCTGGCGCCCGGTCTCGGCGACGGCGACCACGGTGAACGCCAGCAGCGCGCACCAGTGCGCGGGAGTGAGCCACACCGTGGTGCCCGCGCTGGCCGCGCCCATGGTCATGAGATCCGTGCTTGCGGCGGGGAGCGCGGCCACCGACAGCGCCAGGAGCATGGTGGCCTCCGCGCTCACCGCCACGGTGAGATCTCGGGCGGCGGCCATCAGCCCGAAGGCGTTGGCCGTGTCCCACGCCGAGCTGGCGATGGCGAAGCGGGCCAGGGCGAGCAGGCCGATGAGGAGCAGGAAGTCGTGGCCGAGCGGTGCGGCATCGCTGGCGCCCACCGGGGAGAGGATGAGAAGGGCGCAGGCCATCGTCGCGGCCACCAGCGCCGGAGCCACCCGGTACAGCACCGAGGTGCCCTCGGGAGCCACGATGCTCTTGCCCCACAGGCGCCGCAACTCGCGGTACGGCTGCAACACCGACGGTCCTCGCCGCCCCTGGAGGCGCGCCTTGATTGCCTGGATGAGCCCGGGAAGCAGCGGGGCGAGGACGGCTCCGGCGAGCAATTGGACGACGGAGGCGAGCCACGGCACGAGGATCATCGGAGTACTCCAAGACGTGCCAGCAGCAGGAGCAGGATGAGGACACCACCGAGGTACGTCCCGTAGGTGCGCAGATGACCGGACTGGAGGCGCCGAGCATGGCCGGCAAACGCCAGGGCCGCGCGCAGTGTCGGGCCGTAGAGGAGGGTGTCGAACAGATGCGGCACCTGGCCGCGGTAGGTCACTGATTGAACGACGCCACGGTCACTCAGACGAGTGACCTCGCGTCGAGGCCGCAGCACCGTCTCCCATGTCAGGCGCAGCGGCTTGGTGAAGGCGCTCGATGTCCACAGGAGTCGCGGCTCGAGGGTCTGTCCGCACACCCACGTCGGTGCCGGCGCCGCTGTCGGCGCACGCGCGCGCAGCGCCAGGAGAACGGCGACGGCCAGGAGCAGAGCCACCGCCAGCGCCGGCGTCGGCAGGCCGCCAGTTCCCGGCGGTGCCAGAGTGAGGCCCTCAGTCAATGGCGCGGGGCCGCCGATCAGCCCGGCGAGACGGGGAACGATCAGCCCAGGCAGGACGCCGAGCCCGACGCAGAGCGCGGCCAGCACGACGGGGCCGATGCGCATTGGCCAGGCCACCTCCAACGCCTCAGCGGCGCTGGGCTGTCGCGGCGGCCCCAGCAGCACAAGGCCCACCACCTTGACGAAGCAGAGCACCGCCAGCGCTGCTGTCGCTCCCAGCGCGGCCGCGGCGAGCGGTCCGGCCCAGCCGACGCTGGCCCGGTCCAGCGCGAGGTGCAGCAGCGACTGCAGCGTGAGCCACTCCGAGGCGAACCCGTTCAACGGCGGCAGACCGGCGATCGCCATCGCTCCGACGAGGAAGGACCAGGCGGTCCATGGCATGCGCCGCAGCAGACCGCCCAGGTGGTCAAGGCTCTGACTGTGCGTTGCGCGTTCGATGGTGCCGGCACCGAGGAACAGGAGACTTTTGAAGATCGCATGGTTCAGCGTGTGCAGCAGCGCCGCGGCCAGGGCGAGGCCAGCCCACACCCGCTGCCCGGAGGCGGCGAAGAGTAGGGACGCCCCGAGGCCGAGGGTGATGATGCCGACGTTCTCAATGGTGTGGAAGGCGAGAAGTCGCTTGAGCTCGTGCTGAAACAGCGCATAGAGCACGCCGGCGACCGAGGAGAGTGCACCCAGCGCGAGGAGGGTGACGGCGATCGCCGGTGGCACGTGGTCCGTCCAGAGGAACATGACCCGCACCAAGCCGTAGAGCGCCACCTTGACCATCACGCCCGACATCAGGGCGGAGATGTGGGCGGGCGCCACCGGGTGCGCGCGGGGAAGCCAGCTGTGCATCGGCACGAGGCCGGCCTTGGTCCCGAACCCGACGATGGCCGCGATCCAGGTCGTCCACTGGAGGGCGGCCGGCTGCAGCCCGAATGCCGCCGGGTGCCCGATCGCCCCCGCATTGGAGAGCAGGATCATCACCAGCCAGACGCCGGTGCCGCCCAGATGGGTGATCGCCAGGTACACGAAGACCGCATGCCGGACGTCGCGGTCGGTGCGATGCACCAGGATCGCCGCCGCGGGGATGAGGGTCATCAGCTCCCACCCGGCCAGGAAGCTGCTCACGTCCCGGGCGGCAAGGACGAGCGCCATGGCGGCGATGAACAGTCCGCTGAGCGGCCCGAGGGCGCGCGCCCTCGGGTGGTCGGCCACGTAGGCCGAGGCGAAGATGAGGACGGGGCAGCCGGTCGCGGCGAGGACCAGCAGAAAGAAGGCGCTCAGGGGATCGAGGCCCAGTGCGGGGTGGATGCCGTTGGCAAAGGGAGCGCCCACCGGGGTGCCGGAGAGCACGACGACGGCCGCGCAGAGGCCGCCGAGGCCGACGGCGACGGCCTGGCCCCAGAGCGCGACCCGCGTGAGGTGGGGCAGCGCGGCGCCCACGGTGGCGAGCGCCAGGAGCGCGCTCCCCACGAGCGCGAGGATGATCAACCGTCGGGCGCCGCTGTGTCCGGACGGTGCCCGGGAGCGGTGGTGCCGGCCCCTGTCCGCGGGCGTGCGGTCATGGGCGAACTGCCGTCATCGCGACCTATCGGGCCTGCGGCGCGGGCGAGCGATGGCGGGCGGCGGCATTCACGGCGCCGTCAATCTGGTCAAGGAGCGAGCGCGCGTAGGCATTCATCCCATGCTGGCCGCCCTCTGCGTCCGGGCGGTGGCGCCCGGTCAGGCGCAGCATGCAGCCCTCGGTCGTCTGCGCTTCGAGGATGACTTCAGCATCCGCCATGGGGTGGTCGAAGGTGACGGCACCCTTCGCATCGAAGAGCTGGATGTGCCATCGGTGCATGCGACTCCGGTTGGCAGGCTCGTCGACGACGCGGAGCAGGAACTGCCGTGGGGGTGAACCCTCGAGCCGGACGCGTCGGGTGCCCCCCGGGCCGGCCCTGCCGAGCGACCACCTCTTGCCGAGCACCTTCATGACCTCGGAGAACGGGCGAAAGACGGCCAAAGATGCGTGCAGGCCCTGAATCACCGCGAACTCCTGATCGATGAGGTGTGAATCTTTGTATATAGCGATAATACAGACTCGAGAGGATTCGGGGTGTGGCCTGTCGCTTCGGCACCGACCCTCACACGGTGCCGGTCCCACTCCCCTCGCTGACGCAGTGCTGGTCGAAGGCGGCCACCGCCGCGGCGATGGCTGCCGCCCCCTCGCCGCGCAGACTCCCGTCGAGGAGGCCGTGCTGCGCGATGGTCTCCTCGGCGAAAGCGAGCAGTGCGAGCGCCCGCGGCACGGCGATCCGGGCCGCGGCGATGAGCGGCGCGTCGCCAGGCTTCGGGGTGGCGATTCCCAGTGACCGTAGCTCGGCATCCAGCTCCATGCCGAGGCCCAGATGTCCGGGATCCCACAGCGGCGGCGTCGTCGTGCGGTCGAGCTCCACCAAGGTGCGCCGAAAGGGGGTCCTTTCGCCCTCCACACCGTCGAGGATGGTCAGGATCTGGCGGATGCCGATGGCCGCCGGCACCGATGTGTTCGCCCTGGCGCGCAGGACAAGCCGCTCGATGGCATTCACCGCCTCGATCAGGTGCATCACCGCCGACCTGTAGACCACGATGAGGCGGCTGTCCAGCGGTCGGTGAGGCGCGAAGCCGAGCGGCCTGAACGAGCCGTTCTCACGCACGCCGTACAGCTCCCCGTCGCTGGCCCAGGGGGCTGGCGTGGCCAGGCTATCGAGCTGCCTGATCTCCTCCCTGTAGGTCATCGCACGAGAAGTCTGACCGGCGGGGCTTGGCGGGTACGCCGTCCGCGACCTGTTCGACCGTGGCGCATCGCAAGCTGGTCCAGTTCACGTCGCGGTGAGCCCTTCGCTGTGAACGTGCCGGCGCGTGCTTCCTAGGCGGAGGCCAAACTACAAACGCGGCCAGAGCGTGTGGGGCGACTATGGGACCGCCGGACTGGTTATAGGAAGCAAAGGCCCAATGTCTTGCCCAGGGGTGTTCGATCCGCGCAGGCGGAACGGACCCGACGGACCACCGCCCGGCCGGTACATGGTGAGCATCCTGACGCCAGTCCTCCCTGCCAACGCCTCCTACCTACCCGAGGCGTTCGCTTCGCTTCTACCAGAGCGCCAAACCCCCTGGCGGTGGGAGATCCAGGTTGATGGCGAGGCGACGTCCGCAGTGCCGGAGTCGATCCGCAAACATCCGCAGGTACGCGTCGAGGCAAACGGTACATGGCTCGGCCCGGCGATTACACGGAACCGTGCGCTTGCCCGAGTAGAAACGGAATATGTCGTGACACTCGACGCGGACGACCTGGCGGAGCCGGGGGGTCTCACTGCACTGGTGAGTGCACTGGAGACGAACGGCGAGGCCGAATTCGCCTGGGGCGAGGTGGTCGATTTCTTTCCGGATGGGCATAGTGAACTCCCGGAGTGGAGAAGTCCTTATCCACTTGGCCTAATCGAACGAGGTACGATCGAGAACCATTGGATGGGCACTGGCAGCGATGGAATGTTCTTCACCGCGATGTGCTGGCGAACGCAAACGCTCTTCGAATTGGGCGGCTGGAGCGCACTGGCCGGCATGGAGGACACCGCCCTGGTCCTAGCCGCATCGCATCGCTTCCATGGTTATCACATACCCGAAACGGTTCGGCGCTACCGGGTGCATCCGCACCAAGCCACTCTGAGTCCAACCTACGCTGCTGATCGGTCGCTGACACGACTGTGGATCTGGCGTTCATGCAACGCGCGTCGCCAACGCGATGGCCTTCCGCCCTATGTCCTCCCGCCCGACCCATTGGCCGCCCGCGAGTCCGCTCGCGCGAGCTTGTTGAAGAAGGAGCAGTGACCTTTCCGGCGGCCTGAGCAGTCAGCGCCCAGCTCAGTGCGGTGACGGTTCCTGGAAGCGGGCAACGGTGAAGCTGATGCTGAGAGGAACGTCGAGCGCGAACATCACCAGCATCAGGCTGAGCACGAGCAGTGGCGCACCGCTCGCGTGGTTGTGGACGAATGCGTACTCGATCATGCCTGCGATCACCACGTAGGCGAGCAGGGCCCAGCGTGCCACTCCGAAGAAGACGGGCCAGGCAAACCCGGGATGACGCGCCAGCAGCAGCAAACTGACCACCCACAGGATCGCGCTCCCCGTGAGCAGTGCAATTGGAATGGCCAAAGGCGGCTGTTTGGGGAAGTAACCGGTCATGAAGATACCGCCGATGAGGACGAGCGCGAGGGAGCCAATGGTCAGCTGCGTGACCGGCGGGAACCGGGTCTCGGCGGCGGCTGGCGGGGCGCCGGTGGCGTGCCTGGTCACTGCGACGTGATCCGGGTCATGATGATCAGGGTTGCGACCTGCATCGCGCCGGTGATGCCGGCGGCGTACACGAACCGGCGCGTCAGCCTGCCGATCACCTCGCCGTTGGGCCGTGGCTTGTTCATCTCGACGAGGACGGCGATGTTGGCCGGCTCGAGGACACCGAGAGCGATCGTGGCCATCACCCCAACGACCATGAACGACGCCACCAGCCACGCGTGGTTGACGCTGGCGGGATCCAGGTCGCCCAGAACCACGGCGATCTGGAACCCGGAGGCGAGGGTCATCAGCACCAGCGTCGGCATGATCAGAACCATCATCGGCATGAACTTCGAGGAGAACTCCGCGCGAGCGGGGATGGAGAGGCGGCCGAGGATGGGGCCGACGACGAAGCCGACGAAGAGGTCGATGCCGGTCCACAGGCCGCCGCCGGCCACGTGGTAGAACATGAGCGCCCACCGCCAGTTGGCGGCGATGGAGACGATCAGCCCGACGACAATGACCGCAACGATCGGCAGCCCCTTGAGCGGCACGACCTGGATGGCGCGGCGAGGCGCGGCGGTGGGCTGCGCCGGCGGGACCCCGTCGGCGGTCATGACGGCCATTGCAGAACCCTCCTCCTCGCAGAGTTGACCTCGGCGAAAGGTTGCCACGCGCCGAGTGGATTCTAAACGCCGGCTGCGGCATCACATCCTCGCTCTCATCCGGCGAAGACAGCGACGGGGCTCGCGGCCGGCTCCTCCATGGCGCGCTCCGCGCCCGCAGCCATGGAGGAAACCTCCGGCCTCGAAGGATAAAAACGTGATACGTAGTTCTTATCATAGAGCATGGTGTAAAATCAGGCCCGTGAGCAGCACGGCCCGCGCGGTTCCACCACCCCCACCACCGCTCGATCCCCGCGCGCACCGTGCCCTGGGGAGCGCAAGCCGGGTCCGCCTCCTCGAGGCCATCCGCGCCGAGGGTCCCCTGGAGGCGGAGCAGCTCGCCGAACGGGTGGGGCTGCATCTCAACACGGTGCGGGCTCACCTCAACGTGCTTCGAGAAGCGGGCTTGGTGGGCGCGCGATCGCTGCCGTCGGCCGGCCCCGGCCGCCCGCGGCTCGCCTTCGCCGCAACCGACATGTTTGCCGGCGAAGGGCATCCGGGCGCCTACCGGCTGCTGGCTGGAATCCTCACCGCCTCGCTTGACGAGCGGGAGGACGGGCGGGAGCGGGCCACCTCCGCGGGCCACGCCGCCGGGCGCCAGCTCGCCAAGGGCCCGCGCCCGTGGTCGCTCGGGGTCATGGATCGACGTTCACGTGTGCTCGCGCTCCTCGACCGCCTCGGGTTCGCTCCGCGACCGGCGGGCGAGGTGCGGCTGAGTGGGGCCCAGGTCATCGGGCTGCACCGGTGCCCCTTCAGTGATCTGGCCGAGGATGGCTCCTCGATCGTCTGCGCGGCCCACCGCGGACTCATCCAGGGGGCGTTCGAAGAGCTGGGCGGCAAGCCGGATCTGGTCAGGCTCATCCCCTTCGCGTCGCCTGGGCTCTGCACCGTCCACTTCGACCAGTCGTGACCGCCGCAAGGGGGCGTGCGACGCGCGGACTGCGACCGCTCCGACCCGCGGTGGCGTCCCCGGCGCCGCGCCACTGGCCGCCGACCGCATCCCGGCCCCAGCAGGTGTGGGCCACCTGGCGCTCCTCGGCGCAGGTTGGCTGCTCCTCGAGTCCGGGGTCCTCGCGCAGTCGTCAGGTCTGGTGCGAGCCGGTGCCGTGCTGAGCCTGATGGGTGCGCTGGCGCTGCCGACCCTGATCGCCCTCGCGCTCAGCTATCGGCGCCCTCCGCGGCGCAAGCGACGGGCGCCGCTGCGGTAGCCAGAAAGGGCCCGAGCTACCGTTCGGCCGCGGCGGTGATGCCGGCGAGGGTGCGTACCAGTCATCTCGCGTCAACGGCAACCGCGCATCGCCCTGTGGGTCCGGCTTGACAGCGAGGAACTGATGCACAGCGGTGGTGCCGCGGTGGAAACCGACCTCGGCGCCGGTGAGGTACAGCCGCCACACCCGAAGGCGTTCGAGACCGACCAGGCGCTCGGCCTCGTCCCATTGTGCCTCGAGTCGCTGCCGCCAATGACCCAGCGTGAGCGCGTAGTGCTCGCGAAGATTCTCATCGTCGCGAACCTCGAGCCCGGCGCTGTCGAGCTGAAGACTGAGAAACCCCGCCTCCTCCAGTTCACCGTCCGGGAAGATGAACGTGTCGACAAAGGAGCCGCGGGTGATCCCCCCTCCTGGCGACGCGGTGATGCCGTGGACGAGGGCACGCCCTCCGGGCCGCAGGGCCGCGTGGATGGCTCGGGCATAGCGCAGCATGTTGGCGCGGCCAACGTGTTCGAGCATGCCGATGCTGGCCACAGCGTCGAAAGTACGGCCCAGCGGCTCGCGGTAATCGGCGAGACGCACGTCGACGCGGCCGTCCAGTCCCAGCTCGTGGATCCGCTGGCGAGCCACGGTGGCCTGGCTGGGACTGAGGGTGATGCCAACGCCGTGCGCGCCGTAGTTCTGCGCAGCGTGGATCAGGAAGCTGCCCCAACCGCAGCCGATGTCGAGCACGTGCTCGCCACTCTGGAGGCGCAACTTGCGACAGATCAGGTCGAGCTTGGCGCGCTGCGCAGTCTCGAGGTCATCCTCCCGGTTGCGGAAGTACGCACACGAGTAGGTCAGCGAGGAATCGAGCCACAGGCGATAGAACTCGATGGGGACGTCGTAGTGGTGACGAATCGCCTGCGCGTCGCGGCGCGGTGTGTGTCTGACGCCCCGCAACCGCGCCTCCACGCTGCGCGACCGGGACCGGACAGGACGCGCGCCGAGCGCGATGCCCGCGAGCAGCAGTCGCGGCGCGCCGCGCAACAGCTGAACCGGCGTCGCCTGCGACAGCAGCTCGAGGAACGGCTGCAGAGGTTCGACGTCGACGAGGCCCTCCGCATACGCGCGCCCGAACGCCCGCTCCGGTGCCGCACTCAACAGCAGGTCCAGCCCGCGCCGCGCATGGAACACGAGGTCGAATCGACTCTCGGCTGTGTCGGGACCGACGACCCGGCCGTCCCACAGTCTCAGCGTCCAGCTGCCGCTGCCGATGGTTGCACTGATCGCAGCAGCCAGGCGGCCGGCCGCCGGACCGTCAACCAGCCGGGTGGCCGCCGCCCTACCCTCGGGGAGCTGCTTGACGGCGTCGTCGATGGCCTCCTGTCCTGCGGCGCGCGCCCCCACCATCCCTCTCCTCGGTCTCAGGTGATGTGCAGTTCGCGGGACGGCGCCAGGTCACGATCGTCCCAGCCGTATTCGACGGCGCTGTCGACATCAACGACCCCGTCAAGGCCGCGGACGCGGTGGGCGAGAACCTCGACGTCGCTGCGTCGATCCACGGTGCCCTCGAGTCGGACGACGCCACCGTGGACCTCAACGCGAACCCTGGTTGGGTCGACCCGGAGCCATCGCGGGATCACCCCCTCGATGACGTCGGCTCGAATCTCGGCGTCGCTCCTGCTGAAACCCGCCAGGAGATCGCGACGCGAGAGGATACCGACCATCGTGTGCGCCGCATCGAGCACGACCAGACGCTTGATCTGGTGCTGCTGGAGCACGCGGGCAGCGACGACCAAGGAAGCTCGGGAACCGACCGAAACGACCGGCGTGGTCATCACGTCCGCCGCGTCAACGCCGTCGGCCTTGCGACGCCGCGCTGCGGACCGAGAGCCCTCGGGCAGCCACCGGCGCCGCGACGACGGTGGGCTCTCCTTCAGGAACAGGTCGGCCTCGGAGACGATGCCGAGTAGAGCCCCCAGCTCGCCGACAACCGGAAGGGCACTGATGCCGTGCAGGCGCATCAGACCGATCATCTGGTGGAAGGTCGCTGTCGGCGCGACCGTGACCACGTCGCGGGTCATGACGTCCTCGACCACAAGGCGGCGTGGCCGCATTGCAGTGACCGCGCCCGCGTCAGCCTCGTGGCCACCGTCAGCGCGGTGGACGGCCACTCCGCCGGAGACGTGAGTGGTCATCGGATGCTGCGATTCAGACGAAGCGTGACGCATCAGGCGGTTGCGCCCGCGAGAACGGGCTCCCATGCCTTTCGCTCAGTGCCGTGATAGACAAGTGCCTTCACGATGATTTCTCCTTTTCGAGACTGAGTGTGGCGGGAACGTGACGCACACGCCAGGGTCGTTGGTCACATGAGCCGGTGACGTTCACGTCCGTCGCGGGCACGACTGGACGTCGCTCTACGGGCTCGAGAGATCGCTAGGCTTGCATGCCGTAGCTCGGGGGTGACCCAGCCGGCGATGCCGGCCGAGGACCAGGCCAGAGGGGCCCGCCGGGCCACAGTGGCGCCGGCGAGCCCGTCGCTTCAGCTGAAGCGGATCAGAGGCTTGATGATGCCGTCCGCTTTGCGGCTCATCAGGTCGAATGCCTTCTCCACCTCGTCGAACGTGAATTCATGCGTGGTCATCGGGCTCGGATCGACCTTGCCTGTCTCGATGAGCCGCAGCAGCCGACTCAGACGCTCGCTGCCACCGGGGCAGAGCCCGGTGCGGATGGTCTTGTCGGACATGCCCATTCCAAACGGCTCCAGCGGGATCTGCAATGGATTGGGATTCTCACCGTGGTAGCCGATGTTCGAGATGCGTCCCCCGGGCTTGGTCGCTCGGATGGCCGCTTCAAACGTCTGCGGGAACCCGAACGCCTCGATGGCGGCGTCGACCCCCCGGCCGTCGGTCAGCTCAAGGATCTGCTTGACGGGGTCGCCGACGGTGTAGTCGACGATGACGTCAGCGCCGAATTGGCGCGCCAGCTCCTGGCGCTTGGGCACGGACTCGACAGCGATCACGAGGCCAGCGCCCTTCAGCCGGCAGCCGATCGTCGCCGACAGTCCCACCGGGCCCTGAGCGAAGACGACGACCGTCTGACCCAAGAGGATGTCCGCGTGCTCCACGCCGACGAAGCCGGTGGACAGCATGTCGGTGACGTACACCGCCTTCTCGTCGGGCACACCCGCCGGGATACGGGTGAGGTTGGCCGCCGCCGCCGGAACGACGAAGTATTCGGCCATGTTGCCGTCGATCTGGGTGGTGTACTTGTAGCCGCCCAACATCCCGCCGCACTGCGACGTGAAGCCCTGCTGGCAGTACTCGCAGCGGAAGCAGGGGGTGATCGCGCCCACTGCGACACGTTCACCAAGTTTGAATCCTTCCACCGCGGATCCGAGACTGTGGATCACGCCGACCGACTCGTGCCCGAGGGTACGGCCGGCGGGAACGGGGATGGCACCCCGAACGGTGTGCACGTCGGACGTGCAGACAAGTGCCATCGTCGTGCGGACAACGGCCTCCTCCGGTCCTGGCGTCGGGATAGGCTTGTCGACCACGGCGGTCCTGCCGACTCCCTCGATGACCAGCGCACGCATGGTGCCCACCCGCGCGCCTGCCTTCTCAATGGTTGGTGCCAATTGCATGACTGAATCCTCCACGTGCTTGATCGTCGGTTGCGTATCTGCGGGTGACAGTGACGTTGTTGCGGCGGGGACTGCGACACAGCGCCTCCATGCCACGATCGGTCAGGTCGACGCTGAAGTAGCGGCAGGTCTGGTCGCCACCACGCCACTCCATGACGGCACGCGGGCAGAGGTGCATCATTCTGGGGTCGTATGCGCACCGCGGCGACGACGGGCGCGCCATCACCTCAGCGGGAATGCGGTCCTCAACCACGGTCGTCTCATCCATGCCACGATCCTGGGCGCGCCCCCCGGCACGCCGCCAGGGCCGTGGGTCCGCACCGCGAGGGTCCTTTGGCCCCTCCGACGGCGCCATGAGGGATCAGGCCGTCGCGGCACTGTGCACCATCCTCGCGGCGATCTCGGAGTACACGCGATGGTACTTCTCGGCCATCCGATCGGGGTTGAAGCGGCGACGCGCAGTGTCAGCGCACCGCCGGGGGTCGATGTCCGCGCTCGCCAGCACAGCCGCGGTCATCGCCTCCACATCGTCGGGCTTCACCGTAAAGCCGGTCACGCCGTTGTCGATGAGCTCCACCGCCGCTCCGCGTGCGTAGCTGACCGCCGGGGTTCCGCTGGCCATCGCCTCCACCACCGACAACCCGAACGGTTCCGCCCAGGCAATCGGTGCCACCAGCGCGTATGCGCGAGCGATCAACTCCGACTTCTCCCGGCCGGCGACGTTGCGGTGGTAGATGACCCCGGACCCGTCGACGTGCGGCGCTACCGCCGTGTGATAGTAGAGGTGGCCCGCGGGCGTTGGCTCCACCTTGCCGGCGAGAACCAATCGATGGCCGGTCCGACGCGCTACCTCGATGGCAATGTGCTGCCCCTTTTCCGGACAGATGCGCGCGAGGCAGAGAAGGTACCCGTCCTTGTCACCAGGCGGGACGGTCAGCAACGAACTGGTGTCGACGGCGTTGTGGACCGTCGAGACCCAGGGTAGTTCCGGCGCGCTGGCGCGTTGAGATGAACTGATCGCCACCAGATCGGCGCGATCGTGCATCGTGCGGTAGAAGGTCCGCTCCGGTTCGCTGAGCACGCCGTGCACGGTGTGCACCACCGGTGCAATGTCCATCAGTGTGGCTGCGACAAGGCCGGCAAAGCCACTGTGATCGTGGATGATGTCGAAGGGGCCGGCGCGGCGCAGCAGCGCCGACACCCGCGCCACGTAGGTCAGCTCACGCACCGGTCCGTACTTTCCTCCGAGATCAGCCTCCCAGGCGGCGGGAGCCAGTTCAACGGTGCCGGGCTCAGAGGATTCGGCGCCGGCTACGACAACCTCATCGCCGCGAGCACGGAGTCCCCGCGCCAGGAGGCTCACCACCAGCTCGATGCCGCCGTACCCCCGTGGAGGTAGCGGATACCAGGGGGGCGCGACAACCGCCACCCTCAAGCGATCCTCGCGCCTCGGCGTCGGACGCCACACGGCCGGTGACAAGAGTCCGGGCATGCGCCTGATCCTCACAGTGTGGTTGGTGAAAGACGGTTGTGAAACCATGGCAGGGCGCCGGCGTCCCCGCCAGGGCCAAAGGGCCCCTGAGGGCGGGGTCATGTCCTCCGGCGCGGCGGTCGGCCAGGCCGCCGCCCGGCTGACCACCTGATCTGTCAGCGCGTGGCCGAGGGAAGCTCCATCCACGGAGGCGCACCGCGCACCACGGAAAGCGTCGATCCGCCGCTGGCGACGTTGATCTCATGGGTGCCGTCCGGCAGGCGCCACGCACTGATGCGGAAGCGGTCTGTGCCGATGCGAACATTGTCAAGAGTCAGCTCCGGGCACCATGGGGGGAGCATCGGGTCGACGTAGATCCGCCCGCCGGGGACGTCGGGTTCCACTCCCAGCAGCATGCGAATGGCGTGGAAGACGCTGCCCGCCGCCCAAGCCTGCGGAACATTGGCACTCTCATACGGAACGGGCACGTCAGGGCTGCGGCGCCGCAGCCCGCTGAACAGCTCGGGCATTTGGAGTCGCTCGAAGGAGCTCACCGCACCGAGGAGACCATCGACCAGCCGCCAACTGTCCTCGATGCGGCCGTAGCGCCGCAATCCTGCCGCCGCGATCATGGTGTCATGGGGCCACACCGAACCACGTTGGTACGAGTGCGGGTCATAGGACGGGTGATCGCTGGACAGCGTGCGCAATCCCCAGCCGCTGAACAGGTCCGGGCGCATCAGGCGTTCTGACACACGCTGACCGCGCTCGGCGTCGAGCATGCCCAGCCAGAGAACGTGGCCGGGGTTCGAGGTCGCAGTCAGCAAGGGCCGCTTGAGCCCGTCGAGCGCGAGGGCCACCGTACCGTCGGACTCGAGCCAGAAGGCTTCGAGGAAGCGCAGTCGCAGCTGCTCGGCCTCCTCGCGCAGCGCAGCGGCGTGTTCGACGTCTCCCCAGGCCTCGAAGAGGTCGGCGACTGAGCGTTTGGCCTCGAACACGTATGCCTGCAATTCGCAGGTCGCGATCGGGTGCTCGGGGAAGCCACCCTGCTCATCGAGGACGCCGTCTTCGGCATCGCGCCAGCACTGGTTGCGGTAGCCGCCCGCCGCACGTGGGGCGTACTCTTGGAGGCCGTCGCCGTCCCGGTCTCCATAGCGGTCGATCCACTGCAAGCAGCGCTCGGCGCTGCCTCGAAAGCGGCTCAGCGCTGCCGCATCGCCGAGCCACCGGTATGTCTCAGCCAGGAGCATGAGGTAGAGCGGGGTGGCGTCCGCGGTGCCGTAGTACGGTGAGTGCGGAATGGTGTGGAAGTGCGCCCACTCCCCGACGCGCATCTCGTGACAGATCTTGCCCGGCTCCGCGTCCCGCACTTCGTCGTCGTCCATCGCCTGTAACTCAGAGAGCTTCTGCAGTGTCCCGATTGCGAAAAGAGGCTGCACCGGGAGCGCCTGCAGGGACGCGATCAGCGAGTCCCTGCCAAACACTGCCACGAACCACGGGACGCCGGCCGCGGGCAGACACACATCCGGGGGAAAGCCCTTGTCGTACAATCGCAGAGCGGCAAAATCCTCCACGGCTTGGTCGTACGCCGGCAGCACCCTCGCATCTGCGGCAACGACGTGCGAGACAGTGTGCTGCCATCGCCGGTACCGACGCTCCTCACGGTCCTCAACCTCACCCTCCGCGGGCCACGAAACAAGCAGCGGGCGGGCATGCCCAGAGGTGAGCAGGTCGTACTGCAGGCAAACGTTCCATGGTTGACCGGGCGCCAGATCGATGGGGAAGTGCAGCTCACCATTGGCGTGAGTCCCCACATGTGAGGTGTCGCTGCGGATCAGACAGCGCCTGGTGAAGCCGTCGCGTTGATAGCGGTTCTCCAGACGTTGCCCCCGCCACGTCGTCACGAGCTCCGCGCGGCGCTGCCAACGCTCGGTGCGAACCTCGAACAGATCGGCGAAGTCGCTGGAGACGACGACCTCGAGCAGCAGTGACACTGGCTGAGCCCCATAGGCGTGCACGGTGATGTTTTCATGGAGACGCTGTGTGCTGATGATGCGATCGAGCGTGACCCAGATGCTGACGCCAGACACTTTGCCGTCCACCGAGCCGAGCGTGGGTGCGGTCAGCGTCCATCGAGCATGGCGATGCGAGAGGCGAGCGGACGCCACGACTGCGAGCAGACGCCCGTTGAGTCGCAGTCGGTGGCGCGAGAGGAAGCGGGTGTCATCAGCGTACAGGCCCTGTCCCTGCCCCGCGAGGGACTCGATGGAACTGTCGGCGGCGCACACCAGGAAGGTCGATCCCTCGTTGATCGACATCAGTGCCGGCCCGTGCCGCTGACCGCGGCCAGAGCTGCGCGACAACCGGGGCCACCCTGCATGCCTGCCTGCAGCGGTCACGCGGACGTTCCGGCAGCAACGGTCACCGCGCTTGGGCCGCAGAGATCAGGGCGGCGAACCGGCAGGCTGGTGGTCACAGCGGCTTTCATAGCACGTCCGGGTGCGGGCGCCCGGGGCCCTGCGCAACGCTGCAGGGCCGCGGCCGCCTTTCTCCACAGGAGAGCACAAGGGTGGGGCGGCCCATGCGGGGCCGACCCACCGGCCGCGCTACCGCAGGCTGCCAGCCAGGACAGGCGCGGGGAGAACCCTCAGATGATCAACGACCCGCTCGATGCCAGGAGCTGCTGATGCTGCCCACCACGCCGCACGATCCTCGGCGAATGACGCAACCGTGCCGCTCAGGGTTGCCACGCTCCCGTGAACAGCAACGTGAACAGCGTTGGCGTCGAGGTTGGCGCGGCGGTGCAAGGCGGCGCGGATGTCCCCCTCGACATCGTGGGCCGACGCGGTGGCCTTGATCGTGATCCTATTGGTGATCACCTTGACACCCGCGACATGACGGGCGATGCGCTCGGCCACATCGCGCTGAAACGACCATGCGACCGTTCCCTCGAGCGTCACCCATCCCTTCTTGACCGTCGCCTTGACCGATCCCACCGGGACGGAGATCGAGTCGGCGAGGCTGCGAGCAAGTGTTTCAGCAATGTCGGTATCGTCGCGGTGCCAGGATGTTGGCAGGTGGACCTCGAGTTCACTGGCCACAGCGACCACTCCGCGGACGCGCTTCACCGCCTTCTCGGCGGCGACGGCCTGCGGGAAGCTGGGGACGTGGCCGGTGAGAGTGATGGCCCCGTCGTGCACAGTGACACCGAGGTTCGCAGCGTCAATACTCGGCTCCCACCGCAACTCGGCCATGACGAGATCCTGCAGTGTTGAGTTTGCCGTCTTCATGAGTTTCCGCCTTCGTTGGAGCCGACTGGTAACATCACGACACTAGGAGAAGCGTGCCCGCTGCGGAAGGGCCGTTGGTCCCGACTTCATATGACACGCGTCTCGACGCGCCCAGGAGCGCGCGCACCCGGGGTGCGAGCGCGCCTGCCTCGCTGCGTGGGAATCAAGAGCACAGGAACCGTCGCCCGCACGAGTGTTGAACGCACCACCGCTGCCCGCCCGGCTGACAGGTCCTGGGCCCAGCCGAGAACGATCAGATCGACTCCCTCCAACCCGGCGACGGACAGCACCTCGTCGCCGGGTTGGCCGACTCGCAGCCGCAGCGGCAATGTGCCGGAGATCGGGATCGCGTGGCGCCGGAGGAATTCGGCACTCCATGCCCCGACTTCATGGTGAGGCTGGTCGCTGAACATCGGCACTGAGGCCTGGGTGTGGACGTGAAGTGCTATGAAGTGCACGTCGGGCTGGACACTGAGTTCCACAGCGAGGCGGAGACCATCGCTGGCCGTGCGCGTCCCGTCCAGCGGGACCAGGATTCGGCGGATCCTCAATGGGACGCCTGCGTGTGCCGGCACCACCACGACCGGAATCGGCACCGACGTGATCAGCTGCTGTGCGCAGCTGCCGACGAAGGAACCGTGCCCACGCCCGCTGCACGCGCCGAGGACGACGGCTGCGACATCCGCCGCCGCCGCCGCCGCCGCGATGGTGCTGCTCACCGGACCGCTGAGGAGGCGCACCTCGCGACCGCTCGCCGTGAGGCTGGCGCGCACCGCATCCTCGTTTCCCTCGCAGACATGGACGACCTCGAGGGTGCTGCCGAAGAGGGTCGCCACCGCATCGCCGGTCCCCACCACGGTAGGGGCCATTGGACTCTCGTCGACGGCAGCGATGACCTTGCTCACGCTCCCCTCCTCACGAATCCGGCTCGGCGACACCGAACCGGTGCCCGGTCTGGTCCACCTCGACGGCGCTTCCGTGCGAAATGACCTTCGTGGTTGGAGTCGCCCACATTGTGAGCCCGCTCGGCTCGAGGCGCATCCGAACGGTGCTTCCTCGGAACCGCAGCCGCACCTCCAGCGCCGACCACTCTGCCGGCAGATGGGGATCGACACGCAGTGCGTCGCCCTCCGGCCGCACCCCGCAGAAGCCGATGACGAGCGCCTGCCACATGCTGCCCATGGCGGCGAGGTGCACCCCGCCAGCGGTGCTTCCGCTGAGGTCTTCGAGGTCGATCTGCGCTGTCAGCCGCAGCGCCGCCATCGCCTCGGCGAGGCGGCCGGCCCGAGCGAAGAGCGCGGCGTGGATCCCAGGAGAGAGCGAACTGCCGTGAGCGGTGCGCGGCTCGTAGAAGTCCAGGTTGGGCACCAGGGAGCCCGGCGCGACCTCGCCCGGGACCATGTGATGGAGCATCAGGACGTCCGCCTGCTTGATGACCTGCGCGCCCTGCACCCGCTCGGTGCCGAGTAGCATCGTGGCCGCCAGCGGGCGCCGCGGCACAAGATCCCTGATGATCAGCGGTTCGAGCCGGTTGAAGCCGGCGAACTGCTCGTACAGCCCGGTGGACTGGTCATGTCCGTCCACGAGTGCGTCGGCGATTTGCAGCCACCGCTGCCGCTCCGCGTCCGGGATTGACGGTGCCCTCGCTGCCGCGGCCGCACGGAGATTCCAGCGAGCCATCACGTTGGTGAAGGCGTTGTCGTCGACGTCTTCGTGGTACTCGTCAGGGCCAATGACGTGACGGATGTGGCCGCGGCCGTCCCCGTCGGCCTCGATGCGCGAGGCCCAGTAGCGAGCCGTCTCGACCAGAAGCGTGCGGCCCGGTCCCGCGGCAAAGGCGGTGTCGCCGGTCCAATCCTGGTAGCAGGCGGCGGCCCAGGCGACGTCGGCAACGATGTGCTCCTCCAGCTCGCCGGTGCGGATCCTGGTGGCCTTTCCACTGCGATCACTTCCCCACCGAGGCGTGACGTCGCTGCCGTCGCCGGCGGACTCCCATGGGAAGCGCGCCCCCGCGCGACCACAGGCGCGTGCCGCAGCGAAGGCGGCGGGCAGACGGCGCACCCGGTACTCGAGAACGGCGCGGGCCGCGGCGGGGTGGGTGGCGGCGAGGAAGGGCAGGACGAAGACGTCGGTGTCCCAGAAGACGTGGCCACGGTAGGCTTCGCCGGTCAATCCCCGCGCACCGACCGCAGCCTCACCCGCGTCAGCCACCGACGCCATCAGGTGGTAGAGGCCGACACGCACCCTCTGTTGCAGGGCGGCGTCTCCCTCGATGACGATGTCCGCGCTCGCCCAGCGCTCCGCCCATGCGCTGCGCTGCTCCACGATGAGACGCTCGAATCCCGCCCGCTGCGCCGCGCGCAACCGGCAGGCGGCCGCCTTCACCTTCGACTGTGGCTCGTAGACGGCCAGCCGCTCCACCGCAGCCGTGCCGATCGGTCGCGTCGCCACAGCCGCCACGACCCCTCCTTCACTCGCCCGGGTCATCGTCCATGCGATGTCTCGGTTGCGCGTGCGAGCGGCAGCGCGAACACCATCCGAGAGCGGTGCCATTTCGGGTCGCAATCCAGTGGCTGCGGCGGCGCGGAGGACAGCGGTTGCCGGGCGGATGAGCGACGAGAAAGCGACCGCGTCGACGCTCCCCCCCGACGAGTCCCAGCGGTGATGCGCCAGGCCGGTCCGAAGATCGAGGGTCCGGTGCAGCGTTGCCGGTGCGCTCAGCCCGCCATCGAGCCTGTTCCAGGGCGGGCAGGCAGACAGCGCGGTGTCGCCGCCGTCTCCCTGATAGGCACCTGCCAGGAAGACCGATGGTGCCGCCGCAGGGTGCGCGACAAGCGGGGCTCCATTGGTGCCCAGCCGCCCGTCGGCGATGCAGAGCAGCGTTTCGTGGACCCGCTCCAGCTGGTCGCCGACGCCGGCGATGTGCAACGACCACGAGGGATCCGCGGTCACCCGCGGAACGTCACCCCGCCTCCGGCGCTCGACCTGGTCCTCCAGCACGGCAACGAAGGCGGCTGGTCCGCCGGGAATGTGGACGACCTGACCGGGGACTCCGCCCGGCTCGACCCCGACCGACAGGGCGGTGGCGCCGGTCGCCTCAGTGACCAGCATCAGCGAGTCGCTCCCCGAAACGCCGCCGAGCGGGCCCATCTCGTCGCCGGCGATCAGCACGAGGTTGGGAGCGATCCCTCGCGACCAGAGGTCGCTGAAGACCCACGAGCTCGAGTCCGACTTGTCGGTGAGGCCGATCTCCACGTGTTTGACATCACTGGTCACGCGTGCACTGGGAAGTCCGGCGTCGGCTGCGGCGCGACGCGCGATCTCCACTGTGTCGCGGAGGGACGGCACGCCGCGGGCGCGAAGGCGTCGCTCGACGGCGTCCAGGAGCCCGGCGATGCGCGCCTTCGGGGGCTCAGCCCAGTCCGGGTCGGGAATCAGGTCGATCTTGCGACGGTTGAGCCGCCGCGACACGATCGCCGTTGTAAGCCCGCGGTCGGCAAGCCGCCGCACGGTCAGCTCGGCGGCAGCCGTGAGCGCCGCCTCCTCGTCGCCGCTTGCGGTCCGTCGATGGACCAGCCGGGGGCCTGCCGGCTCGACAGCGAACACCTCCGATCCGCGGTTCAGACAGAGAAACAGTCTGCCGGGGCCGTTGGGCCGAGCGAAAAGCTGGCCGTCGACGTTGCCGAGATGTGTCCCACTGACGACGGCGACGTCCATCCCCAGCGCGCAGAGGGCCTCGACGAGCGCGCGCACCACCCCGGCGTCGGCCTGCCGGTCGGGGACTGCGGTCCCATCCCAATCGAAGACGATCGCCTCGAACCGCCGGGCGATCGGAGCCGGGAGCCCCGCGACGCACCGGGCCCTGCGGCGCGTACGGCTCGCGTCGAGCCTAGCCGCCATCCTGGCGACTCACAGCGCTGCACCAGTCGCCACCGATTCGCCCAACTGCGCAGCGTTCACAGCACTCGGCGGCACGATCACAACCGGAGTCCGAGCGTGACGAGCCACATGGTGGGCGACGCTGCCCAACAGGAGCTCCGCGAAGCCTCCATGACCGCGCGAGCCCATGACGATGAGATCGGCCTCCTCGGCAGCCGCCGTCTTCACGATGACCGCAGCAGGGTTGCCCTCGCGTACGAGCGTGCGAAAGGTGACCTGAGCCTCGCGCATCCGCTCTGACCAGGCACCGGTCAACTCCTCGTCGAGCCGCGCGCGCATCTGGGTCTCGTCAACGGGGAGGTAGAGAGCACCAGGGTAGATCATGGCGACATCGATCACCGAGATCACCAATACCTCGGCGCCAACGATCGCGGCAAGCGCGGCCGCCCAAGCGAGGGCTGCCTGTGCGGTCGCCGACCCGTCCGTTGCTACGAGGATTCGCTTGATGGCCATGGACTCACCTCCGGTAGGTTCGCCTGTGATGGCAACAGGATCGCGGCCACCACGACGTCCCCGCCAGGGTCCTTGGTCCTCTCCATGACGGGTCACTCGACGCTGGGTGGACGGGTGGGGTCGCGATCACCCACCGCACCCCCTGCCCTGCGCTGCCGCGGTGCCTAGCGCAGGCTGCCCGCCAGAGCAGGGGCAGGACGAACCGTCAGCTGATCAACGACCCGCTCGATGCCGGGAGCTGCGGAGGCCGCCAACCGCGCCGCACGATCCTCAGCCAGTGAGGAAACCGTGCCGGTCAGGGTTGCCACTTTGCCCGCGACGGTGACCTGGATACCGTTGGCGTCGAGGTTGGCGCGCCGGTGCAGCGCGGCGCGAATCTCCTTCTCGACATCGTGGGCCGACGTGACCGCCTTGATGGTGATTCGATTGGTCACCCCAGTCACACCCGAAGCATGACGGGTGATGCGCTCGGCCGCCTCCCGCTGGAACGACCATGCGACCGTTCCCTCGAGGGTCACCGACCCCTTCCTGATGGTCGCATGGACCGATCCCACCGGGAGGGAGATGGAGTCGGCAAGGCTACGAGCGAGTGCCTCAGCGATGTCGGTGTCGTCGCGGCGCGAGGATGCCGGGAGATGGACCTCGAGTTCACTGGCCACGGCGACCACCCCGCGGACGCGCTTCGCCGCCTGCTCAGCGGCGACGAACTGCCAATAGTTGGCGACGTGGCCGGAGAGCGTGATGGCACCGTCGTGTGCGCTGACACCGACGTTTGCAGAGTCAATGCTCGGGTCCCAGCGCAGCTCGGCCGTGACGAGATCCTGCAGTGTCGCGTTTGCCGTTTTCATGATTCTCCGTCTCCGTGGAGCCGATTGGTGACCCCACGACACTGGCAGGAGCGCGCCGACCCGGGAAGGGCCGTTGGTCACCCCTTCAAGTGACGCGCGGTCACCACCGCTCACGGCAAGAGGACCAGCTGACAGCGGCGAGGCGCACGCATCGCGGTCAGGGCCAGGTTGTGTCGCTGGGCTCCGGTGCGCCACGGCGCTTGGCCATGAAGGCAGCAACCTCGGCCCGCCGCGCCAGGCCGAGCTTCATGAGGATGTTGGAAACGTAATTCTTGACGGTTTTCTCAGCGAGGTGAACGCGCTCCCCAATCTGGCGATTGGTCAGCCCCTCAGCCACCAGGTTGAGAACCTTGCGCTCCTGGCTGGTGAGGTCAGATCCGACCTCGCCAGCGGTTGGTGTCAGGTCGCCACGGAGCCGCGCCAGCACGCGGGTCGTCACCGCTGGATCGAGCAATGACTGTCCCCGCGCCACCTGGTGGATGCCGTCCACGAGTTGGTTGCCGCGAACGTTCTTCAGCACGTAGCCCGACGCCCCGGCCATGATGGAGCTGAAGAGAGCGTCGTCGTCGGCGAACGAGGTCAGCATCAGCACGCGTGTCTCCTCCCGCGCGGAGCGGATGTCGCGGCACGCTTCGATCCCCGAGCGGCCGGGCATGCGTACGTCCATGACGACGACATCGGGTGTCAGAGTGGCCGCCATCTCCACCGCCTCCTCAGCGGACGCGGCCTCGCCCACCACGTCGAGGGTGAGGTCGGCGTCGAGGAGGACGTGCAGGCCACGGCGGACGAGCTCGTGGTCGTCGCAGACCAGGACGCGGATACGAGTGGTCGCCATGGTGCCACTGTACGGGGCCGAGAGGGACCGCGCATGTGCCAAAGGACCCGGGTCGGTCACTCCGCGGGAATCTGACGTCCGGACACGTGCCCGTAGGTGATCCTGATCCAGTGCGCCGAGGGCCGAACGGCCCACGACTTGAGCGTACCGCGCCGTAGCCACGACAGCTCCTCCGGATCGGTGATCTCGGAGGCGGTGCCCTCGATGACGACGCTCCATCCGCTGTGGTCGAGGGGGCGGCTGTCGTCGACCTCGAAAGCAACCGATGCGCCGCGGCGGAGGGCGCTGAGCTTGGTGCCCTCGCCGGTGCAGAAGACGAGCGCATCGCTGTCGGCGAGGTAGTTGACCGGCATGATCATCGGGCGTCCGCCGACGATGAATGCAACGCGCCCAACAAAGCCGTGGCGTTGCAGCCGGTCGAGCGCCTCCGAGCGCGACATGACCTCAACCATGGCCCGAGTCGGTTCAGTCATCTCCATCACTCCTGGTCTCCGCTCCTGGCATCCCCTGTTCCCGCGCGTAGTCCAGGATGGCTGCCGCGTCAGCGTTCACCGGAGTCATTGCCATCACCAGGTCTGTTTCCGGCACAAGGCTGATGACGATGTGCGGCGGCTGTCGCAGCGATTCGTGAACGGTGCAGTGCTGCATCGCCCGCTCCACGCTGGCTCGCCGTTGAGCTGACAGCCCCGGCGGAAGCGTCACCTCCAACTCCACCAACTCGACACGATTGGGCGCGCCGGTGCTCAACCGGTAGCGACAGGTCACCCTCACCGTCGCGTCCGGGTCCTCGCGAACGAGCACCCGGTGGGCGTAGTGCGCAGCGCAGCTGGCCAGGGCTGCCACGAAGAGCTCAGTCGGGGTGGGGCCCGCCTCGCGGCGCGCCGAGTCACTGGGCTGGTCGACAACAAGTCGATGACCCCGAATGTCAATCGCGAACCGGTCCGCGCCCAGATGATGGACCGTGATAGTCGCGCTCATCGGCCCGCAGCTCCTTCAGTGACCGGCGCTCGACGACCGGATCGGTCGCCCTTACGGGATGAACGGTCTCACCTGGCCACGCCTGTTGCCAGGGTCGTTCGGCCCAATTCGCCGGGGACGTCAACCGCCAGACAGCCCACCGGTCTGGCGTCAGGCGCTGGCGATGGCCACCCCGTACAGGGCGGCGAGAACGGCTGTCAGCAGGCTGAGGGAGCCCAGTGCCGCCGAAGCGACGGGGCGACCTGCGACCTGATCGGTGCGCCGTGGTGCCTGGAGGAAGGCATGCACTCCCGCGGCCAGTCCGGACACCGCCACCAATCCAAGTTTGACCGCGAGCGTCCGCCCTGGTGGGCTGTCCAGCAGGGTCGACCACCTCAGTCCGGCGTTGCTGACATTCGCCAGCCCGGTGATCACGAGAATCGCGTACGCCGGCCAGGCCACCATCTGGTACCGCTGACCGGCGAGCCGCGCCAGCGCTCCCTGGCCGCGGAGCAGCGGAATCAGAAGGGCGACGGTGGCCTGCCCGCCGATCCACACACACGCCGCGATCACATGCACCCACAAGACGACGGCGGCGCCCGAAATGCTCAGCACGACCGGCTACTTGGCGGCCGGTCCCGCACTCCGTCTACTTGCGCGCCCGCTGCTCAGCGTAGAACCGCCGCCAGATGAGCCGATGGATGGGAATCCACCGGGGGATGTCGCGCAGACCAGGGATGAACGGCACCAGGAGAAGAGCGAGGCTGAGCACTGCCATGGTGAGGACGACGAGCAGGTCGACGTTCGAGGACGTGTTGTAGGGCGGGATCTGGTACCACATTTGGAACAGCCACAGCCACGCCTGACCGGGATAGCGTCCCGTCTCGTTCATGACCCCCCACTGCTCGCCCAGCAGTTTCTCCTGCTCGGCCAGACCGGAGAGGTGGGCACCGTCGCCCATGAAGAGCAGCGGACCGGTGTAGTCGGTCTGGTAGAAGGTCCCGGCGCCGGAGAGCAGAAGCCCGTCAAGGCCGCCACTTCGGGCGACGACGAGGAGGCTGTTCATCATCGGTGCGACGGGGCCGTAGTCGCCATCGGCAACGGTGACGCTCCCGTTGCTAACGGTCGCGTTGGCCAGCGCGTTGGTGTAGGCGGTGAGCCACGCAGTCTGCTTATCGACCGTCGCTGCGCTGAAGGTGGCAAGCTGAGTGCTCAGCGCGGGGTCTCCCGCCGACGCCTTCTGGAGGGGTTCGAGAACAAACTGGTTGACCGTGTCCACCGGCTGATGGACTCCCGCCCACTCCTGGGGGTGCAGCGGTCCGAGGCTCTGGACCGCGTCGGTCCCGCTGGTGTACGGCGGTCCGTACAGAGCGGTGCCGCTCTGCCCGGCCAGCTCGGTGGTCGCGGTGGTGACGAAATCAACCGGGTCATCCTGTGACCAGCGCTGGATGGTGTCGGGCTTGATGTCGGGCGACGAGAGCGCCGCGCCCAGCACGAACACGAGGATGCCGATGACCCCGAGCGCGACGGTGAGCTCCTTGAGCAGGTCGTAGCGAATGGTGCGGAAGCGGCTGGGATCGGGGCCCGGAGTCGGGCGCCGCCGGCTCATGAGCGCGTCACCTCGGGAACTCCGCCGGTGACGGCAGGGTCGGTGGCGCCGAGCGGCGCAACCACGCCGCGCAGCCGCACCTGGATCACGTGGAGGACCACCAGCAGCGTGACGGCGATCGGCAGGATCATCACGTGCAGCCCGTACATCTGACCGAAGTTGAGGGGGTTGAAGAAGGCGCCGGCACCGATCGAGTTGATGGCGTCCTTGGCGTTCACCGCGATCCACTGCGCATCCAGGTTCTGCTGGGAGATGTACCCGGTGAAGGCGGTGACGATGCTGATCAGAAAGATGACCACCCCGACCATCCATGTCGGCGCCCGGCCATCGCGCCAGCCAGCGGCCCAGTACTGACCCCAGAGGTGGAGCACCATGAAGATGAAGAAGAGTTGCATGCTCCAGAAATGGAGGCTGTTCACGAAACGACCAGCCGATGACACGTGCCACCACTGGGGTCCGAAGAAAGTCAGGACGACGCCACTCACCACCACCCACACGAGAGCGGCGATGGTCACCACCCCGAAGACGTACACCCACGATCCGATGTAGTACGGCTGGCGGGTGGGCAGCAGCTTGCCGATGGGCAGTCGGCGCTCGAGCCAGCGCGCCACGGCGCCTGTCCAGCCCCCCTTGTCAGGGTGGGCGGAGGCGGGCTCCACGGGCGCCGAACTGGTGGTGCTGCCTGTCACCGGGCCGCCGGGCACGCTCATCGAGGATCACCGTCGCGATCGCTCGCGTCGGCGTGACTCGGGAAGGGCAGCATCAGCGCGAGCACGAAGATCAAGAGCATCACCCCGATGACGACCAGGTTGGGCAGTGAGATCTGGATGAATCCCCAGTGGAAGTACGGAGCGGGCTCGTCCATGGTTCTCCTCGACACTGTGGTGGTGCGCCGTCACGGCATCAGCGACGATGCCCGATGGCGCTGTCGACGAACAGAGCCGATGGTCACATAGTCGGGGGGATCTTGGACCCAACCCGACGGCGGCCGAGCGGACTTCTCCGCTCTATCGCGTGTTCGGTCAGCCGAAGCCCTCGAGGTCGATCGTCAGGCCCCCGATCGCTGCACCGAACGCGGACCCCTCCTCATCGTCAGGCAGAGGACGCGGTACCCGCCATTCGGCGAGGCTGCCGCTCACCTTCTTTGCAACCAGCGCGAAGGTGCCTCCACGGGCTCGGGCCCTCGCCTCCAGATTGCGCAACCCGTCCCCGCCGTCCCGGGTGGGGCCCGGCCCGCGTCCGTCGTCTTCGACCCGCAGGATGATCTCCGACCCGGCGAGCAGGTGCACGTCGGCGGAGGTGGCCCTCGCGTGGTGGGCGACGTTGCTGAGCAACTCGCGCAGCACCGCGAGCAGGTCATCGGCGAGCCCCACATCAGCAGCCGCATCGACGGGCCCGTCGAAGTGGACCCGCGGCTCGAAGCCCAGCGCCGCCTTCATCTCGGTGGCCAGGCTGAGCACCTGCACCCGCAGGCTCTGCTCGCCACTCTCGTGCGCATGCAGCGCGAAGATGACTCCGCGGATGTCACGGATGGTGCTGTCGAGCTCGTCGACTGCCTGCTGGATTCGTGCCGCAACCTCGGGGTCGGCGGTGATGTAGGTGACCGCCTGCAGTCCCAGCCCGGTGGCGAACAGTCGCTGGACCACCGTGTCGTGCAGGTCGCGGGCGATGCGCTCGCGATCCTCGAGCACGGCCAGTTGACGCACGCGCTCCTGCAGGCGTGCGTTCTCGATGGCCACGCCCGCAGCCCCGGCGAGTGCGACCGCCACCTCCTCGTCCCCCGCCGTGAAGTCGCCGCCATTGCGCTTCTCGGTGAGGTACAGGTTGCCGAAGACCCGGTCCTGGATGCGAACGGGCACCCCGAGGAAGGTGCGCATCGCCGGGTGTCCCTCTGGAAACCCGTAGCTCTGGGGATGGCTGGCAAGATCATGAAGCCGCAGGGGCCGCGGTTCGCGGATGAGCACGCCGAGGATGCCCCGTCCGTCGGGGTAGTGGCCGATGCGCCGAATGGCCTCCTCGTCGGCACCCTCGGTGATGAACTCGATGAGCCGGATCTGCTTCGCGTCGGTCCCCGGGCCGAGCACCCCGAGCGCCCCGTACTGGGCATCGACGAGCTGGCACGCGCTGGCGACGATGCGCCGCAGCACCACCGGCAGGCTGAGGTCGGAGGAGATCGCGGCCACCGCGGTGAGGAGGCGACGGACCTGTGCGCTGCGAGGCATGCTCGGAGTGTATCGGCGCCCGGGAACGCCCACCAGAGCGGTTGTCAGGCGGCGGCCTGCCCGTCCGTCCTGGCCGCCACCACCAGAACCGGGAGATGAGTGCCGTGCAACACGCGGTGACTGACGCTGCCCAGGAACATGGACCCCGCATCGCCCCGGCCTCGCGAGCCCACCACGATCAGGTCATAGCCACCCTGGCTGGCCTCGTCCAGGATCGCCTGGGCGACCGGAGCGTCCACCAGGCGGGTGGCTGCGGTCATGCCCTCAGGGAGTTGCTGCAAGGCCTCGTCGATGGCCGCCTGCCCCTCCGCACGCGCCCCCTCGATCAGCTCGTCGTAAATGGATTGGGTGAGGCCGGGCGCGGCCGCGCCCGGCCACGTCAACACGGTGGAGTAGCTGGTGAGAACGGTCAGCGTCGCGCCCTGGGCGCGGGCGATATCAGCGGCGTGTCGCAGCGCTTCGCGGGCATGGGCCGACCGGTCGTAGGCGACAAGGACCTTGGTGAACATCTCCCCTCTTCTCCGGTGTCAGTTGGTGTGCAGTTCGCGGGACAGGGCCACGTCACGATCGTCCCACCGATAGCCGACGGCGCTGTCGACCTCGACCACCCCGTCGAGGCCGCGGACGAGGTGACCGAGAACCTCCGCGTCGCTGCGCCGATCCACAGTACCCTCGAGCCGGACCACGCCGCCGTGGACCTCGACGCGAATCCCCGCCGGATCGACCCAGAGCCAGCGCGGGATCACCCCCTCGACGACATCGGCTCGAATCTCGGCATCGCTGCGGCTGAAACCCGCCAGGAGATCGCGTCGCGAGACGATGCCCACCAGCTGATCGTCTGCATCGAGCACCACCAGGCGCTTGACCTGGTGCCTCTGGAGCAGCCGGACGGCGACGACCAACGACGCTCGGAAGCCGACCGAGATGGCCGGCGCGCTCATCACGTCCGCGGCGACAACGCCCGCCGCCTTGCGGCGTCGCGCCGCGGACGCGCCGCCCTCGGGCACCCACCAGCGTCGCGGCGGCGGCGGGGTCTCCTTGAGGAGCAGGTCCGCCTCGGAGACGATGCCAAGCAGAGCACCCTGCTCGCCGACAACGGGGAGCGCGCTGATGCCGTGCCGGCGCATCAGACCGGTCATCTGGTGGAAGGTCGCGGTCGGCGCGACCGTGGCCACGTCGCGCGTCATGACGTCCTCGACCCTCAGGGGGCGTGGGCGGACCGCCGGGACTGGGCGGGCATCCGCCTCCTGCCGACGCGCAGCGCGGTGAACGGCCGCACCGCCGGCGGCGTTGCAGCGAGCAGTCATCGGGGTACCTCCAGGGGTGGGGCCAACGACACCATCCTCACACCGGTCCCCGCCAGCGCACAGAGCCAAACCGCCCGGACCTTTGCAGGACAAAGGACCTCATGTCACCCCACCAGCCGTCGCCCGAACTGACTACTGATCAACCCACTCCAGCGGGCAGCGTGGCCCCTGCTGGTCAACGGCGACGGAGAAGGGCAGGCCATCAGCGGCGGTGCCCCGCAAGGGCACCACGCGTGCACCCGCGCAGGGAACCTCGCCCCTCTCCGCGCTGGAACACCGGCCGTCCGGCGCGGGCCCTGGACAGAGGTTCATCAGTTTGCCGTCCGGGCGACTCACGATGGCGAAGAGACGGTCCGCAGAATCCCCTGTGGATCCCATCCTCCGCCCTCCGTGACCATCGAATTCAGCCGCACTAAGCGTGGGGCCGTCACACTGCGGCCGCCACCGCCATTGGACCCGAACCCGGCGGGTCGTTCGCCTCTGTGACGGGTGGCGCGAGGGTTGGAAACTCGTCGCGCCTCCATGAATGACCGTTCGCCGTCGTGTGCCGCCGTCGCCCGGGGCAGCGCCCACAGATACTGGTTGCTCCCGGGATGATGATCGATCGGTGCGTCCGCGTCGTCATCCGCTTTGACGACGGGCGGACAGAGCAGCAATGCGGCGGACCAGACGCGGAGGGACTCTGTCCCCTCGCCAGCCAGGAAGACGGAGTCGTCTGCGCCGGTGGGGAGATTGTCGCCCTGCGCGGCACGGTCGCTGACGGGAGCCGGCTGATTGTCGGGCGCCGGGAAGGACCGCGCTGTCCCGTCGCCCTGCTGGTTCGCCACGTTCCGGCACCGTGGGACTGACCACTGCTGAGTTCACCGCCTCCGGCCTAGGTGGTCCTTCCCCCTCAAGACGACCTTCCGTCGCCGCTACGATGGCGGCGGTGAGCACCCTGACACCGTCGATCGGCGCCGTCGACCTGGCCGGACTCGTCACCTCCTGGAACGCCGCCAACTACCTGACGGTGGCCCAGATCTACCTGCAGGCGAACCCCCTGCTTCGTGAACCGCTGGTCCCCGAGCACATCAAACCCCGGCTGCTCGGCCACTGGGGCACCTCACCGGCCCTCAACCTCATCTACGTCCAGCTCAACCGGCTGATCCGACAGCGAGACTGCGACGTCCTCTACGTCACCGGACCCGGCCACGGCGGTCCGGCCATCGTCGCCAACGTTTACCTCGAGGGCACGTACTCCGAGATCTATCCCGCGGTCTCACTCGACGAGGCCGGGCTGCTCCGCCTGGTGCGGCAGTTCTCCACTCCGGGCGGCATCCCCAGCCATGTCGGCGTTCCCACTCCCGGTTCCATCCACGAAGGGGGTGAGCTCGGTTACGCTCTGGTCCACGCCTTCGGGGCGGCCTTCGACAATCCCGACCTCATCGTCGCCTGCGTCGTCGGCGACGGTGAGGCGGAGACCGGCCCGCTCGAGGGGTCGTGGAAAGGCGTGCGGTTTCTCAATCCGCGCCGCGACGGAGCGGTGCTGCCCATCCTCCAGCTGAACGGCTACAAGATCAGCGGCCCCACTGTCCTCGGCCGCGTCGGCGATGACCGCGTCCGCGACCTACTTGCCGCCCACGGCTACGAGGTGCACATCGTCAGCGGCGATGAGCCGCGCGCTGTCCACGAGGCCTTCGCACGCGCCCTCGATCGCTGCTACGAGCGGATCCGCCACATCCAGTCAGCGGCCCGGGGCGGTGGAGACCCAGTCGGGGCACGATGGCCGGCCATCGTGCTGCGCACCCCCAAGGGATGGACCGGCCCCAAGCAGGTGGACGGAGTGCAGGTCGAAGGCACGTTCCGGGCTCACCAGGTTCCACTGGGCAACGTGCGCAACGACCCGGCGCATCTCCGCCAGCTGGAAGAGTGGCTGCGCAGCTACGCGCCTGAGGAGCTCTTCGACAATGCCGGCGCACCTGTCGCGGCCGCGACCTCGCTGACCCCGCGGAGAGACAAACGCATGGGGGCGTTGCCGCACGCCAACGGCGGACGACTGCTCCGCGCGCTGCGGTTGCCCGCCTTCACCGACTACGCCATGGCCGTGGATCCGGGTGTCACCGTCGCGGAATCGACGCGACGGCTCGGCGAGTGGCTGCGCGACATCTACCGCGACAACCCCGACAACTTCCGGCTCTTCTGTCCGGACGAGACCAACAGCAACCGACTCGGCGCGGTCTTCGACATCGAGAACCGCTGCCTCGTCGAGGCGACCCTCCCCAACGACGATCACGTCAGCCCCGACGGGCGAGTGATGGAGGTGCTCTCCGAGCATCTCTGTGAAGGCTGGCTCGAGGGTTACGTGCTGACCGGGCGCCACGGCCTGTTCGCCACCTACGAGGCCTTCGCCATGGTGTCGGCATCGATGTGTGTCCAGCACGCGAAGTGGCTCGAGACCGCCGCCGACCTGCGCTGGCGCGAGCCCGTCGCCTCACTGAACATCCTGCTGACCTCGACCTGCTGGCGAAACGACCACAATGGCTTCAGCCACCAGGGTCCGGGGCTCATCGACACCATGATGGCGATGAGCGGTGACGTGGTGCGGGTGTACCTCCCGCCCGACGCCAACTGCCTGATGTCGGTGGCTGATCACTGCATGCGCAGCCGCAACTACGTCAACCTCATCGTCATCGACAAGCAGCCCCAGCTGCAGTACCTGTCCATGGAGGCGGCCATCGAGCACTGTGCTCGTGGCGCTTCAATCTGGAGATGGGCATCGACCGACGATGGCGATGAGCCGGACGTGGTGCTGGGCTGCGCCGGCGACATCCCCACCCTGGAGACGCTCGCAGCAGCGGCCATCCTCCGCGAACACGTGCCTCAGCTGCGGGTGCGCGTGGTCAACGTCGTCGATCTGCTGGCGTTGACCCCTCCGCCGGTCCACCCTCACGCGCTGGCCGCAGAGACCTTCGCAGAGCTCTTCACTGGCGACGTGGACGTGGTCATGGCTTTTCACGGATACGCGCGAGCCTTCCATCAAATCATCCACGGCCGTCCCAACGCCGGCCGTTTCCACGTGCGCGGCTACATCGAGCACGGCACCACCACGACACCGTTCGACATGGTGGTGCTCAACGAGATGAGCCGCTATCACCTCGTGCAGGAGGCTCTGCGCCGGGCGCGCCGCGTGCCCTTGGGCGCGCCCGAGCTGGAGGAGCACTGCAACGACATGCTCCGCCGGCACCACGACTACGTGCGCGAACACTTCGAGGACATGCCCGAGATCGCCCAGTGGCGCTGGCCAGGGTGAGCCGCGACACGAGGCGGCCGTGGAACGCTCCCCGCTGATCGATGCGCATTCTTGCCGTGAACGTGGGTTCGACCAGCCTCAAGCTGAGCCTCGTGGGCAGCGATGACCAGGTACTCGCAGACGTACATGTCGGCGCCGACGTTGACGTGCTCGAGACACTGCGCGACTTCGTCAGCGGAGCCGGCGACTTCGATGCCGTCGCCCACCGATTGGTGCACGGCGGCCCATCAATTCGCCAAGCAACGCTCGTTGATGATGCGGTGCGCCGCCGACTCGACGATGCAGCGACGCTGGCGCCTCTCCACGTGCCTCCCGCGCTCCGGCTGCTGGATGCAGCGCGAGAGAGCATCGACCGTCCCCAGGTTGTCTGCGTGGACACCGCCTTCCACGCGGACCTGCCACTTCCCGCGGCGACCTACGCCGTGCCGTCTGAGTGGCGGCAGTGGGGAGTTCGCCGTTACGGCTTCCACGGCCTCTCCTATGCCTGGTCGAGCCGGCGCAGTGCGGAGCTGCTCGATCGATCGCCCGGCGAACTGCAGATGGTCATCGCCCACGTCGGCGCCGGAGTCTCCGCCTGCGCCGTCCGCGACGGTCACAGTGTCGACACCAGCATGGGGTTCACACCGCTCGAGGGAGCGGTCATGGCGATGCGCAGTGGATCGGTGGATCCTGGCGCGCTGCTCTGGCTGCAGGAGGTTCACGGAGTCACCGTCGCCGACATGACCGCAGCGCTGGAGCACCGCAGCGGACTGGTCGGATTGTGTGGGAGAGCAGACTTCCGCGACGTCGAGCGGGCCGCCGCCGAGGGCGACACCGACTGCATGGCAGCACTGGACGTGTACGTCCACGTTCTCAGCCGCGTCATCGGAGGCTTGGCCACATCGCTGGACCGCCTCGACGCCCTCGTCTTCACGGGCGGAGTCGGCGAGCACTCCGCGCTGGTGCGGACGCGCGTCTGCCGTCGCCTCGCCCTGCTGGGCCTGCCGGAGGCGCTCATGGATGCCGACGGAGATGCGGTCATCGCACGCGAGACGCAACGACCTGCTGTCCTGGTGGTGACCGCGCGCGAGGACGCGCAGATGGCGCGCGAGGCACGCCGGACCCTGCTCGGGTGACGTCGCCTCCGCTTGCTCTATCCGAGGCGGCGCGGCTTCCCGTCGAGAAGGTGCTGCAGCGGCTGGATTCGACCCCGTCCGGCCTCAGCTCGCTCGAGGCCGCTAACCGGCGTCGGATCTACGGTGACAACGTCCTCGTGAAACATCGAGTGACCGCGATGGGCGTGCTGCGTCGGCAGTTGCGCAACCCCCTGCTCATTCTCCTGCTCGCGGCCGCGACCGTCTCCGGCCTGACCGGTGACCCCACTGACGCGCTGATCATCGCGGCCATCGTCTTCCTCAGCGTCGGCTTGGGCTTTGTCAACGAGTACCGCTCCGAACGTGCCGTTGCCGCGCTGCACGCCACGATCCACCATCAAACTGTTGTGGAGCGGGATCTCACCCAGCAGCGAGTCGACGTGCGTGACGTCGTCCCCGGCGACATCCTGAGTCTGCGGGTCGGCGACATCGTACCCGCTGATGTGCGACTCCTCGAAGCGGTCGAGTTGGAGTGCGACGAAGCGATACTGACCGGCGAATCGATGCCGTGTGTGAAATCAGCCGAACCCGCTGCGCACCCCGACTCCGACCTCGATCTGTCCTCCTGCGCCTTGATGGGGACGATCGTCCACCAAGGATTTGCCAGCGCCGTGGTCGTCGCAACCGGTTCCACAACCGCGTTCGGCAAGATCGCCGTGGGACTCGATACGGCTCCCGCCTATACGGCCTTTCAGGTGGGGCTCAAGGACTTCTCCAAGCTGCTCGTGTGGGTCGCCGGTGTGCTGACCATCTCGATCTTCATCATCAATGTGGCGTTCTCGCGTCCCATCATCGACGCTCTGCTCTTTTCGCTTGCAATCGCCATCGGGATCACACCGCAGCTCCTGCCCGCCATCGTCAGCGTCAGCCTGGCCGCCGGGTCGCGGGAGTTGGGCCGCCGTAAGGTCCTGGTGAAGCGGTTGGTGAGCATCGAGGATCTCGGCAACATCCAGGTTCTCTTCACCGATAAGACGGGCACCCTGACCGCCGGCTCGATCAGCTTCACTGGCGCGCTCGACCCCAGCGGGGTCGAAGGAAACGCTCCGCTGATCCTCGGGCTGGTGTGCAACGAAGCCAGCCTGGTGGACGGAGTCCCGGTGGGTGGGAACCCGCTCGACCAAGCGCTGTGGACTGCCGCTGCAAACACTGCGCTGCTGACTGACACCGGCGGCCCCGCTTCGTACGAGCGGCTCGGCAGTCTGCCGTTTGACCACGAGCGTCAGCTGGTGTCAGTGACGGCGCGGACACCGTCCGGGTCGGTGATGCTGGTCACCAAGGGCGCTCCGGAGGCGGTGCTGGCCCGATGTGCCAAGCCCCCCGCCGCTGCCGCCGCGGTCCTCGACCGCCTGTTCGCCGAGGGGGTGCGGGTCGTGGCCGTCGCCACCCGAGCGGCCCCAGCCGCACGCGCGCCGGTCCGGGATGACGAGCATGGGCTCAGTCTCGCCGGCTTCCTGACGTTCAGCGATCCACCCAAGCCTGACGCCGCTGCATCCATCGCCAAGCTGCACTCTCTGGGCATCGAGGTGAAGATCATCACCGGCGACAACGGGGCCGTCGCCGCCAAGGTGTGCCACGACATCGGGCTGAAGGTTCGCGGCATCCTCACCGGGGCCCAGCTGGATGGGCTCGATGATGACGCGCTGGGGGGCGCCATTGCGACCACGACGGTCTTCGCCCGAGTGAGCCCCGAGCAGAAGTCGCGCATCATCTCGGTGGCGCGACGACGTGGCGATGACGTGGCCTTTCTCGGGGACGGAGTCAATGACGCGGTGGCGTTGCACGCCGCAGACGTCGGTATCTCCGTCGACTCCGGGGCCGACGTGGCCAAAGATGCGGCCGACATCGTCCTCCTGGACAAGGATCTGGGAGTGCTGGCCGACGGTGTCATGGAAGGACGTCGCATCTTCGCCAACACCGTGAAGTATGTGTTGATGGCGACATCGTCCAATTTCGGCAACATGTTCAGCGCCGCCGGGGCCTCGCTCTTTCTCTCCTTCCTGCCCATGCTGCCCTCGCAGATCCTGCTGAACAACCTGCTCTACGACGTCGGCCAGCTGGCGATCCCGACCGACGAGGTCGACCCCGAGGTGGTGGCGCGGCCTGCCGCCTGGGACATCGGCTTCGTGCGCCGATTCATGATCGTCTTCGGGCCGGTGAGCTCCGCCTTCGACTTCCTCACCTTCTTTGTCATGCTCAGCATCCTCCATGCCGGGCATGACGAGTTTCGGACCGGGTGGTTCGTCGAGTCACTCGCCACCCAGACGCTCGTGGTCTTTCTCATCCGTACCCGGCGTGTTCCGTTCTTTCGAAGCCGTCCGAGCCGTGCGATGCTGATCACGCCGTTGACGATGGCTGCTGTTGGTGCTCTCCTCCCCTTCACTCCCGTTGCGCACCTGCTTGGATTCACCGCACTCCCGCTGGCGTTTTTCTTGATTCTCGTTGCCATGGTCATGGCGTACCTGGCGCTCATCGAACTCGCCAAGAGTTGGTTCTATGCGCACGAGCGCTCGCGTCCAGTCCGAGTGCCAATGAGCCACCAGGAGCGGCATCATCGGCGACTGCGCCGCCGTGCCAGTGGCTTTGCCGGGCGCGTCGCCTCCTGACGCTCGACTGTGACCTCCACTCAGCACGCAACAGCACGACCGCGTCCTGCAGCCCGTCCGGCGGGCTCGGCCACCCGGCAGAGCAGGTTGTCCGCCGCTACCACTCCCATGACAAGATGGACAACCGGCCCATCCCGCCGCGTATTCATGACGGTCACCGCCTGTGGCGTGTGCATGAACACATCAAGCATTGCGCGGTTGGCGGCAAAGGTGTCCGCAACAAAGCGACGGATACCGTCGTCCCAGGCGAGGTGCGCGAGGAGCGTCAAGAGGGCGGTGCCGATACCATGGCCCTGGTAGGCATCCTGGACCACGAAGGCCACCTCCGCGGCGTCGTCGCCGCCCAGCCGGATGTAGCGCCCCACAGCGACGATCTCGCCCTCGACCGTGCCCACCAGGGCCGCCTCCCTCCCCCGCGTCAGCGACGTGAATCGATGCACCTCAGACTTGGGGAGCACCGGATGGGGTCCGAAGAAACGGTTGCGAATGGTGTCGTCGGACAAGCGGCCATGAAAAGCCTGAAGGCCCGTCGCGTCATCCGGCCGAATGGATCGGATGACGACGCCGGGCGCTGGCCCCGCCTTGCTCTGCTGGGCGCTGCGCTCGGTCATGAGTCCTCTGTGATCTCGCTCCTGACCCTCAGCGTGGCCCGCTCGGCGCCGAGGCGCCAGAGCCATTGGTCATGTGCCCGAGGCCGTGCGGCCCTGGTCCCCGCGGCAGGACGGATGAGACGCTGGCGCCATGAGCCACAGTGACCCGCCGGTCAGCGGAGTGCGACCGGCGCGCACGATCGTCGATGCCATCCAATTCGGAACAACGACGCCGGGGGAATTGAGCGTCCCGGCCCGAAACACGGGAACCGTCATCCTGCTGACGCCCCTGCTTGGGTGCGGCGTTGGGGAGCAGACGTCGCTGGCTCACATGCTGAACGACCAGGGCCTGGCAACACTGACCGTGGCGTTGGTCACCCGGAATAGCCATCCCGTCGACAGGACGACACTGCCGGCGCTGGCGCAGCGCCTTGCCGACATCGCCGAGTGGGCACCGAGCGAGCCACAACTCACCGGGCGTCCCTGCGGGTGTTTGGCGGCGGCCTCGGAGGCCGCGGTTGCCTTGATGGCCGCGGCGCATAGGCCCCGGTGCCTCGACGCGCTGGTCATCGTCGCCGGAAGGACCGATCTCATCGAGCCGCAGTTGGCGCTGGTCGAAGCGCCCACCCTGCTCGTCGAGGGGGGGTCGGACGAAGCCGACCTTCAGAGGGCTCGAACCGCACTCGGCATCCTGCCCGGTGACGCCGACCTGACCATTGTCGCCGGCCTCGATGAGGCCGCCGTGGCCGAGTCTGCTTGTCGCCAGGTCGCTGACGTGGCGGGACAATGGTTTCGGCAACACTTTGCCGCTGCTATCGACTCCCCAACCTGGCAGATCGATCACGAGGTCGCTGTCGATTCACGTCCCTGACGGGCCGAGAGCCGCAATGACGCGGGACCATCGGCTCTGGTCACACATCACGACTCCCGTGAGACTGTGGAGATGAGCACGCACGGCATGAAGACAACCCCGACAGCCCACCAGCGGCCGCATCCGACCGAGACGTTCAGGCCCGCTGTCGACGACGACGTGCGCGAGACCGCGATCTCGACGGTGATCCTCTCGGGAGATCGCGCCTGGAAATTCCGCAAGCCGGTGGCGTACCCGTTCCTCGACCAGCGCAGTGTGAGCGAGCAGCGGCGGCTGTGCGAGCGCGAGGTCGAACTGAATTCCCGGCTGGCGCCGGACGTCTATCTCGGCGTCGTCGACGTCGACGACCCCGCAACCGGCGATCGCCGACCCGCCACGCTGATGCGCCGGATGCCGGATGCCCGGCGCTTGTCGGCGCTGATGGCGGTGGGAGAGGATGTCCGCCATGAACTGCGCGAGATCGCCCGCACCATGGCGACGTTTCACCTCAGCGCCCACTGCGGCCCTCGGATCGCCGTGGCGGGTGAACCGAAGGCCGTCGCCGAGCGTTGGCACGGCGCGCTGACTACCGTCGCGCGCTTCGCCGCCACCGTCCTTGACGGCACAGCCCTGGACAGCGTCGCCTGCTTGGCGGACGAGTACATTGCCGGACGCAGCACCTTGTTCGAGCAGCGGATCGCCACCGACAAGGTCGTTGACGGCCACGGCGACCTTCTTGCCGACGACATCTTCTGCCTCAGCACTGGCCCGGCCATCCTCGATTGCCTGGAGTTCAGCGACGAGTTGCGCTACTGTGACGTCCTCTCCGATGTGGCGTCCCTGGCGATGGACTGCGAGCGGCTCGGTCATCGGGAGCTTGGCGAGTACTTCCTCCGCGAGTACGCCACCTACACGGCCGACTCGTTTCCCGCGAGCCTCGCCCACCACTACATCGCCTATCGGGCGATGGTGCGGTGTGAGGTGGCCTGTCTTCGTCACGAACAGGGTGCGGAGGACGCGGCGGAGCAGGCCCGGACGCTGCTCGGCATCGCCCACCGCCATCTCGTCCTGGGACGGGTGACCTGGGTGCTCATCGGCGGACCTCCCGGCGCGGGCAAGTCGACCCTGGCCTCCGCACTTGCCGACGCCCTCGGGTGGGCGGTACTGCGCAGCGACGAGGTGCGCCGCGAGGTGACCGACGGGACGTGGCAGGCGACGTCGGAGTGGCTGTCCGACCACTTCTCGACGAGCACGACGATCAGCACCTACCACGAGCTGATCCGGCGGGCGCAGCTGCTGGCCGAGATGGGTGAATCGGTGATCATTGACGCCACCTGGGCGTCTGCGCCTCTGCGCGAGTTCGCCCTGCGATCGGCTGCCAACGCGCGGTGTGCGCACGTTGCGCTGCTCTGTGATGCGCCGGCGCATGTCGCCGAGCACAGGGTGGCCCGCCGTATCGCCGCCGGCACTGATATTTCGTTGGCCACCGTCGCCATCGCACGTCGGATTCGCGAGTCCTTTGAACCGTGGCCGGACGCGGTGGTGATCAGCAGCGGCGAGCCGATCGCCGAGACGCTGACGGAAGCGCTCGCGGCGATCCGCGCTTGATGACCTTCGGCACTGGCCCGGACGGGCGTTCTGTACGACGCTGATACCGGGAGCGGTCGGCGATGCTGGCCTGATGCTCATCCAGGACTTCGTCCAGGTCAAGGCGCCCTATGCCATGGTGCGCGATCGCCTTCTGGAGCCAACGCCACGCTGGCTCACCGACGGCGCCACTGCCGCATACACGGAGGGAGAACGCCTCTTCCTCACCGTCAGCGCGACGGGCGGCGAGGTGACTGTCCGCAAGCGCGTACAGATCGATCTCGGTGCCGCCTATGTGCGCGGCGAGGGCCTCGTCGTGCCGCTGAGCTGGTGGGCCACCGGTGCCCAGCGCCTCTTTCCTACTCTCGATGCCGATCTCGAGCTCATGCCGCTGGGCCCTGACCAGGTCATGCTGACGCTGATGGGGCGCTACGAACCGCCCTTGGGCGCGGTGGGGCGAGGCCTGGACCGCCTCGTCCTGCACCGGATCGCTGAGACATGCGTTCGCAGCTTTCTCCATCGCACCGCGGCCAACCTGGAGCTCTCAATAGCCGCCTGAGCAGACCGTACGCGCGCGCCGCCTCAGCCGCGCGGGTGACCACGTCATCTTGTGTCCAGAGTACGGCACACGCCCGCCGGCTGCCGAGGCGCATCATGCGCGGCGCATCATGGTGAGCCTGTCTCGACGCGCCTGGACGCACTTCGAGCCGATCCACGCCATCGTCTACTTCGCCCCCGAGTCCCGCGAACGGTACGAGGGGGTGGGGCTGCGCGGCGGCTGGATGGGCTACTTCGCCTCTCGCTCCGCGCCGATGGGAGCGGTGAGCCCGGAGGTCGTCACCGCCGTCTTCCACAACTTCCAGCCGGCGATGGTGCGCCGCGCCATCCCCGATGCCTGGCACTACTCGAGCCCTGAGCGCGTCATCGCCGCCCGCCTCGACGCGGTCGATGCCGCCCTGCGCCGTCTCTGGGGCGACGACACCGACTCCCTCGCCGTGGCTGAGGCGGCGGACCTGGCGCTGCAGGCCACGGCCCACCTGCGCGCCGATGGCCGGGCCCTCTACGCGGGGCACGCGGGCCTGCCCGTTCCGAGCCAACGGCACCTGGCGCTCTGGCACGCGTGCACGCTGCTCCGCGAGCACCGGTTCGACGGTCACGTCGCGGCGCTCACAGTGCAGGGCCTCGACGGCCTGGAAGCGCTGATCACCTCACGCTCGGCAGGCAAGGGACTGGACGCGGCCACGCTGCGGAGCTTTCGCGGCTGGTCCGAGGACGAATGGCAGCAGGGCGAGCAGCGGTTGCGCGACCGCGGACTGGTCGACGACGCCGGCGCGCTCACCGCAGCAGGGCAGACGGTGCGCACCGAGGTGGAGGAAATGACGGACGCGCTCGCCGCGGAACCCTGGACGCAGTTGGAGGAGCCGCGGCGCGAGCGGCTCTTTGCCCTTCTTCGGGGGCTCGGACAATCGTTGCAGGGGCCTGGCGGCCTGGTCTATCCCAACCCCATCGGCGTCAGCCCACCCACACCGGTCTGAGAGTCAATCGATGGCGCGCTTCCTGAATCCGCGCACGCCCAGGTACCCGAAGCCACCCAGCGCCAGCAGCAGCGCCAGCGGCACCACCCACATGGTCATGTGCGGTCCATCGGGAATCATTGCCCCGCGCGCCCCCTCGCTGAGATAGGTGAGCGGGTTGAGCAGGGTCAGCACCTGGAACCATGGCAGCTTGCTCAGCGACGGCCACGGATACTGCGAACAGCCAGTGAAGATCAGCGGTGTCAGCACGATCGCGAACATGATGTTGATGCGCTGCGGCGTCACCACCGTGCCCAGCACCAGGCCCATCGCTCCGCCGGCGAGCGCGCCGAGCACCATGGCGACGATGAGAAGCGGCAGGCCGGCCGCATGGAACGGAATGCTGCCCAGCACCAGGTAGCCGATCGGAAACATCACCAGGCCGGCGATCAGCGCCCGTCCTGCCGCGAAGACCACCTTCTCGGCTGCCACCCAGGTCGACGGCAGCGGGGCGAGAAGACGATCCTCGATCTCCTTGGTGAAGGAGAACTCGATGACCAGCGGCAATGCCACGCTCTGCAGCGCGGTGAGCATGATCGCCATCGCCACGATCCCGGGGAACAGCTGCGCTGCGTATCCGGGCTTGGTGAATCCCAGGTCGGTGAGCACGCGGCCGAACACGAAGAGAAGGCCCAGCGGCTGGAGGATCACCTGGGCGAGAAACGCGGGGGAATTCCCGCCCGGTCACCGTCACATCGCGGCGCAGGATGGCGAGGAACGCGCTCACCGGGCTGCCGACCGCGTGGTCAGCCGGGTTCGGCACCGTGGCCATGCTCATGGTCACCGCAGAGCCCTCCCGGTCAGGTGGATGAACACGTCCTCGAGACTGGGCTTGGCGATGCTGAGGTCGATCAACTCCCCACCATGGTCGTCGATGAGCCGCGCCACCGGTGCCACCAGTGCGGGCGCGTCGACCGTCGCATACAGCCGCACGTGGTAGGGCGCGTCGGGAGCCTGCGGTGGTGGTCCTGCCGGCGCACCGCCGCCCGCCGCGCCCCC
>OCZT010000186.1_pt1 | contig 58902 bp, 72 predicted proteins | sample 1539031 | NCBI WGS metagenome assembly OCZT01 (sample SAMEA3539308, study PRJEB22396) | soil metagenome | biome: tundra; feature: field; material: soil | place: USA | collected 2010-05 | depth 0.15 m
GAGGCGAGAACTCCTCCAATGTCCTTCCCGCGACCAGGAGCGGGAAAGCCATCAGCATCAGCGCAATCGCACCTGCCGTTCGCTGCATACTGAGAATAGCGGGTACCATCACAAGTGATGCACCTCGCTTGCCTCCCGCCTTTCACCGACTACCTCCAGCAGCTCGCGAAGCGCTGGTGGGTCAGGGGGATCATCCCAGTGGCGGTGACGTGAGTAACTGTGCGTGATCCAGTTGGTGCCGCGCCGATGGCTGACGACCACCAGGGATTCGGGCCACCCGTACTGATTGGTTGCTGGCAATCTGGTCACGCTAGAACGCAACCCCTCCACTGCGGCCTTTGAGAGTTGTTTGTGCTGCGGGTCTTCAAGAGCACCCGAGCCATCGTCCACACCGTTTGTCATTTGCCCGTTCTCCTTCAGGACGTAGCGGAGCATATCGCCGCCAAGCCTGTCCATGCGGTAGAACTCGGTAACGACCAGGAAGTTCGTTTGCTGGAGGTTGCGTACGGCGTTCGTGTGCAGCTCGATGCAGTTGAAGAACCCCATGATCGGCGGATAGTTAGTCCCCGGAAAGTCCGGCGCCGACTTCTTCTCCGCAGCGAGGACAACCCCGCAGGCCTGTAAAAGGAACACGATGAGCACGAAGCGCATGGCGGGTACTAGCTAACGAGGTAGGCCACCAGAAGCAGCCGCCGATGGGGTTCCATTCTCCCGTGCGCTGATCGCCTGGCGACGGTGGGCTGCACCGCCTTGGTCGGCACCCTCTCCCGGTCGTTTGGGCGGTTTGGAGAAGAAGTGGCCGTGCACAAACTGTCTCGTTTCTGGATCACGATGAAAGTTGTAGTCGAAGCACCCTTGCATATCAACGAAAAGCGCAGCCGCGCCGGGCCGCTGGCTCCCAGCACGCAAGCAGACGCTCCACCGGCGTTGGCCGCCGTGTCTCGTTCTGCATTGCCCGGGTGATTATCACTGGATTTGATGGTCCACCCACTGGGCGAACTCGTCTTTGGGGTCGACATCGCCCATCAGGCTGGGATGCTTCACGATCTCGCTTGCCGTACCAGGAATCGTGACGTGGAAAGTGCGCGAGACCCAGTCCTGGAACTGAGCATGTGGATTAACGAGAAAACCGTCGGCCTGACTCGGCGGGCGGGAGAAGTTTTCACTCCAGCAAATCTCATCATAACCAATCGCTATCAGACGAAGAAAATCAACTGGATTGTCAGCAAGGACACACACCAGTGTCGAGCCCGATCCTGAACCAAGGTGAACGATCTTCTGTCTCCCAGCGTCGTCGATCCAGAATGCGGCCATGGAACCCTCTGCGCCGGTCTTGCCGAATACGCAGAGGCGTTCCAACACCTCAGGCTTCTCATGCCTGAACCAATGCTTCATATTGACGTTTCCTTCAGCGAAGAACTCGATATTCGTTCCCCCAGGTCGGTCGGTATCGGTCCATCCCGCCTTCATCTCATTCTCGGGAAAGAGGAATCCAATTCTCTCACCCTTTGCGTTGTCAACGTAGGTACCATTTGCCTCGATCCAGTCAAACAGAAGGCAAATCGGTTCCGGGATGCGCATCCCGGGGAGCAAAGTGCGGGCTATCTGATCGTGTAGTTTACCCATGTCTGTGGATCGTCACTTTTGCAGAACGGAAAACTGAGCTGCAGCCGCCGGGGGACGGGACACCGCTGAAACCCGTAAGCGGCGAATCTTGCAGTGCAGCCGTAAACAGAAAGGGCGGCCGCTGTCAGCTCAAGCGCCTGGTTGAACATCACTGCCATATTCAGGCAATCTCTACACTCACCTGCTGATCTCCGACACGATACAGAAGCGCAGAGCCGGCTGGCGCACCAAGTTCGCGTAATTGCTGACGCGCGAATTGAAGCGCGCCGTCCAAATCTGCGAGCGCCATGACAACTTCGACCCATGCTATTCCCCCGTCCTTGCCCATCTGCGTCCCGCCCCCGGTAACCACTCCCAACTTGGCTGCCACCAGCGCCTGGTCGAGTGGCTCCTCATACTTACGTCCGCGGGCCATCGGAAGAATCGGCTCCATAATCCTCGCATAAACGGAGCAATGCATTGTCGCTTCCAAGGCGGAATGTTCAATGCGCCTGCGACGCTGGCGGAGGTGAGGGCCGATGCCCACAATAAACCACACGGCGAAGGCAGCCAAGACTCCGAGACCGAAGAGAATCGGAAACCAACCTATAACCCAGTCAATGAGTTTGGAGGTGGAATCGCTCATCTGGCCCAATCGCGAAGGTCAGCGCCGGGGGCCAGCCGCCCCTGACGCTCGGTTTGTCTCTGAGCGACCCGGCTGCTTCCCGGTCGCCGGATCGCCTGGTTCGGTGCTCGTCGTCTTCTGAACCAGCTTGAGGAGTAATGCCGTTCCTGCGGAAATAAGGGGTGCCGCGATGCGTTCCCGTTGCATCGCGTCCATTGGCCCCTCGCCGAAGTAAAGGCCATCCGACACGAGGAAAGTCAGGCGAATATTGCCCTCCTTTGGCGCAGGGAGGCGACCCTTGTCCCAGGGGCCGATCGCGGCGATGACCGGCTTGGAGGCCTCTACGACCTTCTGGATCTCGTTATCGAAGTGGTTCGGCGTCCCTTCCACCACGACAATCTTACCCGACTGGTTGATATATCGTGCGCCGCCGTCAGCGAACACCGCAAGAGTGTCAAGACCACCCGGAAGGCGCACCTCGATCACCGTACCAAGGTACTCCTTTTGGGCCACCGGTCTCCCCGCAGCCCTCAGCGCGTTGAAAGCCAGCGCCCGGACACGGGATTCTTGGTGCTTGTCCCCGGCGATCTTGGCTGTCGCCTCAAGATCAGGTGTGTTGCTGAAGAGCACGGACCAAGGGGGCTCAAGGTTCCCCTTGTGGTTCTGCTTGTATAGTTGGGGCCGGTCACAAAACAACAACTGGTAGATCAAGTTCGCGGAGTCCTCCCTGTACGGACCACTCGTCGTTTGCCCCGATGGAGACGCCGCCGCCGCGCTTATGACTCCAAATGCGGTTAGGATTTTCTTGAGCATACGTGTCTCAGTGAAAAGTTAGCCCTCATAAGTGACCCCGATGCTACTGAATCCGCTCTTGGTGTCATAGCCAGAATCTACGGTCCCCCAAGGAAATCGCTGTTGCATCCACCTCGGGCCGAGAGCCGACTGAAGCAAGGAATCGTGAAATCGCTTCCGCGCCAACTCGCGCTCTTCCGAGCAGTCAGACCACGATGTGCCGAACTCAGCGTCGGCGCATTGAATGGACACGCGGTGCAGTCTCGAACCCTGAAACCACAGGCTCACGGCAAAGGCGTGGCCGCTGAGTTGCACCATGGGCAACCCAAAAGAACAATATGGTTCGTTGCGCACCATCTCACGGCTTTGACTCGCCAGCGAAGATGCTAGGAACTGCTCCCGGGTAGCGGTTGAACTCATGGCCGGCCTTGCCGCCGGCGGCAATCGTCACCTGCTGAATCTCCGCCTTCGCAAGGATGGTGTGAAACTGGACGCTCATCCGAGGTCCAATGAAATAGCGCGTGTGGTTCATCTTGCCGAACGGCGCTGATCCAAAACCCCTCGCCACTGATGCCGCTCACCTACGGAAACACGGAACGCTTATGAATCTCCGCGGGTCTGAGAGGTTTGCCGTTTTGAACTGCAATGACCAGGGTCAACATGGCGGTTCGCTCCCTAATTACGATATGGGCTGTCCTCGCCTGTGGTGCCTCTGGGTTATGCTGCAACCATTCCCCAGTTTCGGTGTTGAACCAGAACAGATGAGAACCCCATACCTCATCCTGAAGGTCCTCCTTGTCACGGCCGCGGCGGTGACAGCCGCTTATTATGCAATTGCCTCAGTTAATGTCAGCGGTCTAATGTCGACCAATTTTAGCGCTGCAGACGTCATCCGAGAACGCTGCCCCCTTCACCTGGTTCAGCCGGAATGGATCGCGGGCACTGACCAGGTGGACATCCTGCTGCGCTGGCCGATAACAGAGATGAAAGCCCGACTTGCGGTCCTGCTCGTTTTGTGGGTATTCAGCGTCTCCATCTTTGCGGTGCAGTTTCGACGAAGGCATCGCTAAGGCCACACGGCCTGAGATCACTCCAACCGCGAGACGATGTCAGGATGAACATCTTCTATCCGAATCTTCGCGGGCGTTGGTTGCTTCCCATGCTTGGGTATGCCCTGCTGGGTTCCCTGCTCGCAGGCGTCTACGGAATTATCCATGACCAAATTACTTACTCCATTTCGCCCGAGTATTTCACCCGGCTGAAGTTCTCACAATTCCATTACGCCGATTTTGGATTTCCGCCCCGAGTTTTCGTCGCAGAGATTGGCTTTTTGGCTACCTGGTGGGTTGGTTTCGTAGCCGGATGGTTCGTGGCGCGCATTGCGGTCCCCGCGTTTCCTCCTCGCACTGCCCTTTGTCATGCTTCTCGGGCGTTTTTGACGATTCTGGCGTTCGCGTTGACGGCCTCGATTATCGGCTATCTTCTTGGCCTCCTGCGTCGTTCCAATTCTGATTTTTCCTCCTGGGAGGGGTTCGCCACAAAGCGGGGCATCCTGGACTTGCCCAACTTCGGTCGCGTAGCCTACATCCACAATGCAAGTTACCTCGGTGGCCTCGTCGGATTGGTTGCTGCAATTGTCGGCCTTCGACGATTGAAGAAGGTCAGTGTTCGACTAACCGGCTAAGTCCCCACCATAATGCTTCCGCGCTGCTCAGGGGGCGCACAGCAGACGATGTTTGTCGCAAGGGCAGTATGAAGAAGGGCAGGCTACAGGGAGATCCCGTGTTTTTTGGCGGCTTTCTTTAACTGCTCCAGGGCCGTGCCAAAGTCGCCTCGCTTAACGAATTGCTCGAATTCCTCGTAGGCTTCCGAAGCAAACGCGGAGCGGAACGCGGCGCGATTGGCCTTCAGGCAGTCCTTCGCGCCGGGATCCTGATCGGCGAGCAGGGGCAGAATCTCGTTCACCGCCTTGCGCAGTTGCGCAGGATTCACCGGAGGCGGGGCCGGCAACCGGCGGGCGGGCGCTCGTTTGCCTTCCTTGGGCTTCAGCACGGGTTTGAGATCGGCAACGAGATCACGCACGACTTTCTCCAACTCCTCCCAGCGTGACTCAATTTCCCCCGGATCAGGCTGCTCGCGGACGGCGTGCGCCAAGGCCGCGGCGGCGCTCTCTACTGCGCTCGCCCCAATGTCGCCCGCCGATGTTTTCAACGACCGCACCATCCGCTCAGCCGCAGCCAAATCGCCTTGCAGGAGAGCCTCGCGGATCTTTTCGGGCGCGTCGGCGTGCTGTTCAACGAAGTGCTGAAGCGCCTTGAAGTAAACCTTGGGGTCGGCACCCGCGCGCGCGAGGCCGTCCGCCGCAGCAAGCCCTTCGATTATGGGAAGGTCCAGAGGAGCAGCCGTCGTTGCGGAGTGGTCTTCCGAGCCAGCGCTCACAGCTTGAGGCGCGGACTGCGGCTGGGGAGCGGTGCCCTCCGAAGTATCCGGCTCGGGAGTGACTTGATTCACCGGGCCTCCGGCCGGCTCTTCCGGCTCCTGCGGCGCGGATGCCGCAGAAGTTGGTGCAAGCTCGAGCGCTGGAAGTCCGGAGTCCTCGGCCGATGCTATCGCGCGGGCATTAGCCGCGGGGTTGGCTGGCGTTTGATCCGCTTCGAGCTGCCCTTCGAACAGATTGACCTGCTCGTCACGACGGACCTTCTCGCGTTTCGCTATTCTGGCAGACTTCCGCTTTGCCTGTGGCACCGGCGTGAGGGTGGCGGCTTCCGCCCGCGCTTCGTGGGACGTCGGGTGTGCCGATGAATTCGCCGTGGAGCTAGTCGTCGCTGCTGGAACGGCCGAAGGCGCAGGCATTACAGCCAAATGCTCCCCTCGGCTTTCACTGGGAACAGGGCCGGGCTTCTCTTCCACCACTGTCGCGGAGGATGCCTCAACTGAAGCAGCAAGCGCGGCGATCGCAGGTTTTGATGCCACAGACAGTTCAACAGGTGACATTACCGCTTTCCCGGCTCCGATCTCTTTGGGTGCCGATGGCACTCGGCCGACCGGCGCCGCAGTCCGCGCGTCGGCGTTCCCGGCGGAATCATTCCGCAGGCGCTTCAAGTCTGCTTGCGCTTTCTGGAGAAGAGCGCTCAACTCGGTGACGCGGGTCTCCGCCGCGAGCAAGCGCCCTGTCAATTCGCGGTTACGTTTTTCTGCCTGGTTAAGTCTGGCCGCGCTGGCCTCAGCGGCTTCCCTCGCTGAACGCTTCGCGGCGTCCAGGCGGGCCTGGAGGTCGGCAATGGTGGCCTGGTTCTGCTCAAGCCGGGCTTGGGCAGCCACAGCAGTTTTGCTATCGGCGCTGGCGGCCGCCTCCAAGCGGCCCTGTAGCTCACTGATTACCTGGTGCGCTTGCGCCAGCGCCAGGCGCGCCTGCTCGATTTCAGCCTGCTTGGCCTGTGCCGCTTCAGCCGCCGCGCGGATAGTAGCGTCCAGTCGGGTTTGTGCTTCACTGGCGCTCAATTCCGCCTGCTTCAGCCTGGCCAGGGCGGTCTCGTTGGATACATTGGCGCTGCGCATCGTTCCCTCCAAGCGCGCCTGCGAGCCCGCGAGCATCAACTCGGGCTGTGCGCCTATAGCGCCATCCTTCGCACCACTGCAAACCTTTTGAGCGGGCTCCCGTTCTGCGGTTGCAGAAGCAAGTCGCCGGCTCTCCAGCAGGTTGGCCAGCAGGCAGAGCAAGCCGGAAACCACGAGCACGCCCAGGGATTCGATCACCACTTTCGTCGCGTTAACCCAGCCGCCTCGTGGCCGCAACGCGAGGCGGAATTCGAGGTTTTGTGCCCGGACCGGTTGCTGCACGGCGTCCTGAAACGACAACGCCCCGCGCGCGGCGATGGTTACCGCCTTCTGCTGGGGCGAGGCAGGCGCGAAGAAAGCATAGTTGTAACCTTGCGTCGAGAGTTCATCGACCCGGGCCCGAGCCAAGGCCTCCGGCAGCCGCATTGACACGGCAACCAAGCCCCAGAAGTGATCGCGGCCATCGCGCCCCCGTTGGAATACCGGCACCCTCACCACGATGCCCGGCTCTCCGGAATAGAGTGTCAACGGCCCCGTTACGGTCAGAACGCGCCTCTGGATGGCCGCGAGCGCGCCGGGGCGGTGCGCCGCATCTTTCAGCACGTTAAACCCGATGGCCCGCTCGTGGCCTGCCCGCGGCACGATGTCGCTGACGACGCCGCCAGGCTGCAGTTCAAGAGAGGCAAGTCCGGGCTGGGATGCGAGCAACTCCAGCGCGACCGTCTGGAAATTAGAGATCCCGCCACCGCTCTGTCTGGCCAGTGCGCCCAGCACCTCCGCCGCCGTCAACGCCTGGCTGAGCTGCAACTCCACAGCGGTGCCTCGGGCTTGGGCTGCAGTGCGGGCGTGGGCCCGCCCGGAATCGGCACGCGCTTTGGCCCGCCCCACGACCGCTGTCAGGCCCAGCACAAGGCAGAGCACGAACAGAATCAGCACAGGCCGCGCTGCGAACCTGGCCACCACCGGTTTGAAGCCCGTCTGAAAGGCCGCGAAGGGGTTCATGGCGCCAAGACCGCTGGCCCATGGCAAAGAGACGCCACACGAGCCCGGGGCAGCCCAGTCCTGGCTTGCGCAAATCCGTCGAATCTCATTTCGCCAGCAGACATGGAGGCAGGATAAACGCCGCCTGCCGACGATGGAATTGTTTTCTGAACCGAGTGCGGGAGTCGAGGAGTTGAGAACTTCAGCGCCGTTAACACAACCGCTCTACCGAACGAGACCCTATGGCCAACCGAAGGCCAATGGCCTCAAGCACCGTACTGCCACGTCCAAAAGCTACGGGAACGTTGAGACCCAACTCCGGCGCAGATAAGGCATCCTCGGAGGCAGGGGTTGGCACTATGCCATGCTCGCGGTCGAGACGTTGTCACGGAAGACCGGGCAACCGACGGCTTGATCGCCGGCTTCTGTGAACCGCAGGAAATGCCCTATCAAGCACGTTCACAGCCATATAATGGGGTAAACCCTTTGAGGGGCGATGAGCAACTATGCCAGAAGACAAGCCAGAACCAACCGCCCCGGCGGAAGCGCCCCGGCCCACTTCACCATCTCCTGCCGGGACTCGCAATGGGGAGGAGTTGCTCGCGAAATACAAGCGCGTGGGGGAGGATCATCCTTCATACCGAAAGCTCAAGGAGGCTCTGGCCCGGGGCCAAAGTGCCGGCGTGGGCGAGGCCGTAGCTGAGTTGGAAGCGGTCAAGAAAGTCAACGAAAGCCCGGCGGCTGTCCCGAGTAAACCGAAGGCGCCGCGTTTGTGGCTATGGATCTCCCTCTGGGGAATTCTTCTGGCAGTTGCCCTCTACGCCCTGGCCCAACAATATGTCACGGCGCACATTCAGGAAATCATTGCCCGCAACTCGCCCGAAAGCCCGGTGGAGATCATTACCAGCGAGGCCATCGGCGGCCAGAAGAGCGCGGAAATCACCGCCCGATTATTGAAGGAGGTGAACGACCTTAAACCCGACGGTTGCCTCTTCGTCGGACACCAGTTGGCCAAGAAGGAAATCGTCGAGTATCTGAGCGCTCTCTCACAGATCGCCACCGTTAAACTGGTGCTGGGGCCCGACGACACCGGGAAATCCCAACTCGCAGACTCCCGGTCACCACTGCGTGAGTATCAGTTTACTGAGGTGCGGGAAGCCCCCATGCCCATACGCTCCCAAGTGCTGTTTGCCTTCAATAATCGCGCCAAGACGGCGGTGGCCTTCATCGGCACTTATCCCTACGACCTGCGGGATTCCGCTCGAGGCGAACACGCGCTGGTCGTCATTCATGGGTTCGATCAGTGCAGCCAGCTCTACAGCGCTTACGCGCCGCTGTTGAAAAGTTCGACACTCAAGGGTTATGGCAGGTGACTGCTCGAGCAACGACCTCCATATCCTGAAGATTCCGCTGGCGTTCTTCGGCCTTCACCGCGGAACGGACGATCCCCAAGCCGTGCGGCGTCTGGAGAATTACATCGTCAAGCTGAAGGAGGAACTGCGCCAGCACGCCAGCAAAGCCAATGAGATGCCCAATTATTTCTTGCCCGAGGACTTTAAGCAGGCCCTGAGCGCCATGCCCATCGTCCTTTTCCGGGTGGGGGACGAGTTTGAAATGCCCGTCGATTGCGCCGCGATCCTCTTCGAACACGCCTACCTGGCCTTCTACGCCTATCGGCAAAGACCGCAGGAGGAGAAATCGCTCCTCGACATCCTGCAGTCCAATCCGGAGTACATTTATCATCTGCTGGCGGAGGATCAGAAAAACCGGACGCATGGGGGGCCGCCCTTGCCCTTCCAGTTGTCTAGCGGAGACCTCGTCACCATCCAAAACCTGGAGCAGATGCTCCTGCTCCACAGCCCTCACTGGTCCATCCTTTGGTTGAAGCGCAAATTCAATGACGATTTCTTTCGCCGCATTCTCCAAGTGATCGTCAGCCTGAAAAACCACGACGCCGGTTCCGCGCACTGCCATCATTGGCTCCAGACCCAGCACCTGTCCCAGGAAGAGCGCACCGCCAAAATCGTCAAGCATCTGCACACCATTGGCGGAAATGCGTGGTACGCCTTCTTGACCGCGCTGGAACATCCGTCGGCCGACTGCGAGCCATTGCTCAAGAGCATTCTGGAGAGCCCGGCGTGGTGTTACAACTGGCTGAAATGGGTGCGCCGGGGCCCCCGGGACACACTGGTGGACAAGCTCCTCGAAAGCGCCCCCTGGACGGTGCAGTACCTAGTAGATGTGGAGCCGCCAGACGCCGGACAACTGCTCGAGCGCATGCGCCAGAAAAACACCAATCCCTGGTGGACGGAATGGATCGATTTCTACACCGAAACCCAAAAGTCATCAGCAGGCTGAAACGCCGCCGAACAACATCTCAAATATGGAACTGAACGCGGCCCAAATGGCGGCTGTCACCAGCGCGAGCCGCCGCCTGCTCATCCTGGCGGGACCCGGCACCGGCAAGACGGAAACGTTGACGGAGCGAATCGCGCACTTCATCGAGAACAAGGAATTGCCCGCTTGCCAGGTCCTCATGTTCACCTACACCAACAAGGCGGCCAACAACATGAGCCAGCGCATCCGCGGGAAGCTCTCCCTCCAGACCGACATCCGCAGCGGCACCTTCCACAGCTTGTGTTACCGGCTGACCCAGCAGGAGCTATGCACCAAAGGGATTCTGCCGGCTTACAAAGTGCTGCCGGAACATCACGCCACCCGGCTGCGCAAGGAGGCTTGCAGCCAGTACACGAACGCCCATCCCGAGGTGGCCGCGTTGCTGCGCGCTCATCGGCTGCAAGGGCCGGATCTCCTGGAGTTGTACGAGCGCAAGACCAAGCTGAATCTGCAGCCCAGGTTTCTGGGCGGCACATCGGAGGAGGTCCAGAACCTGGAAACGGAACTGACGGAAATCGCCCAGGGCGCTGCTAAAGTTTACGCGGCATTGAAGGGGCAATATCAGGTCTTTGATTTTAATGACCTGCTCTTCAATTTCATGCGCGCCTTGCAGGAATACGAGGACGTCCGCCAGATCATCCAGTTTCAGTCTCCCCACATCTATGTCGATGAGTATCAAGACACCAATCACGTTCAGGTCGCCATTTTGCGGCAGTTGATTACCCCGGACTCCTTTTTGACCGTCGTGGGTGACGACACCCAGTCCATTTACTCCTTCCAGGGTTCCCAGGTGGAGAACATCCGCAACTTTGCCCAGGACTTCCCGGGAGCGGACGCGGTGGTCCTCAACGAGAACTACCGCAGCAGCCCGCCGGTGGTGAGCTACATCAACGCAATCAACGCCACCTGCGACGGCGCCCTGACTAAAACCCTGGTGAGCCGCGGGCCGCATTGCGAGGTGAAACCCAAGCGCGCCGTCTTCATGAAGGGCACGCACGAAGCCGAGTGGATCGCGAGCGAAATCGAAGAGTTGGTGAAAAACGAGCAGGTGCCGCTGGAGGAAATCGCGGTCCTGACCCGCGTCGGGCACATCGCGGGCGACCTCGAGCGCCACCTGCAGCGCAACGGCATCCCTTACACCCGGGAAGGCGGCATCAAGTTCGTCGACTTGCAGCACATCCAGTTCTTCATCTCCTTTCTCGAGTTGCTGGAAAACCCTCACGACTGGCTGGCCTGGGAGGTGCTGCTCCCGGCCATCCCCAACATCGGCGAGCACCTGACCCAGGTCATCATCCGCGACCTGCAAGCCAGCCAGGGCAACTGGATCTGGGCTCGGCCCCCCGTGTTCTCCCTGGGCCGCGGGAAGCGGTTCGAAAGCCTGATGAATTTCTGGCGCGACATGATTGCCGCGACGCAGATTCCCAAAGGGCCCGTCAAGGATTACCTCAACGCGGTGCTGCCCAGCTTCCGCAACATTTACGCCCGCTATTTCCACGTGGCCCCGCGCATGATCAAGGTCACCAGCGCCGCACGGCTGCCCGACCGTATGGAGGACCATATCGGGGACATCCAGAACTACATCATCGCGCTCGCCACCAGCCACATCGGGCTGGTGAAGGACTTCATTAGCGAGCTGGTGACCAGCCGGGATCAAAAGGAGGTGTTCCGCGGGCTGACGCTTTCCACCATTCATTCCGCGAAGGGACTGGAGTGGACCGCCGTTTTCGTCATCGGCAACACCGAGAAGGTTTTCCCATCGCCAGGATTTGGCCTGGAACGCAACCAGGTTGAAGAAGAGCGCCGCCTTTATTATGTCGCGTGTTCGCGCGCCAGGAAATACCTCTGCGTGACCTGCTCGCACAACTACCAGTCCGGCGAGTTTCGCGTCCGGGGCAACATCAGCCGGTTCGCGGACGATCCGAAAACAGTCGCCTTCCTCCAAAAGGTTAAGGATCCCGGGCACGATCCCTTTTACTCGGTCAATCCGCACCGGGTGAACTCCTACTTCATCACCCTCCCGGCAGTGAATGGCGCCAAACCGGAGGCAGAACGTGTGCCCGGATGAGCGACAGCATTCCAGTTACGGTGACGCGGAGTTCGCTTACGATAAAGGGGTGTCCGCTGGAACTGGCTGACGCGCTGGTGTACGTCCGCCAGAACGTTTCTTTTGATCACGGAAACCTCAGGACCACGCCCGAGCGGGTTTCCTACGCTCACTACGAAGCCCAGACCAGGACATGCCGCACCTACCCCAATGCGTTGCATCTGGTGGAGGCGGCTGCCAAAGGACTCCGTCTGGCCCTTGAAATCAAAGATCAACGGTTGCGCCCGCCGCTGGACCTGAGCCAGGTCAACAAGGCTGAATATCCAGCGGTCTGTTACCAGCTGCTGGAGGTGGTGGCCCAAGCCCGTTCCTCCGGCCTCGTGGTGGGGCCTGCCGGGGTCGGCACCACTCCCATTCTCTGCGGGATCGTGCGCATGTTGCCCCGGCACTTCAAGGTTTTGGTCACCACAGATGAGAAAACAGTGGCCCAGCAGATTCATGCAGCCTTGGCCGAGGCATTGCCCGGGGAGAAAATCGGCATCCACATAACACCCCGTTCCGAAACGGGCCGGATCATGATCACCCACCTGGATGCATTGAAGGATTTCGTCCAAGGGGACATGGCTTATTGCGGATACGCACTGCGCGACTTCGACGCCTGGATCTGCGATGAGGTCCACCGGCTTCCGGTGCCCGGCCGCATCCCCTTCCTCAATCAGTTCCGGCCGACCTACTGCTGGGGATTAACCGCCACGCCAGTCCGCGCGGACAACTCGCACGAACTCAATTTCGTGGTTTTTGGACCGGCCCTGCTCCCCAACAAAGACCACGACACACTGGAAATTCAGGCGGATGATGGGGAGAAGGGGTTCGTTCCTTTGCGAGTGTTCGTGTTTCCGCTGTTGACGCCGCGGCCGATCGCGGACGGGTTGTCACCCTACGAAATGGCGCGCGCCGCCCACCTGAAAAACCCCGCATTAGGCGCAACGTTGAAGGGAATCAATGATAACCTGCCGGAGGCGGCGAAAGTGCTGGTCTTGGTGGACACCAGGCGGCTTGGCGTTATTCTCCGCAGGCAATTGCCGCAATACACCCTGGTCCACAGCGGGCAAAGTTTCGAATACCGGCAGGAGGTGCTGAAACAGCTGCGCGCCGGCGAAATACGCCGCGTTCTGTGCGCTGATTCCTCGAGTGAAGGCGTGGATGTGCCCGACCTGGATTACGTCATCGACTGCTCCGGCAAACCCTCGCCGAGCTTCATCATTCAACACCCCGGAGTCGCAACTCGCAGTGCCAAAAACCAGCGCCATGGAATCTACCTGATGCTGCTTTGTCTGGGATCTCAGCACCTGTTCAACCTCGGTGTGAGCAAGCTGCAAAACGTGAACAAGCTGGGGTGGCAGGTCAGCTACATGTTCCCTCGGGAGGTGGTCGATAATCTCCCCTTCGAACAGGCGCCGCTCCTGCCGGAACTGGGGACATTTCCAGAAGGGTAGGCTGCAAAAGCGTTTTGCCGCCCTAAAATGGAGGTAAGCGTGATGACGAGAACGCCGCCAAACAGAGATAATAACATCTGTTTATGAATGACGCACCAACACCGGAACCGAACGACGTAGCCGACATGTACGGCTCGACAAGCGCGGAAGAGGCGGCGAGCCAGAGCAACCCGAACCAGACCATCAAGGTCGTCAGCGACCTGGTCAAGAACAACATTCCACGGATCAACTTCGTAGAGGGTGACAACTGGGTGCGTTTCATCAACCCCTACAAGAACCCCTGGTACATCGCGGTGGGCTTCTACAAGATGCATCGCGGCGACAAAGTCGCGCGCGTCATCCATCAGGAACTTTTCGGGCAGCCGAACCTGTTCCGCATCGTGCAGATTTACCTCTACCAGAACCCCGAAACCAAGCCCTACATGTGGACCATGGACAACCCGGAGGGCTTCCGGTTTGACGAACAGCGCCGGGCCCTGCTGGTGGCCGCCAAGTTCGAGAACGCCCTGGGCCAGTTCGGCATCGCCCAGGTCACTCTGGGCCGGCCCCCGCGCAAGGGCAAACCCTACCGTGCTTCCTGGGGCGATGCGCTCATCAATCTGCCCACCGAAAAGAGCATTGATCCGATGGATCCGAAAGCCAACGGGTCTCTGCGCTGGGGCTCCATCTTCGACCCGGTGGACGGGCGGATGGTGAAGTGCAGTCTCGCCAACGCCGGCACGATTAGCGTTACCGCCACCTTCACGCCCGCCGACCGCACGATGCCGTTGGGCAAATTCGAGGACCGGCCAGTCGGCAAGAAGTTTATGCCGATGCCGCAGTACGCCGAGCAGCTTCGTTCCGCTCCGAACCTCCAGGAGAGCCTCGTCAAGCAGACCATCGATCAGCAGACCGATCTCATTAGGACGTTCCTGCCGCCGGAGCTCTGGCCGCACGCCGAGAAAGCCATCGCAAACGCCCTCAACGGCAATGGACGCAGGTCGCGGCCGGTCTCCGGCGGAGCCACTCAACCTGCCAACGGGGCCGCCAACGGGGGCACAAACGGAAACACCTCCGCCACGGCTGCCCCGGGCCCTAACGGCACCCCAGCCGCTGCCACAACGAAAGTGCCGGTGCCGGCGGAAGAACCGGCGGAGCTTGGGCCGAGCGACCAGATGTACGTCGCGTTCGTGCAGAAACTCGGGCCGAAGTTCAAGGATGTGGGTGAGGATGTCGTCCGCAAACTCATTGCCCGTTCCTTGGTGAGTCCTGCCACGATGAGCGCGGTGGCCGAATTCACCCCGGACGTGCTGAAGACCCTTGCGGTGGCAACCTAATCCCGCAGCCAAAGAAGTGGGGAGGGCTCCACCGCCCTCCCCATAAAAACGGCCCACCCAGGCCGTCAGTCTAACGACGCAGGAGATTAAAATGAATTTGAAGAAACGTAAAAGCTTTCTATTCGGGGCCGGGATTGTGGCCGTGCTCGGCCTGATTGCCTGCCTTCTGACGAACCCGCCTCGCGCCCAAAAAGCCGCCACGTCGAACTTGACCCTCAATGCCACAAATGATCCAAGCGCTTCCGTGCCGATATCAGAGTACAACAAGCTCGTGGAGGCCGAGAATCAACAGGCGCTGGTGGTGAGCAATCTCCAAGCGGCAACTATCCACCAGCAGCAGGAACTGACGAACCTCTACGCCAAGATGGCCGAATTTGACCTGCGCGCCAATGGCCAGGAAGACAAAGCCAGAACTTTCACCGAGTCCTGCAGCTTACTCGAAACAGATTTGTCCCAAACGCTTAACCGTGTTGACGCAATGCAGCGAGCGGTCATCAAACTCAGCTTGGGGATGCAGGAATTGCAATCCAGAACCAAGCCGGTTCCAACGCAGTCCAGTTCGAACTGACGCGTCCACTGGAAATCACCGAAATTGGCGTCTCGGTCCAGCGCCCGATCTTCCGCCTGCGCCGAATGTGCGAAATGGCCGTCCGAGCGGCCCCAGGCAGCAACTCTTTGCACTCAAAACCTCGGTTTTGCGCAGCTTATGCCGACGGAAGTTCTCATCATTCACTGAGCCAAAAGGTCAGATGAAAACGGCCAAAAGCCTGAGGATGGCGCTATAATGGAACGGTGAAAGAGTATGAGAAAGACAATTGCAATCCTGGTCCTGTTGCTGGCGGCCGGCGGATTCTCGGCCCTCGCCGGGAACGACTCGTTGGAGTTTGTTTATAACTGCTTCATCGACCGCTTCGCCGATGGAAATCCCGCGTGGAAGACGGAAATAACCCTGGGCGCCGATCTGAACAAACCACCGCAGCTGCCCTCCAGACTGCATTACACCGACGCTCTGGGTTACTATACTTACCGGCCCAAACATTGGAGCGAGCTTAACGACTACGAACGGTTCGCGTTGAGGAACGACCCCCGTCTGCCCGATTTCATTCGTGAAAACGCTCTATCCCTTCGCAACGGGCAATTTGGTGCCATGACCGCCGCCACCAAAGCCAAGCAACGCGCTCCGATGGCAGGAGACGCAACCTCCGTCGATTCGCAGAACGCCGGCGTCCTCACCCAGGAGGGCGAGAACAGATGGGGCTACCGCTTTGAGCCTGGGGAGCTCCTCAATTCAAAGCCCTTGAGGTTGGTCGAGGCCCCACGGTAACCGGCAGAACAAGGCCAGACTTCAAAACATGCCAGATTATTTCACCGACATCACGGCCCAGGACGCGGTCAAATGCCCCCCGGAAGACGCTGACGTCCTGATTCGGGCGCTGATTGGTGACGAAAAACCCGACGAAATCGAAGGCAGTCACGGACTGCGAGCCACACACTCGGATTCTCTCCTCTCCATCGAATATGACCGCCGCGCGGCCGAGATTTACATTTTCGGGTTGGACCACGCGGACCTGGACCAGATTCCGGAGGCGTTTCCGAGGGCTTTGGGAGCGCTGCTTCGCAAGCAGGGCAAGGAGCACCTGGAATTTGGCTATGCGAACACTTGCAGCAAACATTGTCCGGACAGCCATGGGGGTGGCCGGTTTCGGATCGACACCTGCGGACGCATCATCGAGCCAAAGATCGTATGGCCAAGGCCGAGTAAACCTCGCAGGAAGCCGTGATCGCGGACCAATCGACCGTCGGCTCTCGCGTACTCAATCATGGCCGAGTTTACCCAACAGCAGAAGGCGGTTCTGGCCAGCACGGCGCGGAGTAACCTGGTCAATGCCGTCTCCAAGACCGGCAAAACAACCCTTCTGGCCCGGAAATACTTGAATCAGCAGGAGCGGCCGGGCGCGAACAAGGCCATCTTCATTACTGCCAACGCCCTCGCTACGCAACGAGTCCTCGAACACCTCCAAAGGATTACGGCCCTCAGTTGGGAAGAGGACTTAATCGGGACTTTTGCTGAAATCGGCTCCAAGTTGCTGAGACGCTACCACCGGGAGCTCTCTTATACCAAACCGCCTCAGGTCGTCTCCGATCTCACGGCTTCCGCTGATCGCGAAGCCGCGCGCAAAACCGCCGTCCAACTCCACCCCGACACTGCCAGCGCCGCTTTCCACGAGCAGTGGAACCAGGCATTTGTCCAACTCCTGCGCCGGAGAAACATCGCGACACCGCGCAGTCTCATCATTGAGACGGCCAACCTGTTTGCCAAGGTGGTGCAACCGGAGCTCGCCGACATCCGCCTGCTTCTGGCCGACAACGTCCACGATTTCGGTTGGGAAGAGCTGCTGGCCCTCTCGGCGTTGCAGGAACGGATGGGGCAAAGCTTTTTCGCCGGCAACAGCAACCTGGCCATCTACGAACGGCAGCAGGACCTTGACCCGGAGCACTGGCTGACGTTGGTCAACCAGGACGGAATCAAAATGCACCCGCTCACGCAATTGTTCGGCGTGGGCAACGCCCAAGGGGTGTTCCTGCAGCAACTGGCCGCCTTCAATTCCAAACGCATTTACGAATCCGCGTTTACCTGCGCCGCCGACCCAGCCAGCCAAATGCTCGTGGAGGTCACCGTTCCAACGCGACGCCAGATGCTTGAGGTCATTCTTGATATGGAGTCAGGGCTTCAGCTTGGCATCCGTCAGCGCCTTTTGGCCGTCATCCTCCGCAATCCCGACGACGCCCGGGAGATGTCTCGTAACCTGAAAGCGCCCCATTTCCTGCAATGGGACAAACACCGCTTGTGGTATCGGCCTGCCGTGCCCGCAAGGGGAATCGTCTGCACCACCCCTTTCGAGGCGCCCTATCTCAGCCCGGATTATGTCGTGCTGCCGAACTGTCTGAACGGATATTGGCCCTACCAACGCGAGCGCAACGCGGAAAACTGTCGCCGGGCCTTTCTGAGATCCGTCAGCAGTGCCAAGGCAGGTATCTTTTTCCTCATCCCCGATCCGAGCAACGCCCTGTTGCCCAGTCCTTTCCTCGCAGAAGGCTGCACGCCCAAGCTGGCCACCAAAGCGGTGACACTGAAGCTCGGCGAAAAGCACAACCTCGCCGGCAGGTGACCCGCCCGGCCACAGAGGCAGCCGGGAATCGGACGCCCCGCCCCCAAGAAAGGCCTTTGGCACCTATAATCGAGAAAGCGCCCGTTGTTTTGGCGGCGCGACCGATGAACGTGCAACTGCGACCATATCAAGGCGAAGCTGTAAAGTGCTGCTTCGGCCTATGGGAGAGAAAGGTGTTCAACCTGTTGCTGGTCGCAGCGGTCGGGGCGGGGAAAACCATCATTGCCGCCATGATCATGAAGCTGCACTTGGGGAGCCCAAACAAACGCGTCCTCTTTCTTGCCCACCGGGAGGAGTTGCTGGAGCAGACCGTGGAAAAACTGGCGATGATCGACGACCAGATCGTTGCCGGGATCGAGCAAGGCAGGAACATCTGCCCGGCGCACGCCAAGGTCATGGTGGCCTCCATCGCCACCGTCAAGAATATCGAACGGCTCGCCCGGTGGTGTCCTTTGAAAGACATCTCTTTGGTGATCGTTGACGAGGCCCATCATAGCACGGCCGTCACCTATGCCGACCTGCTCCATGAGATCTCTGCGCAGAATCCAAACCGGCATCTTTTGGGTATCACGGCCACGCCGATACGCATGGATGGCGTGAATCTTTCAACTCTCTACGACCGATTGGCTTTCAGAATCGATATGCCCCAGTTGATCGACGCGGGATACCTTTGCCCCATCCGCGGTTTGACCGTCCGCACCAATGCGTCTATTGGCGGCGTTCCTCTGACGGCCGAGGGGGATTACGATCCCGACAAATTAGCGGAAGCGATCGACACGGAAGCCCGCAACCGCGTGATCGTTCAAAGCTATCTGCAGCGCGGCGAAAGCCGCCCCGCCATCGTTTTCGTGGCCAACGTTCGGCATGCTGAACATCTCGCGGCCGAATTCCGCAAACAGGGCATCACCGCACAGGCGGTTTTCGGCAAGCAAAAGAAGGCAGAGCGCCGCCAGGTCATCGATGATTATCGGCAAGGGCGGTTAAGAATTTTAACGAACTGTCAGACTCTAAACGAGGGGTTTGACGCCCCGCACACCTCTTGTGTAGTCCTCGGCCGGCCCACTCGTTCACCCGTGACTTTCCCCCAACAAATTGGGCGTGGCTTGCGTACTCACCCATCGAAGCGCGATTGCCTCGTCATCGATCTCGTTGACATTCACGCCCAAGACGTCATCACTCTGCCCAAGATTTTCTGTCTGCCGGAGAACCTGCTGCTCAACGGGGAAAACATCCGCCAAGTCCAACGAACCATCGAGAAGGCCCGGCTCTATCACCCGGAAGTGGACTGGGACGTTACTCGCGAATTCACCGCGCAGGACATCCGGCAGCTTCTGGAGCCGCCGGATTTCTTCCACCTGGCCCAGACCATTCAACCGGACGATTCCACCTCGCTGAGTTGGATGCCGCTGAACGACAACTTCGTCTGCGTCGTCAACATCCGCGAAAACCGCGTGGCCCGGGTGGACCGTGACGATCTGGGGGCTTGGCACTTCTGTTACGGGCAGACACGCCTGAGGCTGGGGAGCAAGAAGCAGGAAGTTTTGCTTGATGCGACAGCCCTCCTGGGCCCGCGGCTGACCGAACAGGAGCTTGCGCGAGTCAGCAGTCATCCCGACGGTGACGGACCTCCGACCGCCGAGCAGTTGGACTTGCTGCGCGGTTACCCGATCCCGACAAATGCCCTGGATCGCCTTTCTCAAGCCCAAGCGACCTCCCTGCTGCAGAAGCTTGATTTCCTGAAATACGTTTATCGGCTCCGCGGCATCTTTCAGAGCGGCCGTTACGCCGGCCAGTTCTACGAGGCCGTCTGGCTCTTTGATCCCGATTACATTGAATCCGTCGCGCAGGTGAATAGGTTCATCGCCAATCGCACACAGCCTTTGAAGGTTCTGCAGTGGCTCAAACGAAACAAACCTGAGCTGTTCGAGTCGGCGCTGCTGCCATGTTTCGACGAGTTGCTTCGACTCTGCTCCAACCAGCCCAATCGCTTCCATGACGTGGCCCGCCGCGCTTTGGAGGGCTCGCCGGAATTCCTGCAAATGCAAGCCCAACACCGGAAACATCGAGCCAGCATGTTCCTCCGCCGTAGCGAGGACGGGAAGAAGCCGGAGCCGGTGGCTCGGCCGGTGGCCGCATAGCTTCCCAGCGCCGTATGTTCACCCGCCGCCCCAGCGACCAAAGTTGGATTAAGTACCTCCTGAGCACCGGGCTGGTGACCGTTGACCAGCTCGAGAGGATGCGCGCCAACCGGAATCAAGTGGATGTCGGGGAGTTGCTGGTTTGCAACGCACAATTGTTTGAACGCGGCCTTTGGCTCAACCAGGCGCTGCAACAGGATCGATTTCACTATATCCCCGTTAATACACTGGACCAGCGAGAACTGGCCGAACTGCAACAGCTACAACCCTCCCTCGTCAGCCGTTGTCTGAGCGACGGGATTCTCCCTTTGGGTTTCTCCCACCAAACGCTGTACCTGGGTTTGTTGCGTTACGACCCTGAGTTTCCCGAGCTGAAGGAAATCCTGGAGAGCGTCCCCGCCGAGCTGCGCGTTTGCCTGGTTCCGGTTGCTCCCGCAGATTACAACCAGCTTCACCAGCAATTGAGGGGAGCGGCCAGCCATTGAGAGCCGCGGCATGAATCTACTGAACGCACCCAAAGAGGCCATCGAAAGGCTCCAGAGCTACCCAGCCGCGCGCACCCTCGGGCCGATCCAAACCTGGTCAGAGGAACAGTTCTACACCGTCGTGGCCCGCGCCTATGACTTGCCGTACCGGCGTATCACCATGGCGGATGTCGACGGGGATGCTTTTTACAGGCACCAAGCTTTTTTCATCCGGAACGGCCAAATCCCGATCCAACGGCTGCCGGACATCCTGATTGTCACCGAGTGCGAGCCCTGGGACGAAAAGCGCCTGCAGGACCTGCTGCAGGAATTCGAGCTGGGGGTTAAACGCATTCTGATCACGCAGCGCAACTATGATGAGTTGCTGGGGAGTCTCAGTCGCTACCAGCCCGAGGTGCGGCGGGAAGTCGCGGCCTCAGAGGCGCCGGTCTTTTTCCCAAACGCAGCTTGGGACAATGTCGAGCCTGAGCAGATCTTCCACGAGATCGTGCGTCGCGCCGACTTGATGAAGGCCAGCGACATCCACCTGGAGCCCACAGAAGGATACCTGCGCATCCGTTTTCGGGTGCATGGCAACCTGCTGGTGCAGCGAAAGCTGGCCCTGCGCGCGGGCGAGGAAGTGCTCAAGGCCCTCAAGCTGGAGGCCCGATTGCTGGCCAGCAGTGTGGGCAGCTTCCAATCCAGCCGCGTGCGCCTTAGTTTGCCGCACGGTAAGACCCTGGACCTGCGTGTGGAGGTCTCGCCCACGGTGGACGGGGAATCCGTGGTGATGCGCCTGCTGGATTTCAAAAGCATCGACCGCACGCTGGAGCAACTGAACCTGCCGCCCGCATACCATCAACAATTGCTGGCCAGCATCGGTAAAACGAGCGGGCTCATCATCGTTACCGGGCCCACCGGTTCCGGCAAGACCACAACTCTCTATACCGTCTTGCAGCATCTCAATTCCAAGGACTCGAAGATAATAACTATCGAAGACCCCGTCGAATACCGGATCCGCGGCTTCTCCCAAATCCAGATCGAACCTGAGAAGGGCATCACGTTTCCAAACGCGATCCGCTCGTGCCTCCGGCAGGACCCGGACATAATGCTTGTCGGTGAAGTGCGTGACGAAGATACGGCCAAGCTGGCGGTGGCGGCCGCTGAAACCGGACACCTCGTCTTCACCACGCTGCACACGAACAACGCCATTGAGACCTTGAACCGCCTCGACCGGCTGGGGGTGGATCGTTACCAATTGCAGACGCTCATCCGGCTCGTGGTTGCCCAGAGATTGGTGGGGGTACTTTGCCCCTCCTGCAAGACCAAGCGGGAGGTCAAGCCGCATGAGCTGGAGCTGCTCGCAAAATTCGAAATCCCGTGCCAGGCCGGCCATGCCGTTTACGAGAAGCGCGGCTGCTCGCGCTGCAATGGGGTTGGCACCATCGGGCGCACTGCGGTTTACAGCTTCTTCAGCCCCAGCGACGAGGTTCGTGAGCTGATGGGAACGGACTGCTCCATTCTCGACATTATTCGAAAGGCCAAAGAAGCCGGGTTCAAGACGATCCTCGAGCACGCTCTCCAGTTGTGGCTTGAGGGGAAAGCTTCGTTTTCTGAAGTTCACGCTTTGGAAGATTAAAACTCCAACGTCGCCAAACAAAAGGCATGTTGGCAACGCTGTCCACCACGGTGGAAATCGCCGGACTGGCGCTCGACCTCGACATCGAAATTTCCGGAGAATATGCGGACCACGGGATAGGCGCCTTCGAGTACTGGGGCGATCGAGGAGTTCATCACGAATGGGGCTGGGACGACCTCCAACTGTCCAGCGTGTTCTTTGAACCGGGCGATGTGAACGCCGCCTTGCGTCGTCGCCAGCCACATTTGAGCCGCAAGCAGTTCCGAAAAACCGTCCGTCGGCTCCGCCGGCAAATTGGAACCTTGATCGAAGCGACCGCGGAGGAGTGGGTTTCCAACAACGAACCCGATTGCATCGATGCCTTGGCCGTGCAAAACGAGCCGGACTACGAGGAGGCCCGCGTACGTGGACGGTCTCAGTTCGCGTGCGCCGCATGAGGTGGAGAATTCAGGTTTCTGGTCTGCGTGACCTGCAAATCGGGGCCTCAGGTTTCCTTGTGGGGGCTCGGCTCGTTGCCCAAAGGTGACAGCTCCCCAGCCCCAAAAGCCCTAAAATGGAGAAGTATGGGCACGAAACAGAGTGAATCGACGAGACAAAGGCCAACTTTTGTTGAATCGCAGCAGGAACGGCTGGTTTTGACACTTTCACCGGGCGTTAGTCGCCCCATCATCCCGTTTTGGCCATTGGGCAAGTCGGGATGATCGAACCGGAACATCGTGGATTCAACCACAACCATCGTTACCGGGCGCAAGGAAATAGCGGACGCCATCAGGGCTTGTGTTCCCAACAAAGTTCTCGAGGTGGACTCCTTGTTCATCGACCTGGCAGAACCGGGCTTCAATGAGAAGTTTGAGCCGCAGTTCCGCATAATGAACCCCAAAATGGAGAAGGCCGTACGCGGGCTCCGCGGCGAAGTCATTTGCGCAATTCCGCCCGGCCTGAGCTGCGGCAACCTGCTCTTACACCTGGCACACACGCTCAAGGACAGCCCCGCTGCCCTTTTGTGTGGCCCCCTGCACGATCTCAGCCCGGACGGCATCATCAGGGCGCTCAAGGACTCGGATGCGATCACCCCCTGGTTCCTCACCTCTGTGGCAGCGCGCCGCATGACTGAACGGCTGTTGGGGATGCGCTTGATCCCAGTGCTCCGCGAAGCGGGGTTGGCCTACACCGGCTGGCAGAGCTTGTTCTACCTGCACCTGATAAGTGCGATTTCAAGGCCTTCCTGGAAAAGGCACTTGCGTTTCGGAACCTGCGTAGCGGTTGAAATCGATCCATTCGGCGGGAACGTTTATCACCGCCGCTATCCCAGGCACGTCAAAGGAGACTTCGAGGTCATTCACAAGGAGACCAAGGCTGGATGGCCAGACCCGCGCTTTCCTGCGAATCAGATGTTGCGAAACATCGCGGAGGAGCTGGGGAAATATCGGGAGGAGTTGGAACAGGCTTACTTTTCCGGAGCCTGCAGCTGGCCGTTCAGTTATGGGGGCGTCGCCTACGGCGAACGACCCGTTCAAATCCTGTCCCAGCCCACTGGCTTGCTCCAGCGTCTGGCGACTTCCAAGTCCAGCCGCAAGTCCATAAGGATCTATCGGCAGGATCACCTCTTGTTCCGCAGCCAGAGTTACTACCCTGAAGGACAGGCCTCCATCAATCCGCTCCCCGCCAGGGCGCAAATCAAGGCCACGATCGACCCACAGCTCCCTCGCAGCACGTTAGAGGCGTTCCTCGACCGGCTGGATGGGTGCCAGCTCAACCTGGATTTTCCCTCCATCCTCAAGCTCATCTATTCCGACTACGCGCAGCAAGAGGGCGGCAAAATCACAGTAACGCCGAAAGGGGAGGCGGTTCTTCAACGCACGGAAAAGGCAGGAGTGACCAGTTGGCGCCTCTATGTGATTTTACGCCTGCTCGAAAACATCCAGACGGACGAAGCCGCCTATGAGGCGGTTCTCCGGCAAATCCAGGAGACGGTGCAGAACAAGCCCGAACCGCGCCAAATGGAAATGACGCCGGCGGGAAAGACGCCCCAGAATTGAGCATGAACAGACTGCTTTTCGCATTCTTCTCCGCACTGACGCTGTTGACCTTCCTGATCGAGCGGTACGCGAGTTGGTATGCGCCTGGATGTTCCGTAACACAGGTGGTGAGTCTGGGCGCGTTGCGCCTCCTGTTCTTCGGGTTCTTTGCCATCCAGATGTTCCTGCCGTTTTACCACTGGGCCAAGGACCCGACTTTCACTACCGATACAGCGTCGGGATTGGTGCTCTTCGTGTCCATCGTATCTGCCGTTTTTGGGTTCTTCATTTACAACGTGCCGCTGGCTGCGTTGAACGCCATCGTTGAACTCGTGCAACTCTGCATGAATTCCTGAGCATCTGCCGAAAGGGAAGGATCCGCCTCCCAATCAGCGGTCGTCCGGTGCTTCTTCTCATTGAACCAGAAATTCCATGCAGAAGGATCAGTCCACCCGGAGTTGGCGCAAGCTGGCAACAGATGGCACAGCTACCCAACGGCTTGAGCGAGGCGATCCATGTCGTCAGAAAAGACGCCAAACAAGCTCTTGGAAAATGAGACCCGAATATCACGAGAGCTATTCTGATTACCGTTGGAGAGGAGCACAAAAAGCCCGCAAGGCGCGGGACCAGCGTGCCCGTTATTTGAAGCGGGCCGGGTTCAATGTGATCCGAAGCTCGGTTGGCTACCGAGTTTTCGGCAGTCGAAGGCTTGACTCAACCTATTTTTTGCACGCCAGTCGCACCGGAACGCCAACCAAGGCTCGCTGCAATAGCATCTCTCCCCGGAGCAACCGCCCTGGGCTTCCCGAAGTGGACTAGAAACCATGCCCGCCCGGTTGCGCGTCCTGGCCAAAGGGACATTCCGGCGTTTTCAGGGAAACTACGCCAACAACTCCGGAGTGCAATTCCAGGTCACCGAATGCGAACACGAGGGGCGATGGTTTTTCGTCCGGGAAAACTTCCGATACGACACTTTCACGAGCAATAGCGGGGTCCGTTGGGGACTGCAACAGGGGCATACGGTGAGCGGAGTCAACGTGCTGGAGCTGGCCTGCAAGCCGGAACACTTTGAGGAACTCTCCCGCATTGTTCATGAAGCAGACCAACTGAAGCGACCCGTAGTTCGCAACCGGAAATTCACGCTCAAGACCGCTCCGCGGCAAATCAAAGAAAGTGTCCTCAAGAGCAGAAGCGTGGCAAACCGAGCCTAATCGCATCAGTCGCGTTGGCTGCCATCGGTCACAACTCTCGCACTCAAAGTGGACCGGCAGAACTGTCACATCAGCCGCCCCTGTCCGGTGACGTCCATGCCTGTCATCGGTAAAGCGAGGCTCCTGCTGGAGTTAGGATCCGACCGATGCTCCATATGAACAGGCATTGTCCCTCGCCCACGGTGGATTTGTCGGGCCGGGCAGCGGAGGACTCAAGGGGACGATTGTGACGCCGCAGAAGCCTGTTGGGAGAATCAGAAAAGCCAACACATAGCGAGATCGGCGCGCCAGCGTTCCCGCTCCAGGCCGGATCCGTACCCAGGCATCCCCACGCCTTGATTGTGCAGATATCCCCTTTTGGTGCCGATGCGGGGCGAACCCTGTTTTAGCAGGTCCCCGGTTTTGTTGAGGACGCGGCTCAAAACACCAAGTGCAACCCCGTGCAACTCGGTGCAACGCCCCGCGGTCCATCGCCTGCGGGCACGGATGAAAAAACCCCGCTACTTCGCCAGAAACAACCGAATCCGTTCTCGGCCGTACCTATAATGGTAGTATATGCCAAAAGAAGCAGCCGTAGTGAGCAAAGAGCGAACCTGTCAGGCTGAAGTCCAATTCAGTTACAATGTCAAATTCCCCGTATCTTCGGGTCAGTTTGTGGCGGTTGCCGACGGCTGCTCGGAAAGCCCACACTTTGAACTTGTTAAAGAAGGGAAGGCGCGCTTCTTCGAAGTGGGGAAAGGCTGCATAGTCTTCCACAACTATCCCGATGAAGCGGCGCTCAAGGTTCTGTTGGAGAAGAAACCTGAACTCCTTGATGTTCTGGAAACCCTTTCAGTGCGCTTCAATAATCTCCACGACTTGCTGGTTTCTCTGGAGAAAATGAGCTTGATAATCGGCACCTGGTTCTTCTTCCACCCCCGTGATGACCAAGAAGGCCCAGCCTGGAAACAGAGCCCCGAGCGCAATGGTGCAGCTGCGTCATGCTTCGGCTATGAGACGACGGTCAGTTACGACGAGTTGGCCCGGCAGCAGTTCTAGCCCCGCATTGTTTAGCAAGGAGTGACGCTGCACCCCAAAGCCGCCGAAATACAACTCGCTTAAAAACCGTGATCCGGATTTGTTCGTGAAAGAGCCACAGATTCGCAAGATTGAACCCGCAGACTGGCGCCGACTGATTGAACCCTTTAGGCCACCGGAATGCACGGAAACGGACAGCGATGGAAACGCCTTCGACACCCGAACGTATCCTGGCTGCTGCGCACAGCTCCGCAAAGCAGCCCAGGACGCAAGGCAAGCCGTCCGGCAGACTCAGTTGCCGATCTTCGTGATCAATCGGTTCCTAAAGAAATACGAAATGAACCCACAGGCAACGGGCGTGGCAGGCTTCCACGGCATCTACATAAACTTCTCGCGGCTCACCAGCTCAATCTACGACCATGACCGCGTACTGAACCCACGGCAGGCTCTCTACGCCACCAACCTCCGGCTGCTCTTCCACGAAATTGCTCACTACCTCACTTTTCGCGAGTTGGACCCTATTCTGGCGGCCATCGCCCTTCGACGCCGCGTTGGGGATCGCCTTCGGGAAGTAATGAACCTCCTTAACTTTGTTTTCACCGCCCAATTCGAAACTCCCCTGCTGGAGGATCTGAATCCCAAATACCTGGAGCAAGAAGAAGCCTTCGAGCTATTGGCGGAGGCAGGAGCTGTTGTCCTGTGGCTGAAGCTTCTCTCCAGCGCTCCCGGCCCATTGGATACCGGCAGTGTTACCTACCTCATCGATATGGCGCAAACCGCAAGAAGCGTCCCGTCGCTTCAGAAGCTGTTTGAAACAGCGGAATGGGTGCTGTCATTGCGCAGCAGGCCCGCGAGCGTCGATATCTTGGCGGCCGAGGCAGACGACGTTGTTCTTTCCTGTCCGAAAGAGCCCCCCTTGCCCAGTTCTGTAATGCTGAGGCTGTAGGTTTGCCGGAGCCATGCCGCCGGGAGCAAATAGAATCCGACAATCCAGGGGAAAAGAGACCAAGGAATTAGCTGCGCAATCACCGTGTAATTATGAGTAGACTAAAGCTGGCACAGTCAGTCCTGAATCTAAGCGAAGTCGACGCCTGGCAGTTGTTCCTGCGGGAGTTGAAGGGATGCGCTGTTCCGAATTCCTCCCTCCCGGTGACGCGTAACCTTCTGTTCCCGTTTAGCTTCAATGGCGTCACCCTGCACCTGCCTGCCCGGTTGGATGACAAGCCGTGGCGGAGCGCGGGGCGGGCCGTCCAGTCCGGCGCCGCCATACCTTGGGAGATCGGCTGCCTGCAGGTTGAGCCGAGGGCAGCCCTGCTCCGGAGCGGCGGGCTCCGTTCCTGGTTCCTCGGGGGTCTCGTTAGGCATCTGGAGAAAATCGCCACGCAAGGGAAGGCGGCCACAGTCGAGATCGGAGACGAGGACATCCAGGCTATCAAGGGGGCATGGGCCCTGTGCCAATTTGATCAGGATGAGTTAATGCGGCGCCTCAGCAACGTCTCCGGAGAATATCTTGACTCTATGTTCGAAGCGTTCCTCGAGAATGCTGTCTCTCCATCAGGCGACGAGAGCCGTGCCACGTGGAGGTCCTTTGTTCAGAGCGCCATCGAGGTCGCAGCCGGAGGCGGGACGCAGCCCAAGCCTCGAGCCCTGTTGCCAAAGAAGCCCGTCCAAGCGATTATGCGGACGCACTGGCGCATGGAAAGGGCTGTGTTCCATGGGGGCTACGGGGCTGTCGTCCAGCGTGAGAAGGATGGCCACTACGTGATTGGCCGGCGTGGCCACCTGTTCCTGGTCCCTGGCCAGAAGCTGGTGGAAATGGGCCTCCAGGCGGAGCCTCACCTCCACATCTACGTGAGAGAACTGGACGATTGCAAGTTCGGAGCCCGGAGCTTGCTGACAAGGCAATGCGATGATGAGGGCACCCGCGAGGTCTTTGGCCTGACCCATCCGGAGATCAACCAAGTATTCGACCTCATTGCCCCGACGATGCGGGAGCGTCCTTACCTGAGCGTCAACCGGCGGGACCACGACCGGTGCGAGGTCACTGGGGCGTTGATCCCCCCGGGTTGGCCCTACGTGATCTTCCCGCAGGGAAAGCAACCACCCTTTGCATGTGTCTCCCTCGGGGCATTCTATCAACTCGTTCAGATGAACTATCTTCAGCTGCTGCCCGAGGGCCTAACGGGGCTGTTACTCAGGACGCAAGCGCGCAATGGCGAGTTCCCCTGGAGGGGAGAGGATGGCCGGTTCTCAGTCGAGAAGATCCGAGAAGTGTTATGGGCGGCAGCGGGACTCGCTCAAGCAGTTGAGATGCAAAGATACAACCGCAGCTATGGCAGCAATCCCATCCGCGATAGAAACCTCGCATCCGCCGTGGTCGAGGCAGAAACCAGGCTCAAGCGGCTCACTTGGGAGTGGCAGCAACCGCTCGGCGCGATCTTTTCCCCCGAGCGGACCGACTTGAGCTTCGAGGAAGCGTCCGTCACCCTTGGGACCGCCTCCCTCCGAGAGCCCTTTTTCCTTACGCAACTGGAGATCGACGAAGTGGGCAAGGCTTCGAGGAGGATCACCATCAGATCGTACGGCCCCTACCTCGCTCAGGTCGTCCCATGCTCCACCCAGGCGCCCAAGGGGCTGAACACGGCCAAAGTGTCGCGCGGGAGATGTGCCATACACCACGATTCCCCCTGTGATTTGGGCGACCTGATCGCGCGCCGGCACAGGGAGCTGGTTCCTTGCCTCTCATACTCCGTGCGCTTCCGCGATGCTGCCGACCTAGATGCCCAGCTCGGGAAGCTCTTGGAGATCATCGTGCCCGGCGCCGGCCGCCACGTTTCAGTGAAGAAGCGGGAAGACATGCCGCCGCCTCACCCGCAGGAACTTGTGAAGCTTGCGGAAGAGGTCCAAGCGCTCCCGGATGCTGGGCGCATCAAGACCGGAACTGACTTCTCTGAGCTGACGCAAGCGCCAGCTCCAGCAGGTCCAAACTCAAATAAAACGTAAACCCAAAGCCACCAGCGCCATGGAGCAGAGCATTTCCTTAAAGATCGCGACAGAGGTTCCGGCCGGGAAAACACAAGCCGAACCGTCCGGCTGTCGCAAATACGAGGCATCCGTGAGGTTGCACCAGATGCACTCCGAGAAGGGCAACGAGGTCGGACGGCTGAAATTCCTCCACCTTCCCCCATCCAAGGGCAAGCGCCCAACGCTTTTCCTGCACGGGCAACCTGTGGAAAGATGCTGGGACGCGACGCACGAAGAACACGGGGCGGGCTGCAAATGGCGCAGCGAAGTCGTCGAGCTGTTGGGCCACAACCCGGGTAGCCGAAGGGCTGACCTCAAGGTGGAGCCTGGCTTCGCTCAACTGCGCATCGCCCAAAGTTAGAACGGCGCCATTCCTCGAAACAATCTCCAGCGGCGCTCTGCCGAGCCACCGCTACGCCGAGATTCATGGTCCCAATGCGCGGTCGAGAGGCCGTGGAGGCTCTCTCCCTTGCAACCGTTGATCGAGTGCCAACGGGGCGGGAAGCTCATCGTCCGAATCCCGCAAAGATTTCCCGGCCGAGATTCACCTGCCAAACACACCTGTATGAAAAAGGTCATACCCAGCGAAGTCCTCGACGTGCTCAAACAGTCACAATGTGAGGGAAACCAACTGCATCTGCCACGCCAACTGTCCCGGGATATCTACGTCCAAACCGCCAAGATCATTGAACTGCTGGGCGGGAAATGGAACCGGAGCTTCGGCGCCCACGTTTTCGAAGGCGACTGCGCCGAGCGCGTGGATGAAGCGGTCATGGCCGGCGAAGTTACCGACTTCCAGAAACTGTACCAGTTCTACGAAACACCGCCCGAGCTAGCCCGCCGCATGGTCGCTCTGGCAGACGTGCGTGAAGGCCAAAAGGTTTTGGAGCCTAGCGCCGGCAGAGGGGGAATCCTCAAAGCAATCCCTCAAACCGTGCACCGCACCGCAGTGGAATTGAACTCCTCCATGGCGGACCTCGCGGCCCATGCCCAGCGCGTCCACTATGGGGACTTCCTGCAGTGCAACGGGGAATTGGGCGCTTTCGACCGGATCATCGCCAACCCGCCCTTCCGCAACGGGCAGGACGTTGACCATGTACGCCACATGTATGACCTGCTCAAACCCGGCGGCATCCTCGTCACGGTCATGTCGCCCGCCTGGCAGTATCGGACCGATCGCAAACATGCCGAGTTCCGTGCCTGGTTGCAGGAGTTGGACCATGAGGTGGAAGACTTGCCCGGAGGAACATTTAAGTCCAGCGGCACAAATATCCGCACCTTGCTGGTCACGATCCGCAAATGAGCCCTCAACCGTTGGCTGTCTGCTGGGGGGTGGGACAGGATTCCACGGGCATGCTCGTCGGCATGTGGGAGCGCGGCATCAAACCACAACTCGTCATCACCGCCGACGTGGGCTCGGAGCGGCCCGAGACCTATGCCTTCAGGCCCATCTTCGATGATTGGCTGGAATCCGTAGGCTTTCCGCGGTCGGTGCCGGTCCGCTACCAACCGCAGGATTACAAACATTGGCCGCCCTATTACACGCTGCAGGAAAACTGCCTCACCAATGCGACGCTGCCCAGCCTGGCCTACGGTTACCACACCTGTTCCGCCAAGTGGAAGATCGCCCCCATCAACGCCTACATCTCCGGTCTTTCTTGGGCGAGGGAATGGTGGGCCGAAGGCGGGAAGATACTCAAGGCGATCGGTTTTGATGATTCGCCACATGAACGTCGTCGGGCCGAGCGCGGCTGCCAGACTTTCGCCGTCCAGAACGACGAGAAGGACAAATATGGACTCTGGTTTCCGCTCCAGGAATGGCGCTGGACCAGGGTGGAGTGCGTCGAGGCCATCCATCGCCTCGGCCTGCCCGTGCCGCCCAAATCGAGCTGCTACTTCTGCCCGGCGATGAAACCATTTGAAGTGGACACGCTCGGCCAGCGCGAGCTGCAGGTCATCGTCGTAATGGAGGCACGCGCCCGGCAGCGCCACCTGGACCATGCCGAGGCAAAGGGCTGGCCGCGGGGCCAAGGTGTCCCGCTCTGCGAAGGACTCTGGCGACGCGGGGTCAAAGGCTGCCGCGGGGCCATCCCCAAGCCCGGCAGTATCACTGAATACGTTCTGGCGAAGGGTCTCCTCCCTGCGGACGAGGTCGATCGCCTCATTGCAGCCACGCCGACAGAACTCCTCACCCGCGCCGACTTCGAGCGCCTGGGCTTCCACAACTGGCAGAATTGGCTGGAGGCCATCTGCATTCCTCCTATCCCTGCCGATGAACAACTGTACAGGAACGGTTGTACGCCAAACATCAACGCGTGAACACTACGGCTACAGGCAAAGCACACGCACTGCTGGGTGGAACGTAAGAGCATGAGATCACAGGTCATCAATCGCGTCACCCTGCACTCAGGCGGAGCCACATCGCCGACTTTCGAGGTTTACCAACTTGCCAGCGGCCGTTGCCGGCTCTGGGCCTACTGGTTTGATCAGGACGGTCAACAGCGCGAGACCATCGCCGTCTTTCACGAGCTGGACTGGACGAAAGCGCAACTGAACGCCAAAGAGCTGCTCAAGGCGGCCTTGGCCAGCAAGCCCGAGCAGGACACGAAAACCAATCTGCAACTCACGATCACGGCCGCCTACAGCAAACGGCTCGCTCCAACGGAGAAAGCCGAAGCAAAGCGCCAGCTTGCAGACGCCGCCAATCATCTGGCGGGCGAAGGACTGCTCACCGGAGACGGACCAGAGCTGGCTTATTGGCGATCTGATGTCGTTGAACTCAAACCCATACAAAGCAATGAAGTTGCACGTCAAAGGGCACGGCGCTGAAGAATTCACGCGCGTTCTCTTGCGCGCCTGGGAATGTGACCCCCGGGAAAAAATCCAGTTTCGCGTTGAAATCGCCGGCGACCAGGGGATTCTAATCCTGAACCCGAGAATCAGGCAGGTTCGGAGGCGGAAAAGAACTCAACCAGACCAGGCCTCGAGGAAGCCTGACTCCTTCATTTACGACCTGCCTGCGGGAGATCCCGAGGCCCTGCTCGCCGATCTGACCTCGTTTACGGTCATTCAAACTGCTCGGATCCGAATGATCTCCCGGCCAAGCAACGTGGAAATTGCTTTGCTGAGCCAAACCGAGCTGCAATTTCTGGCACAATTCGCCGCTGGCAAGGACTGGCGCGCTCTTCTCCCGTTCATCTTGCCTCCACAATCGGAATGGCGAATAAATGTCCTCTTGAACAGCGGGCAAGGGGGTCTTGCGAAATGCCAGGTCTGGCTTTCGGCCGCCGAAGTGAAAAGGCTCTTGCTTGAAAGGCCAGACATCGCCGGAACCCTTCTTGCCGTCCGCTGCCCAGGTGTCCAGGCCGAGTTGCCACAGGAGGAGAATCCGAGCACCGTAGCCTCCGTCCCAACATCTGAATTGCCGGCAAAACCCTCGCTGGAGAATTGTCCTCGCTATAACGGACAGACCGAAATGAACGGGGACAGCCGCTTGACTTGTCATTTCTGCGGCCAGGTTTTCCACCCCAGCACACCGAAAATCCCCGTGGCGGCATGAATCGCCAAAGCTTCCCGAGCGTCAGCCACACCGGACGCAAATTTGTAACGTACCCGGGCTTCTGCCGGGCATTATAATGGTTGCGATGGCCAACGTCGCGCTCATGTTCAACAAGAACAACGGTTTTACCAATGGGGAGGAAAAGCGTGGTTCCAAGAGGGAAGTTTCGCTTTTCGTGACGGAGGGGCAAAAGCAAGCGCGGTGCATACTATTGATGCCGACACCTATCGGCTCTTGTAGCCCCAAAGCTACGCCCATCAGCGTCTCGGTTGCGGGGCGGGCCTCCAGGAAACGCGTATTTTTCTTCGGTGCGCTGAAATCCCTGTTCCGGCGCCGGTAGAACTGTTCCAAACAAAAGGCGTGAAAACTCCGCGCCATTTTGTTGTGACCCACTCTCACCGGCACGGCGTCACAACCGGTCTGGTCATTGGAGAGAAGGGAGTGGGACAACCAACTCCCGCGCAGGCAATCAAGTTGCTGCAATTGGATTTCGATCCAGCCCGGGAAGAGTTCGTCGAGGTGACCGAGGTGGCCCCGGTTTTCCTGTCGAAACCTCGTCGCAACCTGGAAATAACCGGAGACCAACGAGCCCGACTGATCGCCCAATGGGCCAAACGGCTGTACGCCATTACCGCGTCCTGGAAGGGGCCGATCGGGATGCAATTGGCCTACTTGTTCGCGGCTATGGCCGGCGGCAGCCACATCGCCTTGAACCGACATTCCGCGCTGGTGCGGCTGTTGCGCCAACAAGCCGTTCCCACCAGCGACCCCATCTGGAGATTCATCAAGATTGAGGCGTGAGCACCAAGATCTATAACGGCTACCGGCTCCCAAAGCTCTCGCTTGACGATCTGAACCGGTGGGTGAGGTGCTTTCGTGCCGCCATGCAGCGTCTCAGCGAGGAGAAATTCCGTCGCCGGATCGCCGAGTTGGCCGCGGAATTGCACGACGATTACCACTTGGGCCGCCTGGAAGGCAGGCTCAGGGAAGCTGAGAAAATGGGCCTGCGCTGGCAGGGCGTCCCCACATTCATGACCGCACGGTTCCTGACGCAACACTATTACGAGCTCACCAAGCACAAAAACCAACGGCACCCTGCCGATGATTATGAGGCTTCACTTCAGGTCATCCCCATGGAGGATGGCATCCTGGTGCTCGCTTACATTGAGGATTCAAACATGCTGAAGGCTTTCGAGGCCCTCGAACCGCTTCGCGGGTACGCCTTTTGGAATAACACGGACCGCCCGGAAGGAGTCAGCGAAGCAGCATGGGCGGAACGGCGGGACAATTGGGATGCGGCCCTCGGGGACGACGCCCCCATCCATCGCGGGTTCACGGTCGAGACCATAGGGACAAACCTGCCCTTTCCCATGATCAAAGACCTGATACGGTCAGTGCCGCCCAGAAGCGAACGCATCCGGTCGCGCGCGGAGAATGCGGCCATGAGCGGTCACATGCGGCGTCACGGACGCAGGAAAACCAAGGTCCACGAAATTGTGCAGTTGTTTTGCGAGGCCAGAACGTGGCTCACGACACTCCGAGGGCAGAAAGCTGCGAGGCGGGAGACCACCCGCCTTGCGGCCAAACTCCCGAGACATCCCGCGAAGACACTGTTGATGGAGCCTTTGGGGGGCAGAAAGGGTTAATTCATTCCCGGTGCGGGCATGGCTGGCGCCCCGTTCTCGATGCGCAATCCCTTCTCGTCGAGGACCGCCTGCTCCCCAGGCTTGAGCAGGAGCAACTCGCCACCGTCCTTGTCGATATAAACCCGGCCGGGCTCACGCTTGTTCAACTGCTCAACCAGTTCAGTCGTGGCGCGCAGAGGAGGCAGCACCGGATGAATGTCGCGGCGGGCCTCCAGGCGCAGTTCCGTTGCGCGCAGAATGGCTTTGGTGTTCCGCATCTCCGGCAGCACCATCTTGAACCAGGATTCCACTTCCCGAATGACAGCCTCCCGATTCTGGTCGCCGGCGGGAATTTTGCTGGCAATGAGCTGCTGACGAGACTGCTCGAATGCCTTTGTGTGTGCCTGGTGCTCATGGCTGTCCAGTTTGAGTTGCTTGCGCACTTCACGCATCAGGCGCTTGGCGGCCAGGATCTCCATCATCGCCTCCCCAGTGAGCGGCAGCTCGGGCTTCTCCCGTGGCACACGCCAAAGGATCTTCTCGAGGACGCCGCGCTCAGCACCCAGTTCGCGCAGGGCACCGGCATTGACGACATAAGCATTGGCGACGCTGCCTCCATAGGTGCCGAGCCACTGTTGGATTTCGCGCACCCGCTGATTATTGGGTGCAGGTTTTGGCAATTTCACTTTCATATTCCCATTGTAAGGCGTATCGGGGGTGCCGTATGGGGTCAAACTGAAAAATGTGGACCTCGATAAGCTCAAGGACGCTTTGCAAAAGGCTCAAATTGCTTTCAATGAATGCGCTGTCCCCCATACCAACCCCGCCAGGATGGCCCTCGTGGTTCAGCGGACCGGATACACCTTGTCGGTATCCCCCAATGTCTATTATCATGGGCCGGATGTGGAAATCCGGCCGAGCGTTGGCCCCAAGATCAGGTTCCATTCGAGCAGGAGCCCGGCTGAACTGGTTGCGGCCATGGACACGTTCGTTGGAGTGGCGAGAATGGCGGCTCGATTGCGGCCGAAATGGGCGACACGGCAAATGGCCCTCATTACGGGAAGCAATCCCGGCAGTCCGGTTTTGGTTTACGAGCCCTGGTGCGCCTGCATCGCGATAATCCCGCGCCCGGCGAGTTTCAACCAACTCCACAAGCACTCGCCTGTCAAAAAGTACAAGATCGGCGCCTCACCCAGAACTATCGTCACGGACTTGATCCGGCTGCATCAACAGAACACACCCAAGCGTTCGTGGGAGAGTGTCGTGGCGGACTGGAACTGCCTGTACAGCGCCTCGTTCGGACACGAACTGACGCTGAGCGCCTCGTACATCTACGCTTCGAACGGAATGCGATTCTTGATGGATGGGGACGATTTAAGCATGGACGTGTGGGGGCCAGTCTTCAGCGTTGCGTTTCCCGAAGCGATACGCTTGCTGGAATCCATTCAGGCCGTTCTGGGCAAGACCGCAAACTTTCGCGCAAACCAAGCGGGGCCGCACGCCGAGGCAGCGCCCCGCTCGCTGGAAAGGATGCCTGGCGTCGGAAACCCAGGTCCTTCCGCCCTTGAAGTGAAGAAGAACGTCGGCAGCACCCCATCGAAATGCATCGAAACCCCATCAAACAAATCCACATGAGCCATAATGGTAGCACGAATACGCGACTTTCCGAGTTGAAACGCTTGATCGACGAAGCCGATGAGGCTTATTACACGCGTGGCCAAGCCCACGTGGAGGACGCCCTGTACGACCAGTGGAAGGAGGAACTTGCGCGATCAGCACCCGATGATCCGCGGTTGAAACGAGTTGGCGCCCACGTTCGGCAAACTCACTTGCAGAAGCGGCAGCACACCGTCCCCATGGGGTCCCTCTCCAAAGCGATCAATCTCGGGGAGTTCCGGAAGTGGGTGAAGGGGATTGGCGCCGAGGGCAAATTGCTGCACGCCTCCTACAAGATGGACGGAGGTTCCTTCTCTTTCGAGTTCCTGGACGGGCGCCTGGTTGCTGCCATTTCGCGCGGGGATGGCCTGGTGGGAGAGGATATCACCGCCAACGCGCTCAAATTCCGCGGCATCCCCGCGCAGTGCCGGCTGGGAGGCCGTCCCTTCACGGGATTCATGCGAGGCGAAGTCATTCTGTCCACGGAGGACTGGTCAGCCCAGCTCGATCCTGACACTCTATCCAACCCGCGCAATTGCTGCGTGGGTATTGCGCGCCGGAAAAACGGGCGCCAAAGCGAGCTCCTCCAGGTGTTTGCCTTCCGCGCTTTTGACAGGAGCGGCCGGCCGCTGTGCGCCACGGAAACGGAACAGGCCCAAGCCATGCGGGCTATGGGATTTGAATGCGCTCCGAGTTTTACCGGGACAGCCGAGGCGGTTTGGGACTGGTATCTGAAAACCCAGCACGACCGGCCCAACCTGCCGTACTGGATCGACGGCATTGTCGTCAAGCTGGACAGCATCGCTGAACAACTTTCCCTAGGCGAGACCGACCAGCGCCCGAAAGGCCAAGTCGCGCTCAAGTTTGAAGCCGAAGGGGCAGAAACCGTCATTCGCGGCGTCGCCGTGAGTGTCGGGCACACGGGCTGCGTGGTGCCGACGGCCTCCTTCGACCCGGTTCAAATCGGCGGCACAACCGTTACCTCCGCGACTCTGTGTAACTGGGATAACATTCGCCAGCTCAATGTTGGCATCGGGGACAAGGTCCGGGTAATCAAAGCCGGCGACATAATCCCCCGCATCATGGAGGTGGTGGAAAAGGCGCCGGAATCCGCAAACATCCCCGAGCCCACATGCTGCCCCGCCTGCCAGGGGCAGGTCGGTCGCCGCAGCAATGTTTCGGGGGACGAAAGCACAGCGCTTTACTGTCTCAATCCGGAATGCTCCGCAAAACTCAACGGGAAGATCGATCGCTTCCTTTCGTCGCTGGACATCATCGGCATCGGCGAAAACCTCATCCAGTCTTTGATCCAGGACATGGCGGTCAAGGATCCAGCGGACCTGTACACGCTCAAGAACCGGCGCGACCAACTGGCCGCCCTCAAGCTTGGCGGCAGCGTCCGGTTGGGCGAGAAGCGCGCCGACAAGTTCCTGGCCGAGGTCGAGAAACGCCGCCGCCTGACGCTCAGCCAATTCCTGGGCTCCTTGGGCATCTTCGGACTTGGCAAGCGACGCGTGGCCTTGATTCAAAAAGCCGTGCCCGGTGAATTCGAAACGCTGGGCGACTGGCTTTCGGACAAATTGATTCGACTGGCGGATCAAGCGGGAGTGCCCAACACCGGACGGCGTTTGCAGGAGGATCTGCTTGCCCAAAAGCCGCTCATCCAAAAATTCCTCGAGGCCGGCGGGGAAATCATCACTCCAGAGGCCCAGGCGCCAGACAAGGCAGGCGGCCATCGGTTTTGCATCACCGGCTCGCTCTCCCGGCCCAAGAGCCACTTCGAGCAAATGATCCGGGCCAAGGGGCATGATTACACGGACACTTTCAGTAAAGAGATCACCCACCTCGTGGCCGCTGACCCTGATTCCGGGTCCAGCAAACTGCAAAAGGCCCGGAAAATGAACATCCCGGTCATCTCGGAACAGGAGCTCCTGGCACTCCTCGAGAAATCATGAAGCGTTACGAATAGAAACGCTACTTACGGCATCGGTTACAGGCCTGACCAATCTGCCCAAAGCCGCCAGGTCGAAAAGAGAGTCCCCCGCGGCACACCGAAATGGGCCATACACAAAGGCGTGAAAACAATCGAGATACGGGCCGGCTCCGACACCATCACCCTGCAACTCGATGGGCGAGGCGGGGGCACCAGCAGCTCCACGCTCCACATCACCGAGGCGGACGAAGATTTCGGGGCAGACTACCAGACCAGCTACAACTCAGCCATCGACGGATTGGAAAGCCTGGTGCTGGCTCACGCCTGCGCAGGGGTTGACGTCGAGGATCCCCGTTATGTCGCCGGGATCGCCGCGGCCCTGGAAGCGATCTCCAACCACCACACATGAGCGCGCCCGAAGACGGGTTGGTTCGATTTCCACCAGGCACCACCACGCGGTGTTTGGGCCGAAACGGGACTTTCATCACGATCGGGATTTACGTGGACAGTTTCGACCATAAAATCACACTCACCCCCCAGAATTCCCGCCGTGACATGGCTCGCTGCGCCATCGAGCTGCCGAATGATGCCCGCGTATTACTTGGGCTGATCCTTGAAATCCTGAAAGCCAGCCCTGGGACACAGGAGGCGTTGCAGCGGGATCTGGCCGCATCCACGGAAAGCTCGATGCTGAGACACTAAAGGACTGGGGCCCCTTCAGCCCCGAGAACAGTTGACCAGGCCAAACAAAAGACGTGGTCAATCCCCTCGATTACGACCATGTCGTGGTTGCATTCTCCGGCGGCAAAGACTCCACTGCCGCTTTCCTCCATTTGCTTGACCGTAACGTCCCCAAGGACCGGATCGAGCTTTGGCACCATGACATCGACGGCCGCGAGGGGTCGCACTTGATGGATTGGCCGAGCACGCCGGCCTATTGCGGGGCCTTTGCCCGAGCATTCGACGTTCCCCTCTACTTCTCATGGAGAATCGGGGGATTCGAGCGGGAAATGCTCAGAGACAGCACGCCTACAGCACCCGTTCACTGGGAGAACCCGGATGGCTCACTCGGACAAGCCGGCGGGAAAGGCCCTCCCGGCACACGCCTCAAGTTCCCGCAGGTCTCGGTGGACCTGTGTCTGCGCTGGTGCAGCCCCTATTTGAAGATTGATGTCGGTTCGATCGCCGTCCGCAATCAGCCCCGGTTCCTGGGTAAGAAGACGCTTTTTATCAGTGGCGAACGCGCCGAAGAAAGCCCCTGCCGCGCACGCTACAAAGAGTTTGAACTCGATCGTACGAACTCGGACAGAAGGACCGTGCATCGCTGGAGGCCAATTCATAGCTGGAGGGAACAGCAGGTCTGGGACATCCTGCGCAGGTATCGTGTCAATCTGTTCGTGATCAATTAAGGATCGTCACAAATCGTGCTCATGGCAGAGGAACGGATTTCCAATTAAGGTCTGTCACAAACCGGCTTCACAGAGGTCCACCGTACAAGAGAGGCCAATTAAGGTTTGCCATTGTTGCGCGGCACGCCGCGCTCTTAATGAAGCATCCCGTAACCCGTACCACTCTTTACTCCACAGACTCGCGAAGGACGCGCTTTGGCTTTTGGAGAATTGGAAGCCGGACATGCTCGATCTGTTACATGAGCGCTATCTTCTGCTCGCGACAAGGCGGGGGTATGTAGGCCCTGGTGGATCGTTCCTTTGGAAAAGGATTCTGCCTGAATTCCAAGGACGATACTCCGCTACGACGTTGATGGCGTTGCAATCCTCGATCCCAGATAAAGCATTTGAGTTCAGAGAATTCTGGCTTTCATGTCTTCTGCGTCACCCCCGTCGCGTGCAACCTCCCATTCGCCATTTGCTCCTTATGGATTTTCTCGGGTCGAGTGTGGAAGAGATTTTGAACAGTAACCCGACAACGGCAAGCTCCGTACCTGACAAGCGAGTTTGCCAGAGCCCGGTTTGTCCCAGAAGCCGACAAAAGGTGGCGGAAGTTGATTCCAGGTTCATCAGGAAGCTCAAGCGCGTGCGTGTACGCAGTTCATGCCCAGAGTGTGGGCGGATAAGCCATTGGGGCAAAGCTCGCGGCAAGGAAAGGGAGTTCATCTCGGAATACGGATGGGCCTGGGACTCCAAATTGGTACAGCTTTGGGGGGATCATTCTCTTAGCATTTTCAAAATCGCCCAACAACTTGGGTTCACCAGAGCCACCTTTCCCGCGACACGGTGGTGCATACATTTCAAAGCTCACAAGAGTGCCCATTTCAGTAAGGCGCCCAGAACTGCTGGAATCGAAGCGCCTTGAAAAACGTTCCGAATGGCTTCGATTGCGTGCGGCGAACCCTAAAGCATCGAGAAGCGAACTGCAAAAGTTCGCGTCCTCTTGTCACGGTTGGCTTTACCAAAACGACCGCCAATGGCTCAAAGACAACCTCCCTGTTATCCAGGTCCCGCCTTCACCCTGGCAAAAGAAAGCCCACGGCCAATCGTATCCGAAGCTCCGGGTTGAGCAAAATCCCCGGCGGGAGACGTCCTGCGAAATCAATGCGAGCCAGGCGTAACGGCTGCCGAGGCGGGTGCGCCATTGTTCAGTGTGGCGGGCACCAGGGCGCTCACCTGTTTGCGTGGACATCCAGATCAAGAGCGGCGAGCGATAAGCGGGAGGTTGAGATTCCAGAGATTCATTTGAGCAGGGAAACAGAGCGCGCTTTTGCCTGGTTGCTTGGCCAATGTCCCGTCAACCCTGACTTGGAGCAGCACCTGGTTGGCTACGCCCAATTGAGGGGCATGAAATAGTCCAGGTCGCCACACGCCGGCGGGGGCGCTCATTCATGAGGCGCACCTTGATAAAGCAGCCGATCCCCCGCTCCCACTTCACCGCCGCCCGCGCCACTTCCCGGATCTCGCTCTGTTTTGCTCCGCGCAACATCTTCATCACGCTGCAAATCAGCCGCCGCTCGCCATTCGACAAGCTCGCCCACCACTCTTGAGGTTCTATATTCCTGATTTTCATCATGCCGCCCACTCTATCAGGGGGTGAGGGACATCTACGGGGCCTCACTCAAAATACTTGAAAAAAGTTATTCACAGCCTTATTCACATCGCGCCTCACATCAGTAAACATTGCTTGCCAAGAGACAGCAACATAGAGCCGGAATCGACCGCTATATCCCTCCCACCCAAGCGTTCGGGTGCTGCCAATGGAGACTGATTCTCAGGGACCCGACCCAAGACGCCCAGTGCAGAACCGCATTTTGGGGCTTGCGCAAAGAGACGAGAGGAGCATTATCCCATATGAGTAAGCAGATCTAAAACATCTGAGCCTATACAATTAGCCTTATGAAAAGGATAAGCAATGCAACATCACTAACCCTAGCGGGCCTCCTCGCCTCAACCATCGCCTTTAGCGCCAGTGGCCAAACCACTGACCCGCCCGTCCTCAAGGCGGTCAAAACTGATTCCGCCACACCAGTCCTCTTACAGTGGTCGAGCGATCCGACAGCAATCTACGCCGTTTACTGCAGTTCCAACCTCCTTGATTGGCAGGTGGCAATTGACAACTTTCCAGCTCAAGGAACAAATACCCTGTGGACGGACTACGGCGTCGAAATGGGGGACGATTCCCGTCCTGCCTCAAATGACTCGGACGCCCCATATCGCTTCTACAGGGTGGCGCTCCAGAGCTACATGTCTAATGCCGCTCCGATAACTGTCACCATTTCGAACATTCCAAGTGGCGCACTTCTCTCGGGCCCGACCAACGTCATCGCCGGGGCCTCTACAACCGAGGACATCCTTGCCAACTACCTCTATGTTGACGGCGACTTGGTCGGTCAGCCTGGAGCCCCCCTCAGCCAAGCATTTCCCATTGATACCAGGTTTTACCCCAACGGTCCCCACCGGCTGAGCGTGGCATACGAGAACGACGGCGACGCGGGAACGACGGGGGGAGACGACCCGGTCACCGACCTCGGTGCCGGTTACGGGGTCGCGAACGTTTCCGTCACGTTCAGCAACTTCCTATCCAATTTCCGCGCCCGGTATAGAGCTTTCCGCCCAGACCTCGGACAAACCGAGGAGATTTACGCCACATGGGGCACGCCCCGCAGTTGGAAGGTCACCTTTACCCCGTTCAACGACACAAACACCGAGATTCGCTCCTTCACCGGATGCGGAATCAGGGTGCTGGTTCAGTGGGATGGTCTGGACACCAACGGAGCCCCAGTACCCGCCCAGCTCCTCGCCGCCACAATCACAGACCTCGGCGCCTGCACGCCTCCGCCCTCTTCTTCCGGCGACCCCGGCGACAGCGACGACCCACCGAGCCCTTCCCAGTTGTCCATAGGCTCTGCCTCAGCAAGCTGGTACCCCACTTCCATGTCGCAGGCTCTTCGTGCGGGCCTCACATCATACTACGTGCAACCGCCACCCATGCCACCCGCTAGAGTCCAAACAAACGGTACCTGGGCTTGGGTGCCGTGGGAGGACGTTTATGGTCCGCACCAAGCCACAGAAGTTCAGATTTCACAGGCGGCTCAGGACAAATTCCAGCAATCCCTGACGGCCAGGGCGCTGTCCCCCACGCCATCAGGCCCGTCCCCAGATGGCCCAGGCGACGGTCCCTCGGGCGAATCTGCATCCCTGCCAATCTTCATCAACAAGATTGGAACCTATGCAATCGGGTTCCAAGGCCATCATCCCTTCTGGTCCCCCGCCAACCGCCCCGCAAGGGGCCTGCCCTTCGGCCAGGCAACTATGACCTCCAGCAGTCAGCCGCCTTGGGGGAAGGTGCATGCTACCTACCGCATCGCACGGTCCCTCCAAATGTGGTTCCCCATGATGGGCTACCAGCGGCCACCAAGCGGATACATCCACGGCGACGACGTCCTCACAGTGAACGACATGAAAAAGTCATCACTCGGAGGAAACCACTTTTTCGACGAGGCCAACATCGGCCTATACATCGGTCATAGCGCCGGCGAGCGGGAGACAATTGTGGCCCTCGGCCATCGGCAAACATATATCCCGATTTATAACAGCGCTGCCGGAACTATCACCTGGATCGGAATGAATGACATGCGCTGGGGCGGCAGCAACCTCAAATGGCTCGCCTTTTATAGCTGCAATATCTTCCGCGACGACCCCCGCGATTATCCATGCTACCCGGTAATGAAGAGTAACAGCCACCTGGCAATGGGCGGCCAGCTTCACATCATGCAAGGCTACATTACCGAATCCACCATCCACTCCGGCATGGGCTACTACTGGACCTACGCGCTTTCTGGAAAAACAGGCGTACAGGCGAACCACACCGTCATCGGAGCATGGAAGTACGTGTGCAGGCACACGCAGCCGAAATTAAGCAAGGACCCCAATCAGAACATCTGCCGCTCCATCTTTTGGCCCGAATGTGAGGGCGACTACGTGTATGGGTACGGCACGCAGACCGATCCCAGTGGCGGCCACCTTCAGATTGAGCTGCAGGAATCAGACGGAACGGCCAATGATGCAGAACCATAAACCAATCGCCTCGCTCGCATTGCTGCTATTGGCCCTCAGCGCGCCACGCTGTGCGCTGGGGGCCCCCACTGCATCCCCAACCCAATCCGACCTGGAGCAACTCCTCGGGCATCCGATGCCCACTCCAATCGCAAAGGTGGCTTGGGCAACATCCGAGCCGGCCGCAACTAACTACCCCGTCTATGCCGTGCAGCCACCGCACTACGATCCACGCCGTCTCAAAGCACTCGCCGATTTCGTTGGCGTGAAAGGTGAACCGGTTCGCATGCCGGATTCCCTCGACATTGCGCCAGGGTATTGGATCAAGCACCCCAACCCCACCAACTCATTCCTCTGGACATCTGTTTTCTTCTCGGAAAAGACCGGCGCAAGCGGCTACGGTATTCCCGATAACGGATATCGCTGGGATCTTAAGAACCACAAGCCCCTAGTCCAGGGCGTGCCAACGCATGCCGAAGCCCTCCAGAGGGCCTTGGCATTACTGCCTGTCCTGGGACTGACAACCAATGACCTCGAAGTCAACTCCGATGGTTCCCTCCGCCGCCAGTTCACGAAGGAAGTCACCGGGTATAACGACCAGGCGACGAAAGAGCATAAAGAAATGCTTCAAAAGAGGAGCGTAATCCTCTTTCAGCGGGTGCCTGGTGGCGAAACCCTTTCCGTCGGGGAGGGCGGAGCCTTTGAAGTCGCCTTCATCAGCGAGGGCAAGCTGGCCGAGATCGGCCTCCTCTTTCGCGACCTAAAACCATTCGCCTCCGCAAAAGCCTTATCCAGCCGACAGATCATTGACGCCGTTCGGCGCGGGAAAGCATGGACATTCCGCGCCACCCTTCCTGCCTCCCTCACTGTCACCAACTGCGCAGTCGCTTATCCTCAAGGTAATTCATCATATCGCCAGAAGTACCTCTGGCCGGTGTACCGGGTTACCGGCTTCGGCGGCGCCGACGGTCTCACCAACACCTTCAGCATCCTCGTCCCCCTAGACGCCCAGTGACCCTGCGCGCGCCCAGGGTGGCGGTTGTTTTCAGCGCCCCGCGAACTCAACAGTCACACCCTCCACTTGGAGCCGCTCGGGCGAGTGGGCAACCAGGTCCTCGCCCGCGCGATGCTCCACGACCAGGTTGGTCGGCGAAGTCCACCGCACGGCGATTGTCTCGCCAGGACCACCTTCAAACACGTTGCCCCGCTTCCCCAGTGCTTCTCCCGGTTTGCGGATAGAGAGTTCCGCGAAATCGCCGGTCGTGCAGTGGCAAGACATCACAAAGACGGTCGCAACCCGCCGCCCATCCGGCGCCGGAAATTCCTGTTTGGAAACCATGTCCCAATCGTTGTCACCCCCGCAGCCAGCCAGCGACAGGGCAGCCAACAGAAAGAGCGTTCGCATTTGCCGTACTATATCACGCATCACGCACCGCGTTTCACGCATCACGCTTGCAGCCATTCGGATTTCTTTCGGACTTCGAGCTTCAGACTTCGGATTTCATATGCCAGCGTCCTCGTAACGTGCGCCCACCGTCCGCGCCGTCCTCGCCACCCGCTTCCTCAGTTCCGCCGGCCCAATCACGCTGGCATGTGTCCCCCAGCTCAAAATCCACCGCTCAACCTCTTCGAGCGCGCTCAGTCGAAACCGCATGTGCGACCCGCCGCCAGGCAACGGCGTCACCTTCTGGCTTGACTGCCACGCTCGTCCCTGGAGCATAGGGCTTGGTGCCATCGAATTCCCTTTGAGTGTGGCCGACATTAATTGTCTGTGGCGTACTTTAATTGTTTGTGACAATCTTAATTGTCCACAGACACCCATCCGGCCTATCGGCTCGGCTGGGGACGCCTTTCCTGTCGTGCCTGCATCTTTGGACACGCCGATCAATGGGCCTCTCTCCAAACAATCGACCCGGTTGGTTTTTCTGTTCTGGCAGGATACGAGCAGAAGTTCGGAGTCACCATACACCGGAGCAAATCCATCGAACAGATGGCAGCCCTGGGGAAGCCGTTTGCCGGTTGTGCAAACCGACAACTCATCGAGGAGGCCTTGGATCCAAATTGGAACTACCCCATCACCTTGGCGGAAGGCTCGTGGCAGGCCCCTGTTGGCGCTTTCACGAGGAGCGGCGGCCCCGCGTAAAGCGCCGAACAAACTGCGATGCAACGTTGAGTCGGACAACCTCGCTGCCACCCAAGCCTTGCCCAAGGCCGTAGGTCTGGCAACTCTAACCGAGTCCGCCGAAGCATCCGTTTTCGAGTTTGAGACGTTGAACGCGGAATGACAGAGCGGGCCGTTCCTTGAGGATTATCCCGAAGCTGGTCAAACAAATCTCGAAATGAGCCCGAAAGATCAACGCCCGATCAAACAGGAGATCCGCCGCCTGGAACGCAGACTCAAACGACTGCGGGAGCGGCTCAAGATTTCCGACCGCAATGAGGTTGTTGCGCTTTACGACGGGGATGTGGACGAACGCATTGCGGTAGAGGCGGACGGACTCGGAGGAGCCCGCGTTGTCCGCGCTGACGGCAACTATCCAATCGATTATTCCGCCCGCGACGAACGGCACTTCCGAAACGAACAAGCCGCCGGCCGCGCGGCTCATTGTCTTGCGGAAGGCAACATCACCAACCTCGCGGAATTTGACCCACGCAAGAGTTACCCGTGTGAGCAGTGAGCCATGCGCGATGTCGTCAAGAGAGCAAGCAAGGGATGGCGGCTGTATTTCCAGCCACTTTATTGGTACCCGGGAGCTGCCAATCCCAGAATGACCGGCATCCGGGTCGTTGGCGTCTCGCGCAAAGCGCCGCCGCACCCAAATGCCGCCCTTCAGGAGAACATCGAATTCTCCGCACGAATCCGCTATTCGTACGCTTGCACGGGGAGCTCCTGCGCGGTAGCGGTTTTTGAGGACACCGAGCCGGGCAAGCCATACATCTACAAAATGTCATCGCCAGAGCTTGGCGAATTGTTCCGAGGTGTCCAAACCGGACAATTCCCAGTCAGTGCCGAGGGGATCGACGTGCGCCTCACATTCATCAAGAAAGGCTCGGCCGTTTTCGCCCGCCCGGTCCTTCTCTAAACGCTTGGTGGAGCACGCGCACGCGGCAGGAGCACGCGGTATGGCGCTGGCAGCCACCGTCCCATTATGCCGCCCGGCTCACCCGGTCAAATGTGCTGGAAAAGCCCAAAGGTTAGACCCGCAGCTCGCGGGGCGTGTGAATCCATTCCGCCGTCGCAGGCAGACTTTGATGCCAAACAAAAGGCATGAAGAAACCGGCAGCGCAATTCAACTCCCAGAAAAGCGACACTGTCATTGTGGAGCGGCGCAAACGCGGCAGGCTGGTCCGCAGTAATGGTGGCGCGCGTCCCAGGCTGTGATCGCTACACCTACCGGCTCATCAGCCGCAGGAATCTCGAACCCGTTTGCCGAGTTCGCGTGGAACGTCAGACCCAAGACATCCAGTTCAGTGGTGGCAGCTGGCGGGCCAAGGACGGAGAAGTGGCGTCGGCAACCGAGTTCCTCAGTGCCGGGGGGCGGCGGATGACCTTAAAGGCGTTGCGGATCGAAAGCTGATCGCGGTTTGAGGAGTCGGATTCATGAACCTTTGCCTTCGCGACGCAATCGAGGCGCAGGCGCACCTGCTTCAACGGCGCCTGACTTCACAAGACAAGAGCCTGTCCCCGGACCTTCAAGCGGTCTTCCAGCGGTTCCCTGAACTTCAAAAATTGTTGGGCCAACTCGCGCCTGAAGCAGGAAAGCCAACCGGGATAAGCGCCGGCCCGGACAACCAGATACTTACGTTCCAAATCGTCCACGCCAAGGTTTTGCCGCCCAGTCGCAGTGCATTTCCCAATGCGGGACAGGTGACCCTGTTGATCCTGCGGAACGGCACGACGTTCTACTTCCTTGATGAGTTGTTCTCCCACGTCTGTGACATTAACAAGCAACTACAGGGATCTTACCTGCTTACGCCAGAGGCCACGCTTTTGAACCGGCTGCCCAGCAACCAAACCTGCGAAGGACCGCACTTGGTCGTTAGCGAGGCGGCATTCCCGTGGGCGACGGAAAACTCCGCGGCTTTGCGAGGTATCCGCTACTGCGCCGTTCAAAGCTGGAACGAAGCACTCGCCGCCCTGGAAGAAGGAATCCAAGACACAAGGATAGACCAGCGCCTGGAGCTTTACCACACCTCGGTCCGGCAACTCTTGTCGCACTTCCCCGTTTTGATGAAGGCCCAGGAGGAGACCTATCTTTTCAGAGGCCAGGAGGACCTCGACAAATGCCTGGTGGATTGCATCCCGGCCAGGAAACTGAGACCGATCGAGGAACCTGTCCGGCGCCGTGATGTTGAACATGCCATCATCTGCTACCACAAGATTTCCAAAACCCCCGTTTTCCTGAAGAAGCTGCATCTGCCGGCGCACGTGGAGGCCCGACTGCGGCAGAGAATGCAGGATGCCAAAGACTCCTTGCAGCAGTGCCGTTTGACCCAAGGGCGGTTCCCGGGATTCAGTGACATCACGGAGGTTATTCACATTGCGGCCAAAAAACACCTCCTCCTGGATGAAAACGGGTTCAGCACCGTGTGGAGTGCTGCGACGCCGATCCCAACGGAAATCATCAACGCCAAATACTGTGTTCCTGCAGTCCAGATGCAGTTCCCACCCCAGGTATGGAGCACCTGTTATCATCTGCTGCCCTATGCAGAGGTCCAGGCCCTTTTGGACATGAATCCGGAAGAGGACCCCTTTGGCCTGGCTCCCGGTTTCCTGGCTTATTTGCGGAACGGGACGCAAGCCTGTGGGGAACGAGAGCCGACCGGCACGGTTTGGTTTGCCAATCTCTGTGCTTATCTCGAACGCCGTCTTTCTCCGTTACATAGTCCGCAGCGTGACCAAATCATAGCGCTGGCGCCAACAGGGTGGCCGCCTTATCGAGTGAGCGACGTGTTGAAGCACACTCGGCAGGAGCAAGCGGGCTACTATGGGTTCACGCCCGCGACCCACCCTTTTGGCCTGCTTCAACCCGGGGCCACCAGCGCGGAGACCATTCGCAAGCTCTACGAGAACAAGCAATTCCTCGATTGGAGGCCGAAGGTAAAACCGGACGAAACCAAAAAGGCATGAACGCGATATCACCGGAGGGCAACCAGATTATCGGGATGCTGGAGGTTGTTGAAGGGACCGCCCGCGCCGACGTTGGCCTCTCCAGAAACGGGAGATTGAAAGTGGAGTATTGCGGGGAAACCGATGTGGACTGGAACACCCAGCAGGCAAAGACCGAAGACGGGGAACGCCTATTCGTTTGCTCACGGCACAAGGTGTGGCGGGAGAGCCAGGTCGTAGAGGCGACCAAAGCCAGTCGCGGCAAAAAATCAGGGCCGCGGCCGCAAAGACAACGCATTCCCCTGCAACCCTAACTTCAATGCAACTGCAAATTCCACTCGAACTATTCCGTGGCCTCAAGTTGGAGAAAAAGGACTTGCTGGATATCGCCAGGCGCTCTCAACAAACTCATGTGGAGGTCGGACACCAGTTTTTGTCAGAGAGAGACCGCGTCACCTTGTTTGAGGCCTGCCAAAAGAGACCGAATCCCTCCAAGGAAATCAATCGACTCAAGCGGCAGCTGCGGAGCCTGATCGAAGTTCAAGCAAACCCTTTGTCGAACAAAGTCAAATCCGTGGGTGCCCTGAAGGAGGCCCTTGTCCTCTGCCTTGGCGAACTGCCGCATTATTTGGTGTTTCTCCACAGCAACGAGTTGCAGCACTGGTTGCCTTATGTGGTCGAGGGGGTGAGCGAGGACAGCGGCGGACGATATTCCACGCCGCACATCCGGCTCCGACTGGCCGCGTGGCAACTGGGCCAACGGAAGGAAGTGACCCTGGACTTCTACAACCGAGACCTGCGCGGCAGGAACCTTTCCCAGATCCTCGAGGCATCTCACGTTCGTTTGGAATCCGATGAGCTCCTGAAGGAATACCGCCAGCGCCAGGAGACCTACGAGACATACCATGCACAGACCGGGGAACAGTTTGTCGTCAACGGTTGGGTCCAAATCCGCGACACGGAAGGCAGTTGGAAACCGGAGACATACCGCCTGCCGGAGAATCCCGATCTGCCGGGCGTGGCGGTCATGGACCATCGGCACAACCTCAAGGACACCGAAGATGAGAGGGTCGCAGACGTTTCCCAGTGGAGTGAGGAGGGGAGAGAGGTGGAAATGCCACTGCATCCCCTGGTTTACGCCTACGACCTGACTGGACACGTCGAAATCATCGCCCACATTGCCGACGTCAAACCCTATCAGTATCAGGATGACATTGACCGTTACCTCGTCATCCCCCAGGAGACACGCAAACTGCTCGAAGTGTTGCGGCATGCCCTGCGACTCAAAGATCGCGACGTAATCTCGGGGAAAGCCGGCGGATGCCTGATCCTGCTCAAAGGCGATCCCGGTCTGGGGAAAACCCTTACCGCTCAGGTGTTTGCCGAACAAAACCACCGGCCACTATACGAGCTGCAATGCTCGCAACTCGGAATCAGTCCACCGGAAGTGGAGGAGAATCTCCGGCACGCCCTAGTGCGCGCCCGGCGCTGGAACGCCGTGCTCTTGATCAACGAGGCCGAAGTCTACGTGCGCGCCCGCGCAGACGACATCGTTCAGAACGCGATCGTCGGCGTTTTCCTGCGGTTGCTGGAGAATTTGAACGGCCTTTGTTTCCTCACGACCAATCGGGGCACCACCATCGACGATGCCGTCAGCTCCCGGGCGCTGGTTCATCTCAATTACGAGTACCCTGAGACCACGGAGCGAAAAGAACTTTTCCGCATTCAAAGCGAGGTCCAGAAGCTCGACCTTTCTGACGCAGCCTGCCGCAAATTCCCCGAACAGCATCATTTGTCAGGCCGGGACATCCGGCAACTGGTCAAGCTCGTCAAACTGCTGGCGATCCAAAGCGGGAAACCGGTGACAGAGGAAGACCTGGTATGGGCGTTGAAGTGGCGCCCAAACGGCGACGCGAAAGCTGGCGAAACTCGAAAAGAGTGACCCAAGCCAAAAAGCTTGAAGGATGGCGGGATGCTTTCACCAGCGGTGAAGATCGAGAAGTCACTTTTACTCTCCTGTTAACCAAGCGTTGCTGCTTCGCCTGCGCCCACTGCATGTTTGCCGCAGGACCCGGGCTGGCCGACGAATGGATGCCCTTGAGTGTCATCGAGGAAGTCCTTCTGACTGCAAGAACCTTCCGGGAATGGGATTTCCGCACCCGCGTGAACTTTGTGGGCGGCGAGCCAACCCTGGATTTGGAGCAGTTTGCCACTATTTACGACCACCTCTGCTGCCACCCGCTGGGCCAGGAGCTGGAGATGGAAATGACAACCAACGGATGGTGGTTGCGTTCGTGGAAGGCTGCCTGTCGATTCGCTGGCATCATCGGGGAAGCGGTTGCCCGCGAAAAGCTGAGCATCCGCGTTTCCAACTCGATCTGGCACGATCCGTTCCGGCGCGGGGAAAAGCACATCATCCGCCGGCGCGCCCTCCAAGAGGCCCTGGAAAACCCATACGAATGGTTCGACCTGCCCGAGCCTTCGTGCCAATGCGGCGGAGCTTTGGTTTACGAGAAGGACAGTCGTCGCTGTGAGCGGTGTGGCAACAGCGTGTCTGAGGACGAATACTACGAGGCCAAGGACCTGAGCATGATGCAACCCGGGCATCACGACATCCCGCTCCTTGTCGAAGGAATCAAATCAGGGAACGTTTATATCGACACCAAATGGACTGAACCAAATCGCCTCAGTCCGGCCGGCCGCGCACTGAAGAACGGAATAGGACTGCAGGACGGCACCTGCTACCCTGCATCCGAGCCCAAGTTTACGATTAACCCCGACGGCAGCATCCGCGATGTCTGCTGTCATGGCGGCAAAGCTCCCCTGGGACACATCCGAGATGGGGCGCTGCGCTTGTTCGCCCTGCGCTTTGAATTGCTGAAAGAGGTGCATAGACAATTTCCCCAAGCGGAGGGACGGCTGCAGTGCAATGGCGGAAAACGCTGCCGAGGATGCCCAGGATTCGCGAGCCAATGGCTGCGATGTGAAAAACCCAAGCTCGAAACTCTGTTACGGGATTTCGAGACAACCACGCGGCCGGAATTCGAAGAGGCAGCATGAAAAAGCGCCGGAGCCCCAAGGTCACGAATCCAGATCCCATACTGGTACGCCAGAAACATTCCCGCGATCGATGGGATGTCTTCGACGCGAGCAGCAAGCTGGTCAAGGCAGACTTGACCCGTCGGGACGATGCTTCGCTCCTCGGGGAGCAGTGGGGCACCAACGGGAGTGCCGTGTGATGGTTGTGTGCGCACGCAAACAACCTCGCGTGTTCCTAACCGCACAGGATGCGGCGCGCAGCGTTCGCGGGAAGTGGCAGGAATGGAGAGCGGCGGGAGTGTGGCTCTCCAAGTTTCACAAACCTGGGACAGCCTTCGCGTTGCCCTTCGATCCAGACGACTATCTGTGGGCAGGGCCGGTGACGTTGAAGCTCGACATTCCGCAAGGCGGGGAGGTGTTTTGCCGCAAAGGACATTACCGGCGCGGAGTGCGCAAATACCTCAGCCAACTCAAGCGCGGCGAGAAACTTCCCCCCGTTGTGTTGCTCTACCACGAAGCTTGGGATTGGACCATGCAGGATGGGAATCACCGGATGGAAGCGCTCATTACATACCGGGCACAAACCTACGAAGCCTTCCTGGGCAAGCCCAAGCGGCGCAAACCCATCGACGAGTTTTGAGGGACCGGGGCGGCCGCACAGCATGCCTGCAGGCGTTTAAGGCACCCGCATGCCTATCCATTCCAACAGATGTCACTCCAACGGCCATTGGCTTCGCCCAGCAAACCGCTTCGGTGAGAATGCCCATGTTGGTCCAGCCGCCGTTCAATTACACAGGTTCGAAATACCGGCTCCTGCCTCAGTTGATGCCAATGTTTGATTACAGCCGGCCTACACTGGTCGATCTGTTCACCGGCGGCGGCAGCGTCTGGTGCAACCTCGTGCCCTATTTTGAACGCGTGATTGCGAACGACATCATCCGAAACCTGATCGAGGCCCAGCAGGCACTGCTGGATGGAGACGCAATCATTTCTGAGACCAAAGCTCTTTGCGTAGCCAAAGACGACAAGCCCGGGTATCACCGGCTGCCGTGCTGGGCTTGCCTGAGAATTACACACAGGCGCAACTCAAAGAGGCCTACCGGACGGCCGTCAAGAGAACGCGCCCGGACCACCTTGGCGGGGATTACGAGGAGTTCCTGAGAATACAGGCCGCTTACGAGGCACTGACCTAGCCGCTCTCAGTTGGCGAGATATTGAAAGCAGCTCAGCGGGGCTCGACCTAGAGAACCACATTCCCGAGCGCCAGCGATGCCCGGCCTCTTCCCTCCGGGCACGTGCGAAAGATCCATGGAACGACTTTGCGCGACGCAAACGAACGCCAAACAAATCCCCGAAATGAAGAAAACCCGAGTTTGTTTCATCCGCATGGACGGCGCGCTGGTCGATGCCCTTCGGGTGGTCGAGATCACCACGGTCGCCAGGACAAAGGACGAGGCATTGCAACGGCTCACCCGGGCCATCGATCATTGGATCCAACAATCGGACGAAGGTGGCAAGGCATGGGCTGAGAGCAGTGAGGACTTTAACGTCGGGGACTTGGCCGGCTACCTGGACCAGTGCGGGAAAGCTGTTCCATCGCTTCAGCACTATTTGGATCTGGAAGGTATTGCGCGCATCAAGGACCAGTTCGTTCTCACCAACTCCGAGCAAGAGAGTTACGACCGCATCTTGGAACTCGCCGCCTAGCATGAGCACAACGACAGAAATCGCTCCCAACTTGACGGAGCAAAGTATCGAAATTCTCGAGCACACTCGCGATGGGGACGACCTGGAACCGTTTCATTTGTCCCTGGTGCAAGCAGCCGTCAACAACCATCTCACCGCCCGTGGGGTCGAAACGTTCCAACGGCTTTACACGACCGTCACGTCGGGCCAATACGCCAAGCCATGGTTGGCCGGCGTGGAGCACGTCACTCGGGACCACCAGGGCTACGTTTACTGGAAAGGCAGCCGCATCGAGCATTTCACCTTCTCCGTGATGCAGGAGGACCATCTGAAACACACGACTCAACGGCTGGCCGAGAGATGCCGCCACATCGAGGGGTTGGGTCTGCCTGTTTTCGGAGGCAGTTATCTCAATGATTGGCTGCAGGAAATGCCCATGGACTTTCCGCAGGTTTACAAAGAGCTGCTGCACCTCACCGGCACACTTTATGAACACGAAGATGGGCATGCCGTCTTTTTAATGAGAGGACGCACCCAGGACGGCTGGCCGGTCGAGGCACGGTTCCTGGAAGTCAAAGAGGGCGTCGTCACAGAACAGAGCGTGCCCGTAAGGTTTGGCGATGTGGAGTACCACGCTTTGACAAGCCAGTACGGTTGCCGCCTGGCTCGATGCGGGCAGGCTGAACATAACGGGCCGGGCGCAGCCTCCTTGGCCCAAGTCCTGGATTGGCTCAGGCGGCACGGCATCACCGAATCCATCGCTCAACAGTTGGTGGAGCGCTTGAAAGCCAATCTCGTTGACGCGCGAAGGCCTGTGCAGCCGACGAGCGATTAGAGGATAAAAACATGAACAAATCGTTTCAAGACCTGCTAACGGCGGCCAGGACCGTGGAAAACCCACCGATTGTCCTGCGCGAGGCTATTGAGGCAGCGGAAAAGCACCTCGACGACCCGCGCAGAGAACAAATCGTGGAGATGGCCAGAGAAAGCCTTGCCCGGGAAGGCGCAATTGAGTTCGACGATGACGCCGTTGTGTCCGAAGGCTCGGATAACGGGGCTTATGTGGAGGGTTGGATCTGGCTGAGCTTCGAGGGAACCCCGCTGAACAAGGAAAAAGAGGAGTAACGATATGGAGAGGATTCTGTTGCGAACGGTTGACGCCGCTTCGGAGAGCAAGGACCCGGCAAGGCTCCGGGGCGCCTACGTCCGAGAAAGAAACACCTTCCGCGAGAAAGATTTCCCAGTGTACGGCCTCCCGGAATTTGGACCGGCCCGTCTTTACTATGACGGATCCCGTCTCATCCACCGTGACGGAGTGGTGATACTCATTGGCGGGCGCTTATACCGGGTGCGTTTCATTACCGTCAGTGATAACGGCGAGGTTCCCGAAGGAGGCACCGTGGAATTCATCCCAACCACTGACCCGGAGACTTATTTCCTCCCTGGAGGACCCAACGTACGGCTGCCATACCTCACGTTTTTTGGACACCCGCGTTTCATTCAAACCCCGGTCTTCCCCGAACTCAACGGCGTGTGCGCCTCCAATCTGTTCACTGGATCCCGGGGGCATTCCCGCCAAGGTCTGGCATGAAGCCTCATGTGCATAACTACATAATATGAACGATTCTCTCGAACTTGCGGCGACGGGACAAGCGACCCCAATGCAGGCAGCCATCACCATGCTGGACGACATTCGCAAGGCCGCCAACACCTCGCTGCTTTGCGAAAATCGTTACACTGTCAGCGCGAACGAGTCGTGGTGGTGGAAGCAATACGGTCCGGAGGCCAACCCCGATAAGCCGGACGATTACGTCGGCTGGGACAAGATCATCGAGGGCGGAAAGGGTTATCTCGTGGGAGAATCTGTTCCCACAGCAACCTTTCTCCAAACCCACCGTTCGAGCTGCAAACCATGGCAGCAAAGAGTGTTCGAATACTGCAAAGCTAACCCGCGAGAACTCGTGAGCCTGCGCAACAATCGTCTCGAGTACGATTGCTACTGGAGGGGCGAATACTGCGTCATCAGTCTCCCCCACCATGACGCTGGCGGCGAGCGCACCTGGATCACCCGCGACGGTAAATCCAAAATCCTCATCAACGTGGATTAACACTGCGACAAATCCGCGCGTCGAAATCAGGGAGAAGTTTGTGCAAGGAAATGCGGCTCAAGTCCGGCGATGAAGCGAACATCGTGTGTCCCTACACGATGAATAGTATGACTGTCTGGAGTTTGGCCGGTGCCTGGCGCCGGTGAGGGATCATGACGGCCACATGCGGGATTGCGAGTCGCGCCGGGCTTCCTGGGTCAAATAATCAGTCAAACCAACAAGTATGAGCCGAAAAATCATTATTCAAAGCCTACCCACGACCGAACCCAATCGCTTTCTGGATGTGGAGGTGTACTACGATGAAGGCGGCATGAGCTTTCTTTCCGGCGGGTTTAACAAGCGCGGATATTACCTCGCCGTGCAACCGGTCAAGCGGGAGGGAAATTGCAAGAGCATGCTGGCGTTTTCCGGCACCAAGGCGCTCATCGAGGAGGTCAAACGGTTTTCGGCCAGGAAACTGCAGGAGGCTGCCCTCCAAGTCACGCAATTGGCAATTTATCGGAAGCTCCTCGACCACGTGCTGGCCAAGAACAATATCAAACTGGCCGACCAAATACCGGGAGCAATGGCGGCGGCAACGAGCGCCGCCGAACAGATCACTCCGGTGGTTCCGCCGCCGGTTGGCAGCAGCGAACCTCTCCCGGTGGCGGCCTAACCATGACGGGCACCCAAACACCACTGGCAATAACCCTGCAGCGGCAGGGGATCTCCGCGTCCCTGCGCACACAGCCTCACGCGCTTATGACGCCAGGCCCGGGCAACTCCAGCCCCGGATTCAGTCTCGTCCTCCAAGCCGTGCCATCGGGAACAGCCTGGTATCTGGACCTGGCCATCGAGGGGAAACACGAAAGAGTTTTCGCCAACGGATGCGGCGACCATCCCTACTGGTACAGCAGAAACGTTTACCGGGAGAGACCGGAGCCGTTCACGGACCTGGGAATGGCAAAGCGCGCCGCCGAAGAGGAATTAAGCAAACGACTGAATCGTCCGGTGAGCATCTGCCCGCAAGTGGAGCTCTATTGCCCGTGTGACGATCCCGTCTACGATTACCTCAAGAGCGACGTTGAATTCGCACGCGCGCGTTACGATGCCCACACCGACAGCATCCGCAGCGTACCCGACGATCGCTGTCTCGTCAGTTGGCCCAAAAACAACGTTCTGCAGCCGCGGTTCTGCACCCCGAAAGACGGAGCCCACATTCCGGCGGATTGCCGCTGGCAAACGATTTGCCCCAAGGCGCACGAAGAGTTCCTCAAAAGCCACAACCAGCGGCCGGGACTGGAAAAGGCCAAGCGATGGCTGGCCTGGCTCATCAGCGAATACCGCAAGTACGGCATTGACTCCTGACCGCATGAGAGCCGGACATCCCAGCCCAAGAGCAAAACGCTTCCGCCACCGCGAGATCGCTTTGGCCCGGGATGGCACGGCACGGCACGAGGCCGGGGTTGTCATGGCCCAACTCAACCTGGCTGCCGAACAATGGGAGGCCACTCCTGAAGACGTGCGCCTGGCGTTACGAAAGCACTTCAACCAGCGACAGATCATGGGCGCTGGCCCAATCTCCCCCGTCAGAGCGAGACGGATAGCCTGGCACATCTTAAAGTCCGCTGAGAAACACGCCTGTGCGGCTGGGGAACTGGACCACGCTCTGGGGGACATGGAAGACGCCCTTGCCGTCTGCCTGGAACAGTTGACCCATCAACAGGCCCAAACAGTGCTGGCCCGGCAAGAAATTAAGGCCTTCCACCCTGCGCAATGAAGGATCATAGCCCAGAGAGGGGAGCACTTCCGACCTCTGCGACTGGCGCCATGACCCCCTGCGGAAATTCTGCGGGCTGATGTCCTGAAGCCATGAACAAGAAATCTAGAAAAGTCGTCATTGGAGAATATAGCGAGTGGGGCTACGAGGTTCAGATCATTCGGGGCAGCCGGATGCTTCACTCCTACGCGGCCGGCAACCACAAACAGGACTCCCAGCAACGCGCTGCGCTGGGTTCCCCGGAGGCATGCGGCCTCCGCCAGATTCGTCGGGATTGTATTCGCACAGCCAGAGACATCGCCCAGGAGCACCGGGCACAATACGGAGGCGTAACACGCCAAACTCAGAAACAACCATGAAATCTGCTTGCGCCAATTGCAATTGGGCAGGGGAGCCATCGACGGCCTTTCCCGATATTCCCAACCTGACCCAGCGAATTGAGCCCGGCGGAGAAGTGCCCTCAGGCGAATGCCCCGAGTGCGGGGCTCTCTGCTACGCGGTTCCGATAAACAAGCGCTCACAGCAGAAGGCGCCCAAGAAACGTTGACCCGACCCGCTCATGGCAGACCGTTTCCCCATTCGCTACGAGATCGGCGGCAGGATTACCTCCACCGTTCTGCGCGGGCTGATACGGCATCTGCTCGACCTTCAAATGACGCGGGAGTATGGCGGCTGCGACGATGAGACAAGTCTTCGCAAGGAAGTCGAACGGATCAGCGGCAAATCATCCCTGCAGGTTTGCAACAATGACCTCGCCCCCTACATGACCGAAGAGCTTGACCTGTTCCTGATGGAACAGAAGCTGCCCTTCGTCAAACGCACGGACGCCCGCCATGAATACGATGGCCAGATCGAATGGTCGCGAGCCGGGATGAAACACCTGGGCAAATGGGAATTTACGAACACGGAGGCGAATGCGATTCATATTTCGCTCGAGTCGTTGAAGAAGGCCCTGGAAAAACGCAAGACTCTCCGCCAGGTGGTGGCCGAACTCGAAGGGGTCGCTCCCGATCCAGGTCCTGTGATTCTCCTTTCCGCGACTTCCAAGAAGAGAGGCACATACCGGCGCGCCCGCTCCTCGAACAACGACGCCAACAAAACCGATGCGCTGCAACAAACCAGGGTGTATCTGCGCCCTTGAGCGCAGGCTGTCGGGTTTATCTGCAATGCCATGGGGTGCGCCCACCGGATTTTCCGCTCGGGAGGCCAGGCAAGCTCCGCTCAGCAAGAGCTCTCGCTGAAGCCGTCAACTTCCCGGCCGCACGTCCTTGGGTGGGCGGCAGGAAACACCGGCAAACCAATCTGTTCAGAGACAAAACAACGAATTCATGAACCTGCTGCCATACGTCAAAGCCCGCTATCCGATCCTCTATCTGGTCACTCCCGAAGAGGGCCGCGCGGAACTGGCCATTCAGAAAGCGGCTC